>Ga0137796_10000026_pt1 | contig 95330 bp, 102 predicted proteins | sample OV2TP3_FD_97704 | JGI IMG/M metagenome (GOLD analysis project Ga0137796, IMG submission 97704) | reverse complement strand
CGCCCCATCGGTTTCACGGTGACTGGAACTACACCATCCATCCCAGCCGCCGACGATAAATCGTCCATTTATTGTCTTACGAGCCCTAACCGACCCGCACGGCCCGCATCGAGATCGAGCCGCCCTGGAAGCCTTCGACCGGGTAGGAGATGGGCTCGCCGCCGGGCTGGCCGATGACGTAGAGCAAGGGCAAGTAATGCTCCGGGGTGGGGACCGACAGCCGGGCATCGGGGCCCAGCGTCTCGTAGGCGATCAGAGGCCCGTGCTCGCGGGTGTCGAGGAGCCGGCGCACCTCGGTTTCGAAGCGGACCGCCCAGTCGAACGGCTCGGCCGCGCGCGGCCGCCGGAAGTACGCGTCCAGGTTGTGGACCAGGTTGCCCGAGGCGACCACGAGGACGCCCCGCTCCCGGAGGGGGGCGAGGCGGGCGCCGAGCTCGTAGTGGAACGACGCCGGGCGGGTCCCGTCGAGGCTGAGCTGCACGACGGGCACGTCCGCCTCGGGGAACATGTGGACCAGCACCGACCAGGCGCCATGGTCGAGCCCCCACGACTCGTCCAGCTCGACGTCCACGGACGCGAGCAGGTCCCGGACCTCGGCGGCGAGCTCCGGATCGCCGGGGGCGGGGTACTGCACCTCGTAGAGCGCCTGGGGGAAGCCCCCGAAGTCGTGGATCGTCGGCGGCTTGGCCATGGCGGTGACCTTCGTCCCTCGCACGTACCAATGAGCGGAGACGCACAGCACCGCGCGGGGGCGCGGGACGGACACGCCGATGCGCCGCCACGCGTCGGTGAAGCGGTTCGGCTCGAGCGCGTTCATCGGGGTGCCGTGGCCGACGAACACGGCCGGCATCCGGCCCCGTGACGCGCTCCGCTCGCTGACGGTCATGGAGGTCGGCCCTCCCGCAGGTGAAGGCGGCGACAGCGCCTAGCCGACGATCGAGTAGTCGTACTTGCCGCGGATGAGCCGCCCGGTTCGGAACCGGTCGGCCCGGAAGAACTCGACCCGCGCGTCGCGACGGCCCTCGGCGATCAGCCCCGCCATCAGCGCGCCGACGGCCGGACAGAGCTTGAAGCCGTGGCCCGAGAAGCCGGCCGCGACGAAGCACCCCGGCACCGCCTCGACCGCGTCGAGCACGGGGTGCCAGTCCGGCGTCACGTCGTAGATGCCGGCCCAGCCCCCGCGCGAGACGCCGTGCTCGAGCGCGGGATACCGGCGCGCGGCCCGGGTCCCGAAGTCGGTGATGGTCTCGAGGCCTACCCCCTGCTCGTAGCCGTTCGGGTCGGCCAGGTGGGAGGCGTCGGCCGGGTCGATCGAGCCCACCAGGCAGAGCTCCCCCGTCTCCGGCCGCATGTAGAACTGGTGGACGAAGTCGGCGTAGATCATCGGCGCCCGCCCGAAGTCGGCGGGGCGGCGGAAGGCGCACACCGGATGCCGCGAGGGCGCGATCGGCAGATCGACCCCCACCAGGGCCGCCACCCGGTGCGCCCAGGCCCCGGCGGCGTTCACGACCACCGGCGTCGCGATCGGGCCGGCGTCGGTCTCCACGGCCGCCACGCGCCCGTGCTCGCGCCGGATCCCGGTGACCGCGCGCCCCTGGACGACGCGCGCCCCCCGCCGCCGCGCCGCCTCTGCGAGCGACGTCGTGGTCGAGACCGGGTCGCAGTACCCGGCCTCCGGCTCGTACGCGGCGACGGCGAGGTCGTCCGTGAAGAGCTGGGGCTCGAGGCGGCGGAGCTCCTCCCCCCCGACGAGGCGGACGTCGATCCCCACCGCCCGCTGGAGCGCGACGTTCCCCTCCAGGGCCGGCCGGTCGGCCTCCGGGACGCCGACCAGGAAGCCGGTCCGGACGAACCCGCACGTGCCGCCGACCCGGTCGTCCCACTGCTGGAACACGCGGAGGCTCTCGAGCGCCATCCGGGCGGTGGCCTCGTTCGAGTAGTGCTGGCGGACGATGGCGGTGGAGCGGCCGGTCGGCCCCGAGGCGAGGGCACCCTTCTCGAGGAGAACGACCCGCCCGACGCCACGCTCGGCGAGGTGGAACGCGATGCTCGCCCCGGTGCACCCGCCGCCGATCACGACCGCGTCGGCCGTCTCCGTCACGCCGCGCCGCTCCTTCGGCGATCCGAGGTAGAATGATGGCCGTGGGGGAGCTTCGAGCGGCCGTTCACGCGCGGATCACGCCCGACCCGGAGTCCGGATACGTGGCCACGTGCGAGGAGATCGCCGTCGTCACCCAGGGCGAGACCCTCGACGAGGTGACCGCCAATCTGAAAGAAGCGGTTGCGCTCCACTTCGATGGCGAGGATATGGCCGCGCTGGGCTTCGTTTCCGAGCCCACCATCATCGTGACGCTGGAGCTGGCGCCGACGCATGCCTAGGCTCCGGCGCCTCGGGCGCGGAGCTGATCCACATCTTTCGAGGCTTCGGCTTCACCGTCTACTCCCAACGGGGCAGTCACATCAAGCTCCGCCGCGCACGGGCGGACGGAGCGAGAGAGACCCTGACGATCCCGGCCCACGGAGAGATCAAGCTCGGGACCCTCCACGCCATCTTCACGCAGGCAGTTCGATTCATCCCGGAAGCCGACCTGAGGCGGCACTTCTACTCGGACTGATGCGCGACGTTCCCCTCCAGGGCCGGCCGGTCGGCCTCCGGGACGCCGACCAGGAAGCCGGTCCGGACGAACCCGCACGTGCCGCCGACCCGGTCGTCCCACTGCTGTCAACTCGCGGATCACGGGGGGCCCCTGGGCCTCGTTTCCGGTCGCCATATGAGCCGGCACCAATAACGCGCCCGCGTCGAACGCTCGCTTTCGGGCGCCCGACTCGTCCGGGCCGACGAGGACGAGGGGGGTGTATCGGTTGGCGTCGAGCCCTCCGACCTGGGCGGCCCCGGCATACCCCTCACTGCCGGCCACCGTGACGTCCAGCACGATCCCGGCGAAGGGGCTGGTCTTCAACTTCGTCCGCGCGACCTGCCAATCCGAGACGGAGTCCACGGCATACCCCGCGTCGCCCAGGACCTTCTGCTCCAGGCGAAGGAGGGCAGGGTCGTCCTCGATCAGCAGGATCGTCCTCATGGGAGGCTAGCCTGGCGGCGCTGACATGGCTCGGCCACGGTTGCCCCGACCCCGTCGTCGCCCGGCAGACGGGAGCGGGAGAAAGAACATAGCACCTACAGCCCCGGAAGCGGAAGAAAACAGCGCCCCGTCCCGACCGGGGGCCGCGGCTGGCCGACCCCGCCCGCGACCCCGTCGTCGGGGACCTAGCCCTGGATGCCGTAGCGCGCCTGGGCCAGCTCGACGATCTCGAGGACGGTCTTCGGGTGCGTGCGCCCCGACGCCCGGGCGCCCTTGATGAACTCCGCCCCTGAGTGGAGGTACGGGTTCGGGTTCGCCTCGATCAGGTAGATCTTGTGGCCGGGCGTGACCCGGAAGTCGAAGCGGGCGTAGTCGCGCAGGTGGAGGGCCTGGAAGCTCGTGACCGCGATCTCGCGGATCGCCTCGACGACCTTGGGTGGGAGGTCGTCCGGGACGCGGATCTTGCTCCCGCGGTAGGCGCGGGTCCCCTCCTCCCACTTGACCTCGGTCCCGGCGATCCGGGGCGTCCCCTTCGGCAGGTGCGAGAGGTCGAGCTCGACCAGCGGGAAGGCCTCCGGCTTGGAGTTCCCGAGCACGCCGACGTAGATCTCGCGCCCTTCAATGTACTGCTCGATCAGCACGGGCTGGTTGAAGTCGGCGTGGAGCTCGTCGATCCGCTCCATGAGCTCCTTGATGCTGTGGGCCAGAGCCCGAAACCCGATGCCGATCGAGCCGTCCTCGTGCGACGGCTTGACGATGACGGGGAAGTCGATGTCGTGCGCCCACTCGAGCCGCCCGCGGAAGACCACCGCGAACATCGGGGTCTGGACGCCGTGGAAGGCGAGGATCCGCTTGGTCAGCCCCTTGTCCATCGCGATCGACAGCCCGAGGGGGCCCGAGCCCGTGTAGCGCAGGCCCAGGAGCTCGTAGTAGGCGGCGACGTGGGGCTCCTTGGTGTCGTCGTCGCCGAAGCCCTCGACCAGGTTGAAGACGAGGTCGGCCTGCGCCTGGGCCAGGTGCTTGAGGCACTCGGGGCTGCCATCCACGACGATGGGGAACGTCTCGTGGCCGGCCCGGCCGAGAACGCCGGCGATCTCCTCGACGTCGGTCTTCCGGTGCGCGCGACGACCGGGCTCGGCCGCCGCCGGCGCCTCCTTCGGGCCCTGCGCGATCCCGATGCGGAGTTTCGGCACTGGCGTCAGCCGGGGCGCCGGGGCAGCCGCCGGCGCGCCCGGCCGAGGGGAAGCTCCCGCCGGGGCACGAAGCTCCCCAGGGTCAGGTAGTTCATGGCGAGCGTGGTCGCGTACGCGGTGAGCTCGACGAGCGTGACCTGCTGGGCGCGCGTGTCCACGTAGAGATCGAGCCGCTGGGCCGTCTCCTCGATGCCGTCGATGAGTGACCGGATCACGCTCCGGCGGGCCCCGGTCCAGTACTCGATCTTGTTGACGACGGCGGGGCCGTGCTCGCGCACGAGCTCCCACGCCGGGCGGATGGCCCGGCGGCGGCCCTTGCGGACGAAGAGGTCGGGCAGGTCGTTCTCGAGCGCCACGTCCACGGGCGGCCGCTCCGACTGGGTCGTCCGGAAGAACTCCTCGACCGTCATGTCCATCTCCTCGGCGGTGATGTCGGTCGAGGCGAGGCGCACCTCGGGCTCGGTGCCGCCGAGGGCCTGGGCACGCCGGTCCACGTACTGGAGCTTGCGCATGGCAGGCCACCCGCGGTAGCGGACGCGCCAGCGGGAGCCGCGCGTGAGCCACACGGCGAACGTCTCAGCGAAGTCCTCGTCAGGGTGCTTCTGAGCGTACCACCCCTCGATGTGGCGGACGAAGTGCCGGTCGAAGGGCACGGGCCGATACCGCTCGCGGTACGGCCGGTTGAACGGGCCGAACAGCTCGCGCCACTCGAGCGTCTCGTGGAGCCGGTAGGCATAGTTGAAGGCGTGCCCGGCCTCGTGGCGGAGGTACATCCGGATCTCGCGCGCGTCCTCGATGTCGTCGATCGCCTTCTCGAGCCGGGCGAGCTTGGGGTCGGCGAGGTAGAAGGGGATGCCGATGATCGGCTCTCCCGACGGGCAGCCCCACTCGTCGGTGAGGTAGCACGGCGGGCGGAAGTGCCGCAGCCCCTTCCGCGCGAGCTCCCGGTAGAGGGTCTGCACGTAGCGCTCGACCGGGGAGCCCTCGAGCTTGAGCCCGAGCTGGCTGATGCGCTGTGGCAGCAGGGCCCGGAGGTCTGGGGGGGCTGCTTCGAACCCGCGCATCGCCCTCACCTGCCCCTATGCTACCGCAACAGAGTCGACGGCCCAGCACCTCCAGCAGGCGGCTGTCCATGAGACGCGGGGGCATCCCCGCCTTCCGGCCGGTCCGGACCGCCCTCGTAATCGGGAAGGAGACGCCGGTACTCTGCCGCCATCAGCTGCGACGAGATCATGAAGTCGGCGGAGGCCCGGTTGCACGCCACGGGGATGCCGCATTCGCGACGGTCCGCGGCGCTCACGATCGCTCGCACGCCCGGGCCGCGCGGATGGCCTGCCAGACGCGCTCGCCGGTCGCCGGCATGTCGAGCTCCCGGACGCCCAGGGGCGCCAGCGCGCTCATGACCGCGTTCATCACGGCCGGCAGCGCGCCGACGGTGCCGGCTTCCCCGGCGCCCTTGGCCCCGAGCGGATTGAGCGCCGTCGGCACCGGGTTCGACTCCACCGCGATGGCGCACAGGGTATCGGCGCGCGGGATCCCGTAGTCCATGAAGGTGCCGGTCAGGAGCTGGCCCGACTCCGGGTCGTACACGACCTGCTCCAGCAAGGCCTGGCCGATCCCCTGGGCGAGGCCCCCGTGGATCTGCCCCTCGAGCGTCAGCGGGTTGATCACGGTGCCGACGTCGTCCACCACCACGTAGTTGAGGAGCGTCACTGCGCCGGTGTCGGGGTCGATCTCCAGCTCGCAGACGTGGCAGCCGTTGGGGAACGTGTCGGCCGGGGGCGAGAAGGTCCCGGTCTCGTAGAGACCGGGCTCCACGCCGGGCGGCAGCGACGCGGGCTGGAAGGCGGCGCGGGCGACCTCCCGGATGCCGACGGCGCGGTCCGTCCCGACGACCGTGAACCGGCCGTCGGCGAAGACGACGTCCGCCTCGGCGGCCTCGAGCAGGTGGGCCGCGATCTGCTTCCCCTTCGCGATGACCTTCCCGGCGGCGATCCACAAGGCCGTGCCGCCGATGACGGTCGAGCGCGACCCCATCGTGCCCGTGCCGAACGCGACGCGGTCCGTGTCCCCGTCCACGAAGCGGACGTCGCCCGGGTCGAGGCCGAGCCGCTCGTGGAGGATCTGCTTGAACGTGGTCTCGTGGCCCTGGCCCTGGTTCTTGGTGCCCATGAGGAGGGTCGCGGTCCCGCTCGCGTCGAAGCGGATCTCGGCGAACTCGAGCCCGGGCGCCGCCGCGCGCTCGATCGGGAGGGCGATCCCGAGGCCCCGCACCCGGTCGCGCTGGCGCGACGCCTCTCGCCGGGCGGCGAAGCCGGCGACGTCGGCGAGCTTCAGCGCCTGGTCCAGGGTCTTCTCGAACTCGCCGCAGTCGTAGGTGGGGCCGAGCGGGGTGCGGTAGGGCATCGTGGAGGGCGGGATGAGGTTCTTCCGGCGGAGCGCCACCGGATCCACACCCAGCGCGCGCGCGGCGTCGTCGATCAGGCGCTCGATGACGTAGATCGCCTCCGGCCGGCCCGCCCCGCGGTACGGCGCGATCGGGCTGGTGTTGCTGAGGACGCACGTGACGTGGACGTGGGCCGCCGCGATCGCGTAGACGCCCACGAGCGTGCCGACGTTCATGAACGTCGGGAGCAGGTTGCGGTCGGAGGAGATGTAGGCGCCCACGTTCGCGACGGTGCGGACGCGCAGGGCGAGGAAGCGCCCCTCCGCGTCCAGGGCCAGCTCGGCCTCGCTGATGTTGTCCCGCGCGTGCTCGTCGGCCAGGAGCGCCTCGCGGCGCGAGCAACTCCACTTGACGGGCCGGCGGAGCGTCCGCGCCGCCCACAGGACGAGCCGGTGCTCCACGTACTGCCAGCCCTTGATCCCGAAGGCGCCCCCGACGTCGCCGGCGACGACGCGGACTTTGTGCTCGGGGACCTGGAAGATCATGGTCGCCAGCACGTGCCGGACGCGGTGCGGGTACTGGACGTCGGCGTGGAGGGTGTAGCGGTCCTCGCCGGGATCGTAGACGCCGAGGGCGCCGCGGGGCTCCATGTACTGCGCGTGGACGCGCGTGATGACGTAACGGCGGCGGATCACGTGCCGGGCGCGGGCGACAGCGGCGTCGGTCGTGGCCCGGTCGCCCGCCTCGAAGACGTTGGAGACGTTGTCGGGGCACTCGTCCCACACCGGCGGGCGGCCGGGCCGGGCCGCCTCCGCGGTCGCCGTCACCGATGGCAGCGGCTCGTAGTCGATCTGGACCAGCTCGGCCGCGTCCTCGGCCTGGGCGGGCGTCTCGGCGACCACGAGCGCGACCGGATCGCCCACGTATCGCACGCGGTCCCGGACGAGGCCCGGGTGCGGCCGCGCGAACATCGGTGAGCCGTCGGGGCGCTTGCGCTTGAGCGTCGTGCGCGTCGTGCCCAGGCCGTCCCGCGCGAGATCGGCCCCCGTGAAGACCGCGAGGACCCCCGGGGCTCCCGCCGCGGCGCCCGTGTCGATGGTCCGGAGCCGCGCGTGGGCGTGCGGCGAGCGCACGACGACCGCGTAGGCCTGGCCGGGCAGGTTCACGTCGTGAATGAACCGACCCTCGCCCCGGAGCAGGCGCGGGTCCTCGAAGCGCTTGACGGGCTGCCCGATTCCGAACTGCCCCATCAGCGAGGCGCCTTTCCGGTCGCGGCCATTGGCGCGCGACGGGTCACCGCCCGAACGCCGCCATCCAGGCACGCGCCTCCCCGATGAGCGCGCGTGGTCAGCACGACACGCACGCCTTCCCCCGACCGGAAGTGCCGGACGTTGTGGGTCACGAGGAGCGGAGTGCCGGCACCGATGGCAGCAGCCAGGATCGGAACTTCCTTCGGGTCCGCCAGGATGCGAGCCCGTTCTCGGTCCTGTGCCGTGGGCCGATAGACTCGTACGGGCACCGAGCGGAGGAATTCCTCGAAGAGCGGCAGGGCTTCCGGGAGCTTCGCACCAGGGTGAGGAGGCCGATCTCCCCGAGGACCAGGATCGCGTGGCTGGCACCGGTTCGGGAGAGAAGACCGGCGATGAGGACGTCGGCGTCGAGGCAGACCGAGACCGGCTCGGTCTTCCCGGTCCGGGCCATCTTCCACACCTAGATCCGGAAGCGGCGCCGGAAGACCCGGCGGATCAGATAGGGATTGGCGCCGAGCTCGTAGAGCTTCGTGATGTCCCCCGCCTTGAGGGCGGCCCGCTCGGCGTCGTCGAGCTCGTGGCCGGCTAGCTCCTCGTCCGTGAGGGCGTCCTTCATGGCGTGCTGGCGCGCGATGGCGGTCAGGAGCTTGTTGAGGGGGTAGGAGATCCTCGTCATGGGTGCACCCACACGGTCGCGCAGCCGGTGATCCACTCGGCGACCGGCTCGTAGGCGAGGACCTCGCCCTTCCAGCCGGGGACGGCGCCGAGGAGGGCGATCCAGTTCCGGATCTCCTGGCCGCCGTTGCCGCCCTCCCGCTCGATCTCGTCGTACGTGAGGCGGGTGAGCGCCTCCGCGTCGCCCCGCGCGACGTGGTCGAGCACGCGCCGGTCGAAGTCGGGGTTGATGCGCCCGGTCTCCGGCGTGCCGACCCAGTGGGAGATCCCGCCGGTGGCGAGCACGGCGATGCGCTCGCGGGCCGGCCGGGACCGGATGAACCCGCCCACGAAGGCGCCCACCTCGCGGGAGCGTCGCGGCGCCGGCAGGGGCGGCGCGCCGCAGTTCGTGTACACGGTCACGATCGGCAGCTCGCCCTCCGGCGTGAGGAAGTGGAGCGGGACCGACAGCTCGTCCCAGCTCTCGATCTCGTACGAGTAGGCGAAGTCGATCCCGGCGGCCAGCCCGGCCTCGAGGAGCGCCATGGCCCACTCGGGGTGCCCCCGGATCTTCCGGGACGGGATCCGCATGAGCTTCGCCCCTCCCTCGCTCGGCGCGTCGTAGGACGCGGCCAGCCCGACGCAGAAGGCCGGCAGGTTGTCGTAGGCGAAGTTCTGGAGGTGATCGTTCACGAACATCACGAGGAGATCCGGCCGCGCCGCGGCCAGCCGCCGGCGCAGCTCCTGGAAGCCGCCATAGAACCGGTCGCGCTGCTCCGGCTTCGACACCTCGGGCTTCCCGGTGATCATCGGGGCGTGAGACGCCAGTGCAGCCGCCACGATCTCAGCCATGACGTGCCTCCGGTCCGGTCCCTGGCATGGCCCGCTTGCGCCCACCTATCATACGTCCGCCCGGCCACGCGGAGAATGACCGACCCGCGTCGAAGCAGGCCGGCCCGGCGCGGTGAACCACCGGGTGCCCGGGCCGGCGGCGCTCACCGTCCCTTCGTCGGTCGGTCCAGCCCCTTGACGGTCTGGGACCGGATCAGGCGGGGCAGCAGCATGTGGTGATGCGGGCAGATCGACTGCGGCTGCTGATAGGCGGACCCGGCGAAGGCGACCATGTAACGGCGGATGTCCTCGAAGCGAACGACCTCGTCCACGAACCCGCGCCGGGCGCAGTAGATCGGCCGGGATTGCTCGCGGTACTGCCTGGCCAGCGCGTTCATCTGATCGATCACCGGCCTCAACGATCGCCCGGCCTCCTTCTCCTTGACGAGCCGGCGGGAGAACGCGGCCACCGCCGCCGTTTCCCCGTGCATCACGTAGATCTCGGTGGCGGGCGTGCCCAGCGTGAACGCGTTGTGGTTGTTGGCGGTGGGGCCACCCATGATGTAGTGCGCTGCCGCCGAGCCTTTTCGCAGCACCACCAGCATCATCGGCAGGTCGGTCTGCTCGATGGAGTAGATCAGCGACTGGCCCAGGCCGAGCAGCTCGGCCTTCTCGGCCGCATCCCCGACGTCGATCCCGGTCGTGTCCTGGAACCAGATGATCGGCACCCGATCCCGCCCGCAGTGCGTCACGAACTCGTTCATCTTGATCAGGCCCTGCCGATAGAGCTTGCCGCCGACGCCGATGTAATCGGTGGTGTACTCCGGATAGTTGGTCCCGAGCAGGCCCTGCCGGTTCCCGATCACCCCGACCAGGTACCCGTCGACCTTGACGAGCCCGGTGTACGCCTCCGGGCCGAAGCCCGGCCGGAACTCCAGGTGCTCGCTGCCGTCGACCAGTCGGGCCAGCACCTCCTCGAGGCGGTAAACGGCCTTCTGGTTGAGCGGCACGATCGACGCGAGCTCGGAGAGCGGGTACTTCGGCTCGACCGGCGTGGCGACCCGGAAGAAGTTCGCGTGATACGCCGGCATCTGGGCCATGCACTCCTTGAGGGCATCGAGGACCTCGGTCTCCTTCTCGAACACGGCCCGAAAGAACCCGGTGGAGTCGTAGTGAATGCGGGCACCCCCCGGGGGAGTCTCCTTGAAGCGGCGGGCGGCCTCGATGATCTGCTCCGCCCCGGACTCGTCGAACGAGCCCTTGGGACTCATGCCGCTGACGATCCCTCCACCCCCGACGGCCATGTTGCCGTTCTTGTGGGCGAACACGACCGCCGGGCTGATGCTCTGATAGCCCCCGCCGGCCGGATTCGTCCCGTAGATGGCGGCCACCACCGGGACGCCGAGCTTCTCCAGCTCGGCGTGCCGGAAGAACATGGTCCCGCCGCCGCGGCGGTCGGGGTAGACCTCGTCCTGTTGCGTCAGCTTGACCCCCGAGCAATTGACCAGCCAGACCAGGGGCACCCGGAGACGCTTGGCCAGGTCGGCGGCCCGCAACTGGTTCTCGGCCTGCCCGGGCAGCCACGCCCCCGCCATGACCTTGTTGTCGAAGCCGATGAGCACGCACCACTTGCCGCCGATCCGGGCGAGCCCATCCACCACCCCGGTGGTGCCTTCCTCGTTCTCGCGGGGATTGTAGAGGGTGTGGAGGGAGCAAAACGTCCCGGGGTCCACCAGGTACTCGATCCGGTCCCAGACCGTCATCTCGCCCCGCTCGTGGATCTTCTCGGCCGGCAGCCCCGCGCCCTTCACGCGGCTCACCTCGGCGTCCAGCTCCTCGAGCATGGCCGCGATCCGGTCGCGGTTCTCGGCCATCTCCTCGATGTCGGCCGGCTTGAGCGGCTTGCCGAGCGCATCCATCTTCTCGAAGTACTGGCGCATACGCCGTCCCCCCCGCTTACCTGTTCGCCTTGCGATAGCCGAGCTGATCGAGCGCGATGATCGACTTGCAGATGTTGGCCGAGCCCTCGACCATGAAGTACGTCGGCGCGTCCCGGTAGTAGCGCTCGACCGGACACTCGGTCGAGTAGCCGTAGGCGCCGAGGATGCGCATGGCGTAGCTGGCGGCCCTGTTCACGACCTCGCCGGCCAGGTACTTGGCCTGGGCCACTTCCAGGGCGTTGCCGAGGTTGCCCTGGTCCTTCTGCCAGGCCGCCTTGTAGACCATCAGTCGAGCGGCCTCGATCTCCGTGACCATCTGCGCCACCATGTCCTGGTTCATCTGGAACCGGCCGATCGGCTGATCGAACTGCTCCCGCACGTTGCAATACTTCGTCACCTCGTCCAGGCACGCCTGGGCGAGGCCGACGGCGCCCGCGGCCGCCTGCAGGCGTGTCTGGTTGAGCGAGCTGAACACGATCGCGGCGCCGTCACCCGGCTTGCCGAGGATGTTCTCCTTGGGGATGCGCACGTTCTCCAGCGTGATCTCTCCGGTGGGCGACAGATGCGTTCCCAGCTTGCCCCAATCGGCGGTGCCGACCCCGTCGACGTTCTTCAGCTCGACGACGAAGGCGGACAGCCCCTTGCCGCGCGCGCTCCGCTCCGTGTGGGCGTAGTAGATGACCACGTCGGCGAGGGTCGCGTTGGAGATCCACGCCTTCGATCCGTTCAGGAGCCAGTGGTCTCCCGCGTCCTCGGCCCTGGATTTCAAGCCGAGGACGTCGGAGCCCGCGGTGGGCTCGGTGATGGCGAACCCTCCCAGGTATTCCGCGCTGACCAGCTTGGGGATGTACTTCCGCTTGAGCGCCTCCGATCCGTAGCGGAGGATCGGAAACGCGCACCCCACGGTTTCCATGTTGATCTGCACGCGGAGGGCGCTGCAGGCGCGGGCGATCTCTTCGGTCACGATCATGGTCGCGAGCCAGCCCATGTCGTTGCCGCCGTACTCCTCGGGAATCACCGTGCCCAGGAACCCCAGTTCGGCCATGGGCTTGACGACTTCCTGGTAGGGGAAGTAGTGCGCCTTGTCCCACTGCTCGACGAACGGGGTGATTTTCTCGGCGGCGAAATCGCGTGCCACCTGCACGAGCGCTTTCAGCTCGTCGGACAACTCGAAGTGCATGCCGTCGACCCTCCTCCGACGAGCGCCTTCCCTCCGTGCCCGGGCAGTGGGCCGGAGGCCGGGACCCGCCGCGCCTCAACCAAGAAAATACCACGGCGGCAGGGGCGACGCCGCGGGGCGAACGCTCGGGATCTCGCGCGGGCGCCGAGTTTGACTCGCTGGCGGACGCGTGATAATAGAGGGCCGCAGGTCTGCTGGGCCTCGACGACCAAGAGAGAGGGACGACAGCGTGGCCGAACACATCGTGGAGGCGCCCGCGTCAGGGAGAATACTCCGGGTTGACGCCGTTGCGGGGAAGCCGGTGGCCGAAGGAGACCGCATCTGCATCATCGAGGCGTTGAAGATGGAGCTCCCGATCGTGGCCCCGGTGAGCGGCACGGTCACGGCGGTCCATGTCGCCGCCGGGCAGAGTGTCGAGGCCGGCGATCCGCTGGCCGTCATCGAGGGGTAGCTCCGGGGTCGCGTGGTGCTCAAGGCCACCTGGTTCGTCCTGGCCGGCATGGGCATCGTGTTCGCCACGTTGAGTCTCCTCGCCCTGGCGATGGTCGCCATGAACCGCTGGTTCAGGCCCGAGCCGGAGGCCAAGACCCGTGCCGGAGGGCCGCCGGGCACCCCGGGGGCTCGCGGGACGAGGGCGGGGGATGCCTGAACGCGAGCTCCTGGGCCTGCTGGCCCTGACCTGGCAGACCGCCCTCATGATCGGGCTCGGGGGCCTCCTCATCTATCTGGGTGTCGCCAAGCAGGTGGAGCCGGTGCTCCTCGTTCCCATCGGCACGGGAGTCATCCTGGCGAACATCCCCCTTGGCGGTCTCACCGAAGCGGGTGGCCTCCTCGCGGTGCTTCGCGCTGCCGGCATCGACACCGAGCTGTTCCCCCTGCTGATCTTCATCGGGGTGGGGGCCATGATCGATTTCGGCTCCCTGCTCGAGCGCCCGTACACCGTCTTCCTGGGCGCGGCGGCCCAGTTCGGGATCTTCGGCACGTTCTTCCTCGCCTACTTCCTGGGCGATGGCGGCCTCCGCCTCTTTGACTTCAGCTTCAAGGATGCGGTCGCGATCGGCATCATCGGCTCCGCCGACGGCCCCACGTCCATCTACGTGGCCACCGTCCTGGGCTCGAAATACGCGCCCGCGATCGTGGTGGCGGCCTACTCCTACATGGCCCTGGTGCCCATCATCCAGCCGCCCATCATGCGGGCACTCACGACGGAGGCGGAGCGGCGGCTGGCGATGCCCGCGCGGGCGCCGAGCGTGTCCCGGCGCACCCGCGTCCTGTTCCCGATCGTGGCCATCCTCGTCGTGGGGCTCATCGCGCCGAAGGCCACCCCCCTGATCGGCACCCTGATGTTCGGCAACCTGTTGAGGGAGTCGGGGGTCCTCGATCGGCTCTCCCAGGCGGCCCAGAACGAGATGGCCAACATCGTCACCATCCTCCTCGGGCTCGCCGTCGGCGGGATGATGGCGGCCCGGGAGTTCCTGCGGCCGGAAACGATCATGATCTACGTCATGGGGGTCGTGGCCTTCGCCGTGGGCACCGCCGCCGGGCTGATGTTCGGCAAGGTGATGTACGCCGCGTCCGGCAAGAGGATCAATCCCTTGATCGGGGCGGCCGGGATTTCCGCGTTTCCCATGTGCGCGCGCGTCGTCCAGAAGGTGGGGCTCGAAGCCAACCCGCAGAGTCACCTGCTCATGCACGCGGCGGGAGCCAACACCGCTGGCCAGATCGCCTCGGTGGTGGCCGGGGGCGCCGCGCTGGTGCTCGTGCCGTTCTTCGCCTAGCCTAGCGACGGCTCCGGGGCGCCGCCCCGGGCTCGCTCGCGCGATCCTGCCGGGACGCTCTCACACCCGCCAAGAGAACGTCGAGAGGCTCGAGTGGTGGCTCCGGCGGGAGTGGAGGTTGCGTCCCGTCGCGTCGTGCGGGGACCCCGGCGCTTCACGTGCCGTAGAGCCAGTGCGGCAACCACAGCGCGATCGGCGGGTAGAGCATCACGAACAGCAGCCCGATCACCTGGAGCACCATGAACTCCGCCATCCCCCAGTAGATGTCGGTGAGCTTCCACTCGGGCGCCACCGCCTTCAGGTAATAGGCCGCCATCGCCACGGGCGGCGACAGGAAGGCGGTCTGGAGGTTCACGGCGATCAAAATCGCGAACCAGAGCGGGTCGAAGCCCAGGGCCATGATCGTCGGCTGGAGGAGCGGCACGAACACGAAGACGACCAGCGGCCGAACGGCCAGCCAAGCAAGAAGACGAGGAACATGATCACCAGCATCGTGCCCATGGGCGGCAGGGGCAGCCCGGCGAGGGTCTCGGTCAGCAGCGTGGCCGAGCCGAGGCGCGTGAAGATCGCCCCGAAGATGTTGGAGGCGACGGCCAAGAAGAACATCATGCTCGACTGCTGGGCGGTCAGGATGACCGCGGCCTTGAACCGCGTCCAGGAGAGCGTCCGGTAGGCGGCGGCCATGATGACCGTGCCCACCACGCCCACCCCGGCCGCCTCGGTCGGCGTCGCTATGCCGGCCACGATCGGCCCCAGCGTCACCAGAGCGAGGACGACGTGGGGGAGCATCCCGAGCGTCAGCTCGACCGCGAGCGTCCGGAACGAGACCGCGCGCTCGTCGCGCGGCAGCGGCGGCCCCAGGCCCGGATTGATCAGGCAGCGGACGATCGTCCAGACGATGAAGATCCCCGCCAGCAGGAAGCCCGGACCGAACGACGCCACATAGAGCTCGGGGATCGAGACGCCCATCACCGGCCCCATGACGATCAGCATCACGCTCGGTGCGATCAGGATGCCGAGGCTGCCGCCGGCGGTAATGGACCCGGCCGAGAGGCGCGGGCTGTATCCCGCCCTGACCATGGTCGGCACCGCCATGATGCCGACGACCGCGACCGTCGCGCCGACGGTGCCCGACGCGATTCCAAAGATGGTGGCGGTGACGAGCACCGCGACGTAGAGCGAGCCGGGCAGGGGGCCCAGCAGCAGCCGGAAGGCCCTGAACAGCCGCTCCATGAGCCCGCCCTCCTCCAGGAGGTAGCCCATGAAGATGAACAGGGGCACCGCGGCCATGACCTCCTCCTTCATGAGCCCGATGGTCTGCAGCACGGTCAGGTAGAAGACCAAGTCGCCGAGCGCCAAGTAGCCGAACGTGAGGGACAGGAAGATCAAGGTGAAGGCGACCGGGAACCCGATGAAGATGGCGAAAACGAAGACGCCGAGCAGGAGGAACCCGACGAGCTCCGGACTCAGCGGGGGCCCCCCCGGATGACACGCGCGCACTTGATCAGCTCGGAGAGGCCCTGGAGCACCAGGAGGGCCGCCGTCAGCGGGATGACCGCCTTGAGCGGGTAGAGAGGCCACCCGCCCGCACGCTCGCGGATCTCCCAGGCCTCCCGCGCCATCACCGCCCCCGCGTACAGGACGAACAGCATGCCTGGGAAGAAGAAGAGCACGTAGGACAGCGCGTCGATGGTGGCGCGGGTCTTCGCCGACCAGCGTTCGTAGAACACGTCGGTCCGGATGTGCCCCCCCTTGAGCAGGGTGTAGGCCGCCGCCAGCATGAACTGGGCGCCGTAGAGCATGTACGTGAGGCTGGGGGCCCACTTGGTCGGCGCGTTGAACGCGTAGCGGGCGGCCACCTCGTACGCCACGCCGAGGGTCATCGGCACGATGAGCCAGCCGGCCAGCCAGCCCGTGGCCGTGCTCAGCCGGTCGATCGCGCCGACGATGCGGTTCACCACGGCTGCGCCCCGGCGCCGAGCGGCGCGGCGAGGAGGGCGAGGGCAAGAACGACGGGGAAGATCGCTCGGGACATGGTGGCCTTCGGGACCGGCGAACCGCCTGCTTCCGACGGCATGTCTACTTCGCCGGGGTCGCGTTCCAGATGTCCCGATGCAGTCTCCACTGCCCATCGACTCGCTTCCACACCACGACGTACTTCACGACGGCGTTCGTCGCCTGCCCGCCTCTTGGCTCTAGCCGGAGCGTGGCCTCGCCGACCTCAGCGGCCATATCGCCCGCGACCTCCAGGTCGAGGGTCTCCAGCGTCACCGACCTGAGCCCCATGCCGCTGATCACCGACGCCCAGAGCTGCTTGATGTTGTCTCGACCCTTGCTCATCGGGGCGTCGGGGGGCAGCGCGATGCCATCGGCCGTGTAGAGCGACGCCATCGTCTCGGCATCGCCCTTCCGGGCGGCATCCTCAAACGCACGGTTGACCGCCGCGATCTCTGCTCGGCTCATCGCATCCTCCTCACTGCCCGAACATCTTGCGCAAGTTGTCGAAGCCGGCCTCGTAGATGCCGCGGATCACCTTCATCGCCTCGGGCTCGGACGCGCCCGACGGCTCAAATGCGCTCGACCATTCGACGGTGCAGCTTTTCCCGTCCTTGGTCTCCTCGACATGCAGGGTCGCCTTGTAGCCGGCGACCGGCAGCGGTCCGGCGAGAATCGAATAGGTGTAAGTCCGCTTCTCGTCGTCCTGGGCCTCGAGCCGCTCGACAATGGTGCCGCCGCCATGCAGCGTGAGCCGACGGATCGTCGCCGCGCCCTCCTGGTCACCATCACGCTGACGTTCGACCGCAGCAGCTCCGTGATGATGTCCCCAAAGCGCTCGAATTTCCCCTCGGCAGACCGGCGCTCGATGACGATGTTTCGGCCCTCCACATAGCCGAGCTCCCGCAACCGAGCAATGAACGCCTTGGTGCGGGGGTGGACGGGGTTCGGTCCTGTCATCTCGGAGAGCGGCGTCGTGGTGACGATGAGCGCCACGCGCGGCACGTTCTCAACTCGCTGCGCCTCGGCGGCGAGCGGCGCGGCGAGGAGGGCCAGGGCCGCGATCGTGGCGGTGCGGAGGGTGAGCGTCATATGCAGCTCCAGCTCAACCCGGGAACGACGCGAGAAGCCTACCCCAGAGGGCTGAGAGGCGTCAAACCGCAGTGGCAACGGGCTCGGGGGGCCGTCCGACGAAGATCGGGACGCTACGAGAGAGGCGGGAGCCGGAACCGGAACCACACGTACTTGATGCGCGTGTGGTCGAGTGCCTTCGGATAACCCGCCGGGTCGTACTTCGTATCCTCGGGCTGCGCCCCTGCTCCAGTTCGACCACCCCGGTCGCTCCTGGTCGGATCGGCCCACCGTAGACGAAGACCTCGAGGATGCCTGCCTTCGCATGGGGGCGGGGCGCAGGGAGACATGCCCTGCTCCCCCACGCGGCCCGGACGACCTCCCCGTGCCTTAGGGACCTTCCTGCCCCAACGCCGTCCGTATCGCCTCGAGAAGCTGCTGCGGGGCGAACGGCTTCTGGAGGTGCGCGACCACGCCCATGTCCGCGCTGAGCAGCGGAAACCACGGCTCCGTCCGGCCGGTGACCATGATCACGGGGATGTGGCGCGTAAGGGGATCGCCGCGGAGGCGCACCACCGCGGTGTACCCGTCCACCTGCGGCATCATGACGTCGAGGATGATGAGCACGGGGTCGTGTTGCTCGTGATCGCCGAGCGGAGCGCCCGACTCCGGTAGCCAACAGCAAGGTGCGGGCTGAGGGCTTGACGGGTCGCCCGAGAACGTGCTCTTGTTATGGGGCGAAGACGGGGTGGAAGCCGGCCACCCCTGCGGCCCGCCGTTCGGAAAAGCAAGGAGGTAGCCGACCATGAAGAAGCTCCTCACGTTGAGCGCTGTCTCGATCCTGATGGCCTTTGCGTCGGCTGCCCTCGCGGCGGACCCGATCCCCATCGGCTACATCGGTCCCCTCACCGGGTCCGTCGCGCTCCTCGGAAACGAAGCCCTGAAGGGCGCGACGCTCGCGGCGGAGCAGATCAACGCCGCGGGAGGTCTCCTGGGACGGCCCATCAAGATCTTCGCGGCGGACAACAAGTGCAACCCCGCGGAAGCCGTCTCGGCGACCCGGAAGGTCATCACGCGGGACCGCGTGGTGGCCAGCATCGGCCAGCTCTGCAGCTCGGCCACGCTGGCGGCGATGCCCATCTATGAGCAGGAGAAGATTCCGCTCGTCGTGGAGACCTCGACGAACCCCCTGATCACGGTGCGCGCGGGCGTCGGGGGCAACAAGTGGGTCTTCCGCCCCAACCTCCCCGACGACATCAACGCGACCGTCTTCGCGAAGATGATCGTCGAGCTGGGTGGGAAGAACGTGAGCTTCCTCCTCACCAATGACGACTGGGGTCGCGGGGTGGGCACCTCCTTCAAGGAGGTCGCCGAGAAGGAAGGGGGCAAGGTCGTCAGCCTCGACTACTACGAGGAGGGCGAAACCAACTTCCTGTCCGTCCTCACCAAGATCAAGGGATTGAACTCGAATGCCATGCTGATCGCGGCCCGGACGGCCAGCGGGGCCGTGATCATGAAGCAGTACACGGAGCTCGGCATGAAGGTACCGATCTTCAACCAGGGCGACATGGTGAACGAACAGTTCGTCAAGCTCGTCGGGAAGGACATCGCGAAGGGGATCCTCGGGAGCGAGTCCTGGTATCCGGGGGTGGACGATCCGCTCAACAAGAAATTCGAGGCCGATTTCATCGCCCGCTGGGGCTACGACCCCATCGAGCCGTCCGCCTATGGCTACGTCGGGATGCAGTTGATCGCCGAGGCCATCCGGATCTCCAAGAGCGCGACCTCCGAGGCCATCCGGGACGGGCTGACCCGGGTCAACATGAAGACCATCGCGGGACAGGTCAAGTTCGATGAGCACAACCAGGCCTGGACCTGGGTCGTCGTGGCGAAGATCACGGACGACGGCCGGATCCAGACGATCAAGCAGGTGCAGGTCGATCGGCCCAAGGGGTACTGGGAGGAGTGGGAGAAGAAGACAAAGAAGTGACGTAAGGCACCCCCGAGAGCCGAACCCGAGCCGTCATCCCTCGGAGGTGTTCTGAGCGACCCGGGGCAGGACAGCTTCGCTCCTGTCCCGCCCCGCCAGCTTGCCACCACCCGCGAAAGGGACATCCCGCCCTGGAGACCTTCTTCCAGCTCCTCGTGAACGGCCTGTCCTTCGGCGCCATCTACGCGATGGTGGCCGTCGGTCTGACCATCGTCTTCGGCATCCTGGAGGTGGTGAACTTCGCGCAGGGCGAGTTCTACATGCTGGGCGCCTACCTGACGTACCTCGTCATCCTGGCCCAGCTGCCCTACCCGATCGCCATCCTCGTCGCCGTCGCCGGCATGGCCGTCATCGGCCTCCTGGTCGAGCGGTTCGCCATCCGTCCCCTCATCGGGAAGGCCTGGCAGCTCCCGATCCTCTCGACCCTGGGCATCTCGATCATCACGCAGAACGGCGCGATCCTCCTCTGGACGCCCAATCCCCGGACGATCATCGTCGAGACGGCGAGCCGGAGCCTCGACGTCCTCGGCGTGGTCATCACCTACCAGCGGTTGCTCATCATCCTCCTCGCCGTGGTCGTCTTCACCGCCCTGCACTACTTCGTCCAGAAGACGAAGACGGGCAAGGCCATGCGCGCGGTCTCCCAGAACAAGGAGGCGTGCCAGATCCTCGGCATCGACGTCGCGCGGATCTCCACGATCGCGTTCGCGCTGGGGGCGGGGCTGTCGGGGCTCGGTGGGGCCGTCGTGGCGCCGGTCATGGCGATCCATCCGGTGATGGGAATCCTCGTCGTCATCAAGTGCTTCGCGGCGGTGATCATGGGCGGGTTCGGTAACATCCACGGGACGATCCTCGCGGCCTTCATCCTCGCCATCGTGGAGAGCTTCGCCGTGGCCTACGTCTCGCTCCAGTACAAGGACATGTTCGCGTTCATCGTGATGATCGCCATCCTGCTCTTCAGGCCGCACGGGCTCTTCGGGCGCAAGGTGGGGATCTGATGCGGGGCGGATTCCCCCTCACCCGCCCCTCGCCCCCGCGGGGGCAGAGGGTGATGTGGGCGCTGATGCTCGTCGCCGGGGGGGTCCTGCTGGCGGGGCTCCCGTACGTCGTCACGTCGGCGTACGTGATGCACCTCATCATCTTCTCGGGGATCTACATCATCTTCGCGCTGAGCTACGACATCGTCGTGGGCTACCTGGGGATGCTGTCCCTGGCCCACCCGGCCTTCTACGGCGTGGGCGCGTACACGTCGGTCCTCCTCGTGATGCAGCTCGACGTCCCGTTCCTCCCGGCCTTCGCCGCGGCCGGCCTCCTCGCGGCGCTCGTGGCGGTGGTCGTCGGCTATCCCGCGCTCAGGCTCTCCTACCACTCCTTCGCCATCGTGACCCTGGCCTTCACGCTCATCGTGCGGATCGTGTGGATCAACTGGGTGAGCCTCACGAACGGCCCGATGGGGATCCCCGGCGTGCCCCGCCCGCGGCTGGACGTGCCGTTCCTGGGCCAGATCCGGGTCGAGACTTCGACCGGCTACTACTACCTCATCCTGGTCCTCGTGCTCCTCACCTGCTCCTTCGTGTACCTCATGATCCACTCCCGGGTGGGCCGGGTCCTGGTCTCGATCCGGGAGAACGAGGTCCTCGCCGAGACCCTCGGCGTGAACGCCTTCAGGTACCGGATGGTGGCCTTCGCGATCGGCGCCCTCTTCGCGGGCATCGCCGGGAGCTTCACGGCCCACTACATCACCTTCGTCGGGCCCGAGTTCACGGACTTCTACTACATCACGATGCTCCTGATCATGGTCATCCTCGGCGGCTCGGGGACGATCCACGGTGTGATCCTCGGCGCCATCGTGTTCACCTTCGTGCCCGAGTACCTCCGGATCACGCCAGAGTTCCGGGACGTGATCTACGGCTGCATCCTGCTCCTGACGATCGTCTTCATGCCGGGCGGGATCGGCGGGAAGCTCAACGACGTGCTGGCGCGCCGGCGGGTGCCGAGCCATGCGGCTGCTGGAAACCGTTGACCTGACGAAGAACTTCCTCGGGCTGACGGCCCTCGACCGGGTGAACTTCCACGTGGACCGGGGCGAGATCGTCGGTCTGATCGGGCCCAACGGCTCGGGCAAGACCACCCTCTTCAACTGCGCGACGGGGCTGCTCCCCGTCTCGGGCGGGCGGATCAAGCTCAAGGGCGAGGACATCACGAACCGCAAGACCCACGAGATCGCCCTCCGGGGCGTGAGCCGCACGTTCCAGCTCATCCGGATCTTTCCCCGGCTGACGGTGCTGGAGAACATGCTGCTGGCGATCCAGCAGCACCAGGGGGAGCGAATCCTCGCCTCCATCCTGAAGACGCCCCGCGTGCGCCGGCTGGAACGAGACGCGCGGGACCGGGCCGCGGAGCTCCTGGACTTCGTGGGGCTCGCCCCCCTGGCCGACGACCCGGCCGCCCACCTCTCCTACGGGCAGCAGAAGCTCCTGGAGTTCATCATGGCCTTCATGCCCCAGCCCGAGATCGTGCTCCTCGACGAGCCGACGGCCGCCGTCAACCCGACGATGATCCAGAGGATGATGGACCACATCGTCGAGCTGAACCGGCGGGGCCACACGTTCTGCATCATCGAGCACAACATGGACGTGGTCATGGACCTGTGTCATCGGGTGGTCGTGCTCGACTACGGCGAGAAGATCGCCGAAGGGAAACCGGACGAGATCCGGAACAACCGCGACGTGATCGAGGCCTACTTCGGCGGATAGCCCCGGGCTCGGAATGAACGACGTCATCCTGGAACTGAGTGACTACGCCACGGGTTACGGGGACGCCGACATCGTCCGGGGCGTGTCGTTTCGGATCCGGCGGCGCGAGATCGCCTGCATCATCGGGCCGAACGGCGCCGGCAAGTCGACCCTGTTCAAGGGGATCTTCGGGCTCCTGACGGCGCGCGCGGGCCGCGTCCTGTTCGACGGGTCGGACATCACGGCCCTCGCCTCCGGCGAACGGTTGACGAAAGGGCTGTCCTACGTCCCACAGGGACGGTGCAACTTCCCCGCGATGACTGTCCGGGAAAACCTCGAGCTGGGCGCCTTCATCCGCAACGACGCGACGGTCGAGCGCGACATCGACGGCGTCATGGAGAAGTTCCCGGTCCTCCGGGAGAAGGCCCTCGCGATGGCGGGCAGTCTCAGCGGCGGCGAGCAGCAGATCCTGGAGATGGCGCGGGCCCTGCTGCTCCGGCCGAAGCTGGTCCTGCTGGACGAGCCGTCGCTCGGCCTGGCCCCCCGGACCACCGGGCTCGTGTTCGAGAAGATCCGGGAGATCAACGGCGACGGGACGACCGTGCTGATCGTCGAGCAGAACGCGCGGCGAGCGCTGTCCATCTCCCACCATGCGATCGTCCTGGAGCTGGGGGAGAAGCGGTTCGAGGGCACCGGCGAGGAGATCATGCGGAACGAGCAGGTGAAGCGGCTCTACCTCGGCGGCGGCGCGCGAACGCGGAGACCGTGACCCCGGCGCCCCGGGCCGTTCAGGAGGCGGCGGCTCATGCCGATCATTGACAGCCACGCGCACAGCTTCCCCTTCCTCGGCGGCGCCTCCGGGTACGACAGCGCGGATCGCCACCTCATGTACCTCCAGCGGACGCTCGCCACGCACGTGCAGCCGGTCCGCCGGGTCCGGGACCACGCGATCGTGGAAGGGGGCATGCTCTGGGACGACGCCCGGCCGGGGCCGGCGGGACGCCGGCCGGTCAACTTCCGGATGACCGGCTACGGGCGGGCGGAGTGGACCGTCGGCGGGGAGGACTACTACCTCCAGTTCATGCCGCCGAGCCTCCAGGACAACGCCGCCCCCCCGGAGCTCCTGGTCAGCCTGATGGACCATGCCGGTGTCGACCGGGCCGTCCTCCAGAACGACCACATCTACGGCCACCTCAACGACTTCTTCGCCGACGCGGTCCGCTGCTTCCCCCGCCGCCTGGTCGGTCTCGCGCGGGTGGAGGAGTCGCGCGCCTACGCGCCCGACCAGCTCGCCGAGCTGCGGCGGGCGGCGCAGGAGCTCGGGCTGCGGGGGGTGTACTTCAAGGTGGACGGCCTGTTCGTCACCGACTTCACGGAGCTCTTCGACGCGCCGAGCTTCGAGCCGTTCTGGGCCGAGGTGGAGCGCCTCAAGCTCGTCGTGTTCTGGGACCTGTCAGCGGTCCCCTGGCCGTCCCTCCCGAACTACCGGCGGACCATCGAGGCCCTCCAGCGGTGGCAGCACCGCCACCCCGACGTGCCGGGCGTCTGGGCCAACGGGATCCCGACGCGCCTCCTGGCGGCCGGCGGGACCCTGGAGATCCCCGAGCCGGTGAAGGCCGCCGTCCTCGGGGGGCCGATGCTGGTCGAGATCATCTTCCCCATCGTGTGGGGGCGCTTCTGGGAGTACCCGTACGCGGAGGCGCGGCCCATGATCCAGGCGATGTACCGGACCTTCGGGGCGGAGCACCTCGTCTGGGGCTCCGACATCCCCAACGTCGAGCGCTACTGCACGTATCCGCAGAGCCTCGACTATCTCCGGAAGCACTGCCCCTTCATCCCCCCGGCCGACATGGAGCGGATCCTCGGCGGCAACCTCGCCCGCCTATTCCCGCTCCTGTAGGCCGCCCCCGGGGCCGACCGCGGAGGAGCGCGGCAAGACGATCCAGACGGTGCGAGCGCGCGTCGTCAGGAAGACCGCCGCGGCGGCGCCATACCTCGCGGGAATGGAGGCAGGCTGGAGCCAGACCCTGGAGCGTCTCGCAACCCACCTGTCGACCGAATAGGAGGCATGCCGCAGGCGGCGGAAGCGGCAAGGTCGCGTGGGCCCGTCCGCCCCAGCGTCCGATGCCGCATCGCCGCCCTCCTCAGTAGACGATGGCGATCTTCCCGGGCTGGGTGATCCGCTCGCCCGTCCCCCGCCTCACGGCCTTGTCGATCCGCCTCTTGACGACCTCGTAGCGGACGTTGTAGGCGCCGTCGACGTCGAAGCGCTTCTCGTCGAAGCGGAAGCGGATCGCCAGCGGGGCGTGCTGCACGAGGATCAGGTGGGCCGTCTCGAGCGGCACCGCCAGGCGGCCGCGCAGGGCCTCGGTCCAGCGCGCGATCCCGCACGACCTCCACGGCCTTCAGGACCGCGAAGCCGCGGAAGACGAACGCACCCGGGGGGAGCAACTCGAGCAGCAGCCCCGGATCGCCGAGGTTGGCGAGCAGCCGGCGCCGGTCGCCCTCCGACAGGGGCGGCGGCGCCTCCGCCTCGACCTCCATGAACCGCGGGTCGAACCGCAGGCTGAAATGACGCTCCAGCCCCGACTCCGGATCGGTGGCCGTGAGGATGATCGGGTAGTCGAGCTGGAGCTGGATGCCGTAGTACGTGCGCAGGATGAGGCCGTACGCCTTCAGCAGGCGGCCGACGGCCATCATGCGCTGGTCGAGGTTCGTCCGGCCGCGCAGGATGCCGTCGTCGGTCAGGAGAGCCGCTCGAACGCGGGGGTGGCGTAGATTCCGTCAGCGGTATGACGGCGGGGAGATGGTCCGCGGATTCCGCCAATGAGCGAGACCTGAGGGCGGGCCCCCGCTTCGCGACCGAGAAGCGGCCGGGCCGCGCCTGCGGGTCCTCGGCGGCAACCTCGGCCGCCTGTTCCCGCTCCCGTAGGCCGCCCAGGGACTGGGAGCTCTCAGCGCCGGGAGGCGCCCTGTGTCAGCCCCCACGGCGCGGCCGGCGGCCTGGTCCCGAGCCCGCGCCCCACCCCAGGCCGCGCTCGACGGCGGCGAAGTCGCCCCGGTCCACGACGTCCCCTCTACGGCGCGAACATCTCGCTCAGGATGGCCAGTACCTTCCCGGCCGCCTCGTCGTCGATCCTTCCGAGGCGCTGGACGAGGCGGCCCTTGTCCACGGTGCGGATCTGGTCGAGAACGACGTGTCCCTGCTTCCGCCGAAACCTGACGGGAACCCGTGTGGGGTAAGCGCGTCCCGCCGTGGTCATCGGCGCGACGATCACGGTCCCGATGTGCCGATTCATCTCGTCCGGGGAGACCACGACGCAGGGCCGGGTCTTCCGAATCTCGTGGCCCTCCGTCGGACCGAGGCGCACCAGGTACACCTCGAAGCGGACCGCTACCACTTCCACTCGGTCTTGTCCCAGCGCGTCGAGGGCAGCGATTCCCGGTCGAGGAGCGCGTCGTCTCCCCGCTGGGCCATTTCCCTGAATGCTTCCTCCCAGCCGCTTCTCGGTTTCGCGGCAGGCCTGACGACCAGCTCCCCTTGCCGCACTTCGAGTTCCACGGTGCCGCCAAGACGACACTGCTCCAAGAGCGTCTTGGGGATCCGGATGCCCCGAGAATTCCCGATACGGACCACGCTGGCCTTCATGCCTGCCACAGCCTCCTTGCTTCGGTAATTACCAAGTAATTACGCCAGGCGATAGGCGCTGTCAAGCGTCAGGGACCGGGTCCAGGCCGTCGCCAGACCGAGAGCGTGCTATCCCGGTCACGCGATCGACGGATGCCCTGGGAACCCCAGCCCGCCGAAGGTCGCGCGTGGCTGCGCCAGCGCGGATTCCAGAACCGGGAGGCTGTGAACGGTAAGCGGACCGCGACTCGCCTCCATGATCCGACGATGGAGGTCAAGCAGCTCCGCCGGCGTCAGGTTAGCGCACTACGCGAGCCGGCGATAGAGCTCCGCGTTCTTCTTCAGCAGATAGTCGGTGATCCGCTCGAAGGCCTCATCCGGGCGCCCGAGGAGTTCATCGATGCGGAGGCGAACCAGGTCCTCAGCCTGCACTCCGAGGACCTGGTGGCCCCCGTCCGGCAGACGGAACCTGGCAGTCCGGCGGTCAGGAGCTGTTGAGCTTCGCGAGATAGCTGGTCAGCTTCGCGACCTCGACGTACTCGTCCGGACCGCTGGCGAACGTCAGGCGGTATCCGCGCTCGGCTTCGCGCTTCCATGCCGTGATCAGGCCGGCCTTGTAAGCGCCGATCAGTATCGTGCGGTCACCCGGCGAAACCTCTACGGGCTCCGGAGGCGTCGGAAGTACGTCCTTCGTGCGCTTCCTCATGATCCACGCTCCCCTCGCCAGCGCTCTGGCCATTCGCTCGACGACGACCCGGCGCGTGATGGGGCCGGCAATCCGCTGGTACGGGCCATCCGCGTCGAGACCCTTTTCGGGGGTCCGATGAAGGAGGAGGACGGAACAGACACTCCTCGTGAAGGGACGCTCCGAGCCAAATCCAGTATACCCGATTTGGCCTCGCGTCGTGGGGGTCCTTTCACGCGCACCGCTGACGTGTGGGGTCGTCCTTGAGGGTATGCTGAACCCCGTTCTGGGTACGTTCAAAGCTGCCCGAGTCCGCGCAGCCGCGGATCGAGCACGTCCCGCAGGCGGTCCCCCATCAGGTTGAACGCCAGCACCAGCAGGGTGATGGCCACCCCCGGGATGGTGGGCATCCACCAGGCCCGCCACACCACCTCCTGGGAGTGGCCCAGCATCTGGCCCAGGCTGGGCGTGGGCGGCTGGATCCCCAGCCCGAGGAAGCTCAGCGCGGCCTCGAGCACGATCACCACGGGCAGTTGCAGCGTCGCCAGCACCAGGACCGTGGGCAGCACGTTGTGGAGCACGTGCCGGGCGAGAATGCGCGCATCGGACGCCCCCACGGCCCGTGCCGCGGCCACGAACTCGCGCTCGCGCAGCGCCAGCACCTCGGCCCGCACCACCCGCGCGTAGGTCGGCCAGCCCGCGATCACCAGCACCATCACGATCTGCAGCAGGCCGGAGCCCAGCACGGCCACCACGGCGACCATGAGGAGCAGCGTGGGAATGGCGAGCTGGGCGTCCACGACGCGCATCAGCGCCAGGTCGAGCCATCCACCGCGGTACCCCGTGACCATCCCCATGACCAGGCCCAGCAGCACGGAGAGGGGGACGACCGCCAGCGCCACCAACAGGGAAATGCGGAGGCCGACCAGCAGGCGACTGAGGATGTCGCGCCCCAGCTGGTCGGTGCCCAGCAGGTGGACGTTGCCGCGGATGGGTGTCAGCGACGGTGGATGCACGGTGACACTCAGGTCCTGCGCGGCGGGGTCGTAGGGCGTGACCCAGGACCAGCCGAAGGCGGCCGCGGTGAGCACCGCCAGGAGGGCCACCCCCACCGCCCCGGACGGGCTCCGCAGGACCCGCCGGGCAAGGGGCCGCAGCCCTCTACGCTCGGTGCGCGGCCGCGCGAAGACGAGGGTCGACCCAGCCATAGAGGAGGTCGATGATCAGGTTCACCGCCAGGAAGACGGCCGCGCCCATGATGGCCGCGCCCTGCACCACCGGGAAGTCCCGGCCCAGCACCGCCTGCACCGCCAGGCGCCCCATGCCCGGCCACGCGAAGATGGTTTCCACCACCACCGCGCCCCCCAGCATCCGGCCGAAGTCCAGCCCCACCACCGTCACCACCGGCAGCGCCGCGTTGCGCAGCACGTGCTTCAGCAACACCGCGCGACCGGCCAGCCCCTTGGCCCGCGCCGTGCGGATGTAGTCCTGGGCGAGCACCTCCAGGAGGCTGGCCCGGGTGAGCCGGCTGATCTGGGCCGCGTAGAACCCGCCCAGGACGAAGGCCGGCATCAACAAGTGCTCGAGGCTCCCGTACCCGGAGACGGGAAGCCAGCGCAGCTGGACGCCGAAGACGATGATGAGCAGCAGGCCGAGCCAGAAGCTCGGCACGCTGGTGCCCAGCAGGGCCAGCGTCATGGCCGCCGTGTCCACGGCGGATCCGTGTCGGGCGGCGGCGATCAGTCCCAGCGGCACGCCCAGCAGCACGGCCACGGCCAGCCCGGCCAGCGCCAGCTCGAAGGTGGCCCGCAGGCGCTCGACGATCAGCTCCGCGACCGGCAGACCCTGCCGGTAGGAAAAGCCCAGATCGCCCCGGACCACCCGCGCCGCGAACCGCGCGTACTGCACCGAGAGGGGCTGGTCCAGCCCGTAGGCCTGGCGGATCCGGTCGATGTCGTCCTGCGTCGCCTCCTGAGACACCAGCAGCGTCGCCGGGTCCCCGCTCACGTGCAGCAGGACGAACACGATGGTGATCACGCCGAACATCGCGACGAGCGAGAGCGCCAGCCGGCGGATCACGTACGCGGTCACGGCGCGATCCTGTCCCGGGGGGAGGTCCCGGAGGGGGGCTCTGGCCCCCCTCCGGGTGCGCTAGCGTCTAGCGTCGCCGCCAGCCGGCATCAAACATGGTCAGGAGGAGGTCAGGCCGGGGCGTCCACTCCAGGTCGGGGTGCATCCCGTACACATTGGGCGCCGTGAAGAGGGAGATCGCGGGCGCTTCTTCCTTGTAGAGCAGCTGCACGCGTCGGGAGAGGTCGCGGATCTGGGCCTCGTCCGTGGCGACATTCGCCGCTTCGAGCGGCTGGTCGAACTCCCGGTTGCCCGGCCGCCACAACGACCATTCCCCCTGGGAGTAGAAGGCCCGGAACGGGATGATCGTGCTCAGCCCGAAGAAATCGGTGAACCGCGTGAACCACCCGTCTTCGGCGAGCTGGCGGCTCTGCACCGCCTTGAGCTGCACCCCGTACTCCGTGACGTTCGGGCGGGCACGCACCCCGACCCGGTTGAGCTGATCGGCCACTGCGAGAGTGATGTCGCGGTCACCGGGGTACGCCCCGCTGGTGGTCGTGATGCTGAACTCGAATCCGTTCGGGTAGCCGGCCTCGCGCAGCAGCGCGCGGGCACGCTCGGGATCGTAGGGGAACGGCGCGACGGACGCATCGCACCCGAGCATCACCTCGGTGCAGAACGTGGGCACCGACCGGCCCACCTTGTGCATGATGCTGGCCAGGATGGCCTGCCGGTCGATCGCGTAGTTGAGCGCCTGCCGCACGCGCCGGTCCGCCAGCGGGCGGTCCCGCGCGATGTTGACCAGGTTGTAGATGACGAAGTAGACGCTCAGGCTGCGGCCTTCCACCAGCTTGGCCTTCGACGACTCCTGGATCGGCTTGAACAGCTCGGGCGGCACCAGGTTGATCAGGTGGACGGAGCCGGCCAGCAGCTCCGCCAGCCGGGACGACTCGGACGGGATGGCGCGGAAGACGACGCGGCTGATCCTGGGTCGGCCGCCCCAGAAGTCAGCGTTCGCCTCGAGCTCCACGCGGTCGTCCTTCACCCAGCGCACGAACCGGTAGGGCCCGGTCCCCACCGGGTGGCGGACGAGGGCCTCCTCGCCGTTCTGGGCCAGGTGGCCCGGCGGCACGATCATCCCGTAGTACCCGAGAAACCTCGGCATCAGCGGCCAGGGCCGCTCGGTGGTGAACCGCACCGTGGAGTCGTCCACGACCGTCACCGCCTTGATCAGCCGCAACGCGCCCGCACCGGGCCAGCGGGTCTTGGGGTCCAGCATCCGCTCGAACGAGAATTTCACCGCCTGCGCGTTGAAGGGCTCGCCGTTGTGGAACTTCACGCCCTGGCGCAGCTTGAACTCCCAGGTCGTGGCGTCCACCGCGCGCCAGGAGAGCGCCAGACCGGGTTTCAGGGTCAGGCTGGCATCCCGCGAGATGAGCGTGTCGTAGAAGTTGGCCAGGACATTGACCGCATGGGTGAGGGTGGTCCTGTGTGGATCACCCGTCTGCATGTCCACGCCCTGCGCCACCACCAGAACATCGGGCACCTGGGCCTCCGCCCGCGGGGCGGTGCCCGAGCCCGAAGCGACGACGAGCAGCGCGGCGACTGACAGCGCGACGATCGGACGCATCATGCCGTTCTCCTTTCGTCTCGAGAGTTGCTGGATTATGGCACGAAGAGGGACGGCCTTCTCAAGTGGATCCTCGGCGGCAATCGCAGCCGCCTGTTCCCGCCATCGCTCCCGTGACCCGGGTGGGGCGCTCATCAGCTCATGCCCGACGCCGGGGCGCCCCGAGGATGGTCGGGAACGACGGTCAGGCTAGGCGATGAACCGCCGGCCGGCGTCGGTGAGCGTCGCGGTCCTCGTGGCCGCGTCGTAGTCGACCAGCCCCTCGGCCACAAAGCTCTCCATCATGGCCGAGAAGCCCTGGTGCGCGATCAGGAACCGCTCCGAGCTGTGCTCGTGCATCTCGCCGAGCGTGGCGACCGCCCCGTCCCGCTTCGCCAGCCACGCGAGCACCCCCTTCCGCGCCTTCTCGAAGTACGCCTTCTGCCGCTCCTCGGACACTGGCTCCGTCATGGTCCACCCGCTCCTCGCGGTTCGCTCTCCGAGCTCCGGCGTCAGCCGGCCAGCGACTCGATCGCCCGCACCTCGTCCGCGGAGAGCGCCAGGTCGCGGCTGGCCAGGTCCTGCTTCATGTGCTCGGCGTCCGAGGTCCCGGTGAGCGGCAGCATCCCGACCGCCCGCGCGAAGCGGAACACGACCTGGGCCGTGGTGGCCTCAAGGCTCGCGGCGAGGCCGGTGACCAGCGGGTGGCCCAGCACCTCCGGGTTGGCGGTGAGCAGCGAGAACCCCTGGTAGACGATCTGCCGGTCCCGGCAGAACGCGCGAACCTCGCGGTCCCACCCGCGGCGGGCGAAGCAGCGGTTCTGGACGAACTGAGGGGCCTCGCCGCCGGCCGCCGCCATCTGCTCGAGGTGCCGCAGGGAGACGTTGCTCACGCCGAGCAGCCGCGTGCGCCCGGCGTCGCGCGCCTTCGCCATCGCGGCCCAGACCTCGGCGTCCTCGTCGGTCCACCCGGAGCCGGAGGCGGGCCCGTGCAGCACGTAGCTGTCGACGTGGTCGGTCCCGAGGTGCTCGAGCGAACTGGTCAGCGACTGGGCGACCTGCGTGGCCAGGTCGGCCGCGGGGTCGTAGGGCAGCCGGTGGTCCTGACCGGCCTGGTAGGTGAACTTCGTTTGTAAGAAAAGCTCCGCGCGCCTGACCACGCCCGCGCGGTAGGCGGCGGCCAGTCCCTGACCGACGCCGGCCTCGAAGTAGTGCCGCCGCTGGTTCGCCGTGTCGATGCCCCGGAAGCCCATCCGGAGCGCGAGCTCGGTGAGGGCCGGGGTGCGGTCTTCCTTCCAGGCGGTGCCGTAGAGGAAATCGGGCACGGGTGCGGGATCGTGCGCCGGCATCGCGCCATTCTGCCATGGTCGTCCCGCCAGGGCCAGCTCCTCGTGCCCGCCGGGTCCGGGCCCACGCGATCGTGGACGGGGACAGGCTGCGGGACGACGCCCGGCCGGCGGGACCCCGGAGATCCCCGAGCCGGTGACGGCCGCCGTCCTCGGGGGCCCGATGATGGTCGAGGTCACCACCCTCATCGTCTGCGGGCGCTTCTCCCTTCATCCCCCCTGCCGACCTGGAGCGGATCCTCGGCGGCAACCTCGGCCGCCTGTTCCCGCTGTCGCTCCCATAAGCCTTCCCCGCGCCGGGAACTCTCCTTGTGTCTTCCTTCGGCGTCCCGTTATGATCGACCGCGGCGGTCGGTATCGCGTGGCCATCAGTGATGCCGATCTGGTGGGAGGGTGCGGTTGATCAAGGCCTACGTGGCCGTCACTGACGCGGACTGGTACCGGTTCCTCCGGTAGCCGGCGGCCAGCCAGCCGGCCGGGCGGAAGCGGAGCACGCGCAGCACGGCCAGGCCGAAGCCGACGAGCCCGCCGCCGACGAAGGCGATCAGCGAGAGCAGCACGGTCCACTGGGCGGCCTTGAGGAGGAAGAGCGCCTCGTTGGGCCCGAAGGTCCGGATCACGGGCTAATGCTCAGCGGCGCGCGAAGGCGTAGTGGTTGATGGTCTGGAAGGCGGCCCGGAAGAGGAGCGACAGGACGAGGTAGATCAGGGTCGCCGCCAGGTAGAGCTCGAAGCTCCGGAACGTGCGCGACTCGAGGAAGGCGGCGGCGTAGAGCAGCTCGTGGGCGGCGATCTGCGACACCACGCTGGTGGCCAGCATCAGGAGCACGAACTGGCTGGCGAGCGCCGGATACACGACCTTCAAGGCGGGAAACAGCACCACGTGGCGGAAGACCTGCAGCCACGAGAGCCCCAGGGACAGCCCGGCCTCGATCTGGCTCCGGTGGATGGCCTCGATGCCGGCCCGCACGATCTCGGTGGTGTAGGCCCCCAGGTTGATGGTGAGGGCGACCACCGCCGCCTGGCCGGCCGTCAGCTTGAGCCCGGCGCTCGGCAGGCCGAAGTAGACGATGAAGAGCTGGACCAGGAGGGGCGTGTTCCGGATCACCTCGACGTAGCCCCGGCCGAGCCAGCGGACGGCCCGGGGGCCCGACGTGAGCCCGAGGGCCACGACGATGCCCACCACGAGCCCGAGGGTCATGGTCACCACCGAGAGCTGGATGGTGAGCCAGGCGCCCTGGAGCAGGAAGTCGAGGTTCTGGAAGACGACCCGGAAGTTGAACTCGTAGCGCACGAGGGACCGGCCTCGCGCTACCGCACGCCGCGCGCGACCCGAGCGCCCGCCTGATAAACGTCGAGGACCTCCCACAGGGCCCCGAGCGACTTGGTCGGGTCGCCGCGCACCACCAGGACGTCCGCCGGGCGGTCTGGGGCGAGGCGGCCGGCGCGGTCGCCGGCCCCGATGGAGGCGGCCGAGCCGGCGGTGGCGGCCGCCATGGCGTCCGCGTTCGACAGCCCGGCCTCGGCGAGGAGCTGGATTTCGCGGGCGAACTCGCCGGGCGCGTACCAGCCCCAGGGCGAATCCGAGCCGGCCGTCATCCGGGCGCCCGCGCGGGCCATTCGGCCGACCGCGTCGAGCCGCTCGTCGAGCGCGCGCCGCGCCCGTTCGATCAGCGCCTCCTGGTCGCGGCTGAGGCGGAACCCCTGCTCCCGCCGCTCGGTCAGGCGGTCCATCACCGCCCGCACGACGTAGAGCGTGGGGTTGACCCAGGCCCCGGCGGCGACCAGCCGCTCGACGAGATCCGGCCGGTAGCGATAGGTCCCGTCCGGCTCGTTGAACACGCAGTGGATGATCATGTCGACCTCGGCCTCCAGGCAGTTCTCCACCCCCTGGGCGGAGGTGCAGTGGGCGGCGGTGAGGCGCCCGTGGCGGTGGGCCTCGTCGGTGATGGCCCGCAGCTCGGGCACGGTGTAGGAAGCGCGGTTCGGGTCCGAGGTCCGCGTGCTGCCGCCGGTGGCGCAGATCTTGATATAGTCGGCGCCCTCCTTGAGGAGCTTCCGCACCTCGGTCCGCACCGCCGTCTCGCCGTCGGCCTCCGAGCCGAAGTAGCCCATGTGTCCGCCGGTGATCGTGATCGGCCGGCCGCAGATCACCATGGCCGGCCCCGGCGCGAGCCCGCGCCGGATGCCCTCCCGGAGCGAGAAGGCGACGCGGTGCTTGGCCCCGTTCTCGCGGATGGTGGTCACGCCCGAGTGGAGGAGCGTGCGCGCGTTCCTGGCCGCCTGGAGCAGGAGGATGTCGTCGTCCTCCTTCGCGATCTCGTCGCCGGGCGTCCCGTCGCCGGGCGCCACCAGGTGGGTGTGGGCGTCGACGAGTCCCGGCAGGATCGTGGCATCGCCGTAGTCCACCTCCCGGGCGGGGGCGCCGTCGCGCGGCGCCACCTCGCCGCGGCGGCCGACGCGGGCGACGCGGCCGTCCTCGATCAGGAGCGCCGCGCCGTCGACGGGCGGCGCGCCGCTCCCGTCGAGCAGGCGGGCGGCGGTGAGCAGGAGAAAGCGCGGGGGCGACTCGGGCATGACCGGGGCGTCCATTGGGCCGCCATTATCGCCGAAAGCGCGGCGGCCCGCCAGGGGCCGCCGCACTGCGGCGGGGTCGGTCACCGCGCCCACGATCCGGCGCGAGCCCGCACGGCGCCGTCACCCTCGTCACCCGCCGCCTCCGACGGCGCCGTCAGGGGTGACGAGCCTTCGGAGGCCGCCGTCACCCGGCCGTCACCCGCTGGGGCCGACCCCGGCCGACGCCCGGGATCGCAGCCGATGCCCGGGCGAGGTCTCGGCAGCATGACGACGCTCGCCAAGTACGGAACGTTGAGCCTCGCCGAGGTGTGAAGAGACTCGAGCAGGACAGCGCCTCATGGGGGCTTAAGGCAGCCCCGAAGATCCCGCTGTACGCCTCGACCGTCGCGCTATTGACCACCGGCCCGAAGAAGGCCGGTCCCGTAGCGGCCGAGAAGGCTCGCGCCGCTACCGGGGGTGCGGCGCGAGGGCCGCCATGAAGTCGAGGACGCGGGGGACGTCGTAGCTCCGCGGGTCGAAGTTGGCGTCCAGAAACAGCTCGGTGAGCCCCGCCTCGGCGTAGCGCGCGACGTCGTCACGGATCTCCTCGACGGTGCCCCAAAGCGGCCGGCGCCCTGGTCCCTGCGGGGTGTCGTGTAGGCGGATCGCCCCGCGCGAGACGATCTCGAGCGTCGCTGGGTCGCGCCCTACCGCTTCCGCCACCTCGCGGAGCTCGCGGACGAGGGGGCGACCTGGTCGAGGGGCACGTTGCCGCCGTTGAAGCCGTCGGCGAGGGTGACCGCCCGGCGGAGGACGGCGCGCGAGTAGCCGCCGATCGTGATCGGCGGGCGCGGCTTCTGGAGCGGCTTCGGGGCGACTCGGGACCGTGGCACCCGGTAAAACGCCCCGGCGAACTCGACCTCTTCCTCGGTCCAGATGGCGACGAGGCAGCGCAGGAACTCGTCGACCCGTCGGCCGCGCTCGTGGTAGGGGACCCCGACCGCCTCGTACTCGTCGATCGACCAGCCGGTGCCCAGCCCGACGTGGAGCCGTCCTCCCGAGAGGACGTCGAGCGTGGCGAGCTGCTTGGCGAGAGTGATGGGGGTGTAGTACGGCGCGATCAGGACGCTCGTACCCAGGCGGACCCGGCTCGTCGCGCCCGCGACGTGGGCGAGGGTGACGATCGGGTCCATCACGGATTCGAATGGCTTGGGCCAGGGACCGCCCGGGGCCGGGGGATAGTCGTTCTGGGGGCGCACCGGGTAGAGGAGCCGCTGGAAGACCCAGAGCGAATGGTAGCCAAGGCGCTCTGCTTCCCGGGCGACGCGGAGCTGGTTCTCTGGAGTCGCCGATGCGCCGGCTGTCGGGAGCGCGACGCCGAGTTTCATGGCGCGATCTCCTGCTGCCGGGCGAGGGGCGCTCGGGCCGCGACTCGCCGGGGCGCGGCGGGCCTGAGGCGGGGCCCTGTCGTGACGAGCATGGCGGTGCCTCCTTTACACGTGCGGCGGGTCGGGGCCCCGCGCCGCCCGCAACCCGTCTGAGCCGAATTCGCGGATCCGAACCCGCTCAAAACCCGTGAAACCCGCGCCCGACGCGGCTCTCAGTGGAGTCGGCAGGCTCGAAAGCCAGAAAATTGGCCGAGTGCCCTCGAGCGCCCTGGCGAGCCCCGAGCGCCCTCCGCAGTGGCAACGAAGTGGCAACGTGACGGGGGCAGTTTGGCTAACCCCTCACCGTGTTGCGTCCTGGGATCCCCGGCGCGGTTCCCGCGGAGGCGCCGTCTCCACGACGGAGGGGGATCCGTGGACGCGGGCGAGGAAGCCCAGCAGCGCCTTGTTGAAGGCGGCCGGTTGCTCGAGTGCGGACAGGTGCCCGGCCCCGTCCAGCACGACCAGCTCGGCATTCGGTATCGCATCCGCGATCGACCGGGAGAGCTTCACTGGCAGCGGCCGGTCCTCGGCCCCGACGATCACCAGCGTCGGAACTCCCACCTGGCGGAGCCGTGGCAGCACATCGTCGCGGCCGACGAGCGCGCCGATCCCGGCCGAGACCGACGGGACATGCACGCCGGCGAACCGCCGGCCGTACTCCGCCACGAGACCGGGCTGCCGGCGCCGGGTCGTCCTCCCGAACATGATGGCCGTGACCTGAGGCACGACGGGCGCCGGGCCCAGGGTCCTCAGCATCCAGCCCAGCACCCGGTACTTCAGGTGCTTCCACGGCGTTTCCCGCCCCGCGTCCGTGTCGGCGAGCACCAGCGCCCGCACCCGCTCCGGCACCACCAGCGCCGCGCGCATGCTCAGCATCCCCCCAATCGACAGTCCGACCCAGACCGCCCGGGCGACGCCAACCTCATCGAGCACCGTCATCACATCAGCCACCATGTCGTAGAGCGTGAAGGGCTTTGCAGACGGGCCGGAACGGCCGTGCCCCCGGTTGTCCACGTTGATTACCTGGTAGCGCTGCGCGAGTGCAGGCACCTGGTGGGTCCACATGTCGCCCGAGCACAGGAAGCTGTGCGTCAGCACGATCGGTGGACCCGAGCCGGACACCTCATAGGTGATGTCGATCTCGTCGCGCTTCACTGTGGGCACGTCGGATCCCCCTGAGACCTCCAACAGCCAGCGCGCGCGGAGGTCAGCGAGAGCTCAGTCGATGATCTGGTCCGCCCGCACGAGCACGGACGCGGGGATCGTGAGGCCCAGCACCTTGGCGGTCTTCATATTGATCACCAGCTCGAACTTGGTCGGTTGCTCGACGGGGAGGTCGGCCGGCTTCGCTCCCCTCAGGATCTTGTCGATCATGGAAGCCGAGCGTCGGATCTGGTCGAGCAGGTTCGGTCCGTAGGAGAGAAGCCCGCCAGCCTCCGCGTAATCCCGCCAGTTGAACGCCGCAGCCAGCTGCGCTCTCACCGCCAATTCGGCGATTCGCGACCGTTGGCTGAGGAACATCGGGTCCGGCAGCACGATGAGCGCCCTGGCGCCCCGCCTGGCGATCGCCGCGAAGGCGTCGTCGAGCTCGTGGGGCGCCCGGGCCTCGACAACCTGCAGCTCGACCTGTAAGGTGCGCGCTGCGACCTCCGTCCAACGGAGTTGCGGAACGGAAACCGGGTTGGCCGGGTTGCGGAGCACCGCGACGGGGTTCGCCTGCGGGGCGACTTCTCGCAGGAGCTCAAGCAGCTTCGCGCTCAGCTCGGCGCTGATGTTCGTCTGCCCTGTGACATTTCCCCCAGGCCGGGACAGGCTGGCGACCAGGCTGCTCCCCACCGGATCGCCGACCGCCACGAAGACAATGGGGATCGTGGCGGTCGCCTGCTTGGCGGCGGCGGTCGCCGTGGTTCCCAGAGCGAAGATGAGGCTGACGTTGGCGCCCGCCAGTTCCGCGGCGAGGCCCCGAAACTCCTCTGGCTTGCCTCCTTCCGCCCAACGCGCCTCAAAGGCAACGTTCTGGCTCTCCACGTACTCCAGGTGGTGGAGTCCCAGCCGCAGGGCCTCGGTATAGTGACGCGTGACGGACGGGGAGCCCGTCAGCAGCAGCCCGATCTTCGCGACCCTCCCCGCCGGCTGCCGCGCCTCGGCGGCCAGCGGCGCGGCGAGGAGGGCAACGGCGAGAGCAACGATCAGTCGGCGCGCTCTCACTGAATCAGCTCATCCGCCCGCATGAGGACCGACCGCGGGATCGTCAGGCCGAGGGCCTTCGCGGTCTTGAGGTTCACCACCAGCTCGAACTTCGTGGGCTGCTCCACGGGGAGGTCGGCGGGCTTGGCGCCCTTGAGGATCTGGTCAACGTAGGTGGCCGAGCGCCGGAACAAATCCCGAAGGTCGGCCCCATACATCATGAGGCCCCCTGCCTCCACAAACTCCCTGAACCCGTAGATGGCCGGTAGCCTGCTCTGAGCCGCGAAGTCCATGATCCATGTTCGGTGCGTCATGGTGATAGAGTCCTCAACGGTGATGAGAGCGCCAACCTGTCTCAACATTGCGGCCTCGAAGGCCCGCTCGAAATCCTCGGGGCCTCGCACCTCGAGGCTTTCAAGCTCTATCCCCATGGCCGGGGCCGCCATCTGGGCTTCTCTCATCACGAGCCTGGGATAGAGGCTGTGCGAATTCCAGAGGACGCCTACTCGCAACAACCCAGGTACCAGCTCCTTGAGGAGCTGCAACTGCTTCCCGCCCAGTTGAGGGGCCATGACACTGAGCCCCGTCATATTCCCACCCGGCCAAGCCAGGCTGGCCACGAGCCCACTCGCCACCGGATCGCGAGCGGACATCATGACGATGGGGATCGTCGGAGTGACATGCTTGGCAGCAAGAGGCGCTCGCGTACCCGGACTCACGATGACGTCCACGTTGAGCCGGACCAGGTCAGCCGCTAGGTCGGTGAGCCGTTCTAGTCTCCCCTCCGCCCACCGGTACTCGATCAGGAGGTTCTGACCCTCTACCCAGCCACGTCCGCGCAGGGCTTCCCGGAAAACCTCCAGGGTCGCCGTCGCCGGGGCAGTGAGGGGAAAGCCGGCCGACAGAAAGCCGATCCGGGCGATCCTCCCCGCCGGCTGCGCCTCGGCGGCGAGCGGCGCGGCGAGGAGGGCCAGGGCCATGACTGTGAGGGCACGGAGGGTAAGCGTCATAACGCACCTCCAGCTCGGCCCAGGGAGACGCGAGGAGCGATACCCCAGAGGGCTGAGGGGCGTCAACCCGTGGTTGCCTTACGGCTTCGCCGGAGCCTCGATGACCGCTAGCTCGTGCTTCTTGACCTCCTTGATCTTCGGCCCGGTGACGGTAAGGAACTCCAGGTTAATCTCTGCCTTTTCGCCCGGGCCAAGCGTGGGCTGTTTCGTGGAAAAGGTCGCCGTCCCCAGGAGCTTGCCCTCGGCGTCAAACGCCTTGCCGGCCACCTTGATCTGGCCCAGGGGAACGCCGGCCAGGTTCTCAACGGTCCCCTTGATGTGGAGGTGGTTCAAGGCGCAGACATACATCCCCGGGTCCATCCCGGGATGAAGGCCCACGCTCGCGATCTCTACCTTGACCTTGCCCTTCAGGTCGGCTGCCGGGGCAGCACTGAATCCACCGAGCAGCACGAGCACGACGGTGAGGGACACCAGAGTGGTCTTCATGAGGTTTCCCCTCCTGCGGCCGGGGCCGCGTCCATGGGGCGACGATCACAGCCGAAAAACGGCTGTCGCCATTACTTCGGAGCCGAGACGAGTTGCGCGAACGTGAAAACGAAGTCCTGCGCGCTCTTCGGCTTGTGGCACTGGAAACGCGCTTTGATGTTGGCCTGCTCGTTGCGCGAGCCGGCGGGCCTAAACAAGGCATACTCCCACTCGCCATTGCGAATGTCCTCCGGATACTCGACTCCCCAACCGGCGCGCTTCTCCATCACGCCGTCTTGCTGACTTCCCTCGTGTCCCCAGTTGCTCGCGCTGAAAGGCCCACACATTGTAAACCGGGGTCCCCTGGTTCCAGCCGGATTCCGAACCGGTGTTATTCGATGACGCGATCGGCCCGAAGCAGGATCGGCCGCGGCACCTGAAGGCCGAGCCGCTTCGCGGTCTTGAGGTTGACGATCAGCTCGATCCGGTCGGGAAGTTCCACCGGGATCTCTCGAGGGGGCGTTCCCCTCAGGATCTTATCGGCCAACCTTGCGGCCTGACGACCCTGATGATACTGGTCGGGACCGTAGGAGATGAGGGCGCCGAAGGTCGTCCAGAACGGCGCCGGATACATCGTGGGGATCTTGTTGGAGGTGGCCACCTCGAGACTTCGCCCGGGGATATTGAGGTTCGTTCCGGCCTGGACGATCAGGATCCCGTCCCGGCCCCCCTCCTTGAGGTCCGCAAGCCCGGGCTCCATCTCCAGCGGAGCCGCGATGGGGCGCTCGATCAGGGTCAGTCCGAGACGACTCGCCGCGCTCCGGGCCACCGCCACCGATTCCCGCTCCTCCGTCCTCTGGGGATCGTAGGTCAGCAGAACCCGACGGAGTGACGGGACGGCCTCCTTGAAGAGGTCCAGGCGTTTGGCGGTGAGTTCGGCGCGCAAGTTGGCGATCCCGGTGACGTTCCCGCCCGGGCGAGCGATGCTTTCCACGAGGCCGAGCGTCACCGGGTCACTCACCTGCGTGAACACGATGGGAATCTGCCGGCTCGCCCTCCGGCAGGCATCGGACACGCAGAAGAGGAGATCCGGCTTCTGATTGACCAGCTCAGCCGCCATCTCGGGGACGCGGCTCATATCACCCTGGGCGGCGCGCGCCTCAAAGAGGACGCTTTCCCCCTCGACGTAACCCAGGTCCTTGAGCCCGTCTCGGAACCCATTCGTGCTCGAGTGCCAGGGCACCATGGCGTCTGTCCGGATCGCCACCTTGAAGACCCTGGGCGCCTGGGCCCGCGCCCCCGGGGTCACGGAGAGGAGCAGCAACAGGATCAGGGGCCCCACCAGGCGGGCTCTGGGCGCCATCCGTCTATCCCTTCAGGCGGAGGACGTTGTGCGTCGTGAACGGGCGGGAGAAGCCCTTGAGGGTGAGCTCGCCCACGGGCTCCGCCTCCACCGGCTCTTCTACCGTGCCCAGCAGGCACTGGGAGATGAGGGTCTGGCCGGGCTTGGGAACGTAGGACCCGCAAACGCACTGTCCGGCATCGTGTCCCCCGGGCCGAGGACCACCCCAGACGGTCCGGAGCCGCATCACGCCGACGATACTTCACCCCGAGGCGCAGCGCCAGGGGTCGAGGCGTTGTCGAGGCGCCCGCGGCGGGAGACCAGGGCCGAGGCCGGCGGGGCCGGCAGGAGGACGACGAGACTAACGATGAGACTACGGAATGGTCGCGAGGGGGTGGTCTTCGGCGGTGGCGGCTCCGCGGCCAGCCCCAGCGCGGCCAGCAGCCGCCGCACCGCGTGGGGCTCGGTGACGGCGCCGAGGATGCGGCGACGGGCCGCCCCGCGTCGTCACCCCCGTCACCCTCGTCACCCGCCGCGTCCGGCGCGGCCGTCAGGGGGCACCTCCAGCTCGGCCCAGGGAGACGCGAGGAGCGTACCCGAGCCGGTTGCCAGACGTCAAACCGTGGTGACCCGGCCTGGCTGGGCATCACGCCGCGGACCCGATGTGCTCGCGGATGACTGCCGGAAGACTCCGCCACCCACCGATCCCCCGGAGCAAGATTTGGTCGCTGGCGACAAGGGCGAAGAGCAGGACGGCGGCCGCGTCCTCGGTGGGCAGCGGGCCCGGGCCTCAGCCGCGGATCACACGCCTGCGGTGCGCACAGCGGCCAGAATCTCGTCGTCGGTGGGGAAGACGCCATAGCGCGCCAGGTCGTCGATCGGCGTCTCGATCTGCACCCAGCGGACGACCCCGGCCCGATCGATCAGGAAGTGCCCCGCGTGGATATTATTGAAGTCTGGTCGCGTGGGAAACAGGAGGTCCCTCTGGTCTTCCGGGATCTCCCCGAACCGATGGTGCGTCCTGAGCCAGGCCTGCACGTCGTCGAGCGACATGGGCTCGGGGGCCTCGCCGGTGGGATTAATGCGCACGGTCGCCCGCAGCTGCTTATACTCCGGTGTGGAGGGCGGCATCGGCACGCCATACGCGCGGTAGATGTGCCACTCGGGGTCAGACGCCACGCGGATCCGCGGCGGCCTCATCCGGAAGTAGTTCCGAACGAGCTCCGGGCGGCCCTCCGTGACCGCCAGAAGCTCGATCCCAGCCCTCTCGAGCTTCTGTCGCGTCTCACCCAACTGGGCGATGCGCCTGCGGCAGAAGGGTCACCAGATGGTGCGGAGCAATGCCAGGAGCAGCGGGGAGCGCCCTCGATACTCGCCGAGCGCCGCCTGACCGTCCTCCGAGACGAGTGGCAGCACGAAGTCGGGAGCCTGTTGTCCGGGCTGGACTGTGGGCCGCGACTCACTCGAGGCCATTCCTTGTCCTCCTTCGTTCGGGTCCTGAACCGGGATTTCCGATATGGATCGATCGCCGCCCCGGTGACGGCGTCCAGTGAGTCGCCCGTCCCGTCGGGCCAGCTCGTCCACGCTTCCCAAGACGCCAACCGCAGCCATCCTTGCGCCTGCTGGGGCCTGTACGACCAAGCCAGCCGACTCGTGGCGCCCTCCGCCGCACGTGCACGCTTTTCGCCTGGCCTACTGAGGTCGCCTTTTCGCCATCGGGAAAATGCGGTGAGGGGCGGCCTACGAAGACGCGAAGGCCCCGCCAACCATCCGCATGGCCAACGGGGGCGTCGAAGAGTTGTCCGGAAACCCGAGCCAGGAGCATGCCTGCCTCCCGAGGGCCGGACGGTCGAAGGAGTGCCCAATGCTACGTCCAGGCGTGTCGAGGGGTCAAGACGCTTTGGAGCGTCGCTTGGGGGGCACCAGGATGCTCAGCGCCATCCCGCTCGATATCACGCCGCGGACGGGGTGTGCTCGCGGATGACCGCCGGGAGCCTGCTCGAAACGAGGCTGCAGAGCAGGACGATCGCCGCGTCCTCGGGGTCAGGCGCCTCCCTGCCCCAGCGCCGCCCGCACCGCCTCGAGGAGTTGATCCGGTGAGAACGGCTTCAGGAGGTGCGCGACCGTGCCCATGTCCGCGCTGAGCATCGGAAACCACCGCTCCGTCCGGCCGGTGATCATGATCACGGGGATGTGGCGCGTGAGGGGATCGCCGCGGAGCCGCACTACCGTCGTGTAACCGTCGACCTTCGGCAGCATGATGTCGAGGATGATGAGCGCGGGGTGGTGCTGAAGTGCCAACTCGAGGACCCGCTCCCCGTCGTCCGCGGTCACTGGGCGAAAGCCGGCACGGCCCAGAATCTCGCTCACGAGCTCGCGGACCTCGGCCTCGTCGTCCACGACCAAGACGACCGGGCGCGCAGCGTCCGGCTCAACCATGTGGGGTCTCGGGCCGGAGGGGAAGGGTCTCGCCTGTGCCAGTCGCGCGGCCACACTGGTCCCCGCGTCTCAGGCGGCGGCCGCCTCGGCTCGGCGGCTGGACGAGCCCCTGGCGGCGCTCAGAGCGGCGCCGCAAGCGTTTACCCAGGCGGATCGCCCCGCCCGTCAGACCGTGATCTCGACGCGGTTCCCGTCGGGACGCCCACCGACGGAAGCAGCGCCCCGGCCGTGATCACGACGCGACGCTTCACGCGGCGCCTCGGATCACCGCACCCGACCGCTCGCGTGGGGAAGGCCGCCGCCCTGCTCGTCTACGAGCCGCTGCACGAGCGCGACGATGTCGGCCACGGTCCCGAGCTTGGCGATCTGCTCGTCGCTCACCCCGATGCCGAACTGCCGCTCGGTGGCGATCGCCAACTCGACCGCGTCCAGGGAGTCCATGCCGAGGTCGTCCCCGAGCTTGGCGTCGAGCCGGATGTCGTCCGGCGGGATCCCGAGCCGGTTCGTGAGGATCTGCTTGACCCGCACCTCGAGCTCTGGCCTCTGCATGACGCCTCCCCAACCGCGCCCGGGGCCGGCGCCGCGGCCGATCCTCGGGATCCAGGACGACGCTCTCAGAGTATCCGGCGCCGGTCCAACGGGGCCCGTCCACAACCCCTCGCGGTAGGCGGAGTTGGGCGGTGAAAGGCCGTCTGGCGGGCGCCTCCGGAAGTCCCCGTTGTGTCCGGGTTCCGCCCACAGTGACCCGCAGTCCGCCCTTCGAGGTGTGCAAGTCGGAGTCCAACTGGAGGCTCCGAGCGAAGTGCTTGAGACGGCGGGAATTTCGCCCGTGGAGCCGAGCGCGCGTGGGATCCTCCGCTGCACCGTCGGCAGTGCAGGCATCGGCGTCAGGGTCGGCGCTGCGCCCCAAAAGCGCGAGCCTGCGCGCACTTGGGCTGGATGCACAGGAAACTGTGCAAAATGCCCTAGGAACAGTGCACTCCCAGCCTCGGTCAGCGGCGCGCCGCACGATCGAGGGGTCTGCTCGGGGCGTTCGTGGCGAGAGCCTCCTGGATGACCGTCCTCAGCTCGTGGAGCTGAAAGGGTTTCTCCAGCAGGGCGACGCCCCGCTCCCGCGCGCGATCGCCATCACCGCGCGTCGGCGAGCCCGTCATGACGACGACGGCCGCCGCCGGCTGCTGCGCCCGGACGGCCTCCACCACCTGCCAGCCGCTCGCGCCCGGCATCGCGAGGTCGGTCAGCACGAGGTCGTAGCACCCCTCGGTCAGCCGGCCGAGCGCGGCGGTCCCGTCCGGGGCCACGTCAGCGGCGTAGCCCCACGTCGTCAGCGCCTCCCACAGGGCCCGGATCGGCGGCTCGTCATCGACGATCAGCACCCGCCATCGCGCAGCAGGCTGGCTCGCCATCTCCCCTCCCCGGACGCGCGACCCCGGCGGTCGCGCGGGCTTCCGGACGCCGGTCCGGTCAGCGGGCGTCGCCCGAGGATCCGGGCGACCGTCGGCCGGGAGGCCCGTCGCGCTCGGGGCTCGGCCTCGCGGTCGAGCGGCCCCAACTGATCGTCACCGGGCTGGCCGGCTCGACGGCTCGCCCTTGGACGAGGAGGAGCCGAGGCTGCCCCCGACGGCCAACGGTCAGGTAGTACGCGGTCTCGGCGATCGGATCTCCGTGTCTCATGCCGGGCTATAGGTACAACCATCGTGCCAAAGGGACTCGCCTTAAGAACCGCGGGCTTAGCCGGGCCTACGGCGAGCTGGGCGGGTGGTGGTGCCGAAAAGTCGGCGGCGAATGGGGGTAGAGTTCGGCGGTCGCTCGGTCCACCGCCCGGACGATGGTCAGGGCGCTGGCGCTGGATCTTGGGGGGTCGGGCCCTCGCCCTCCGCGACGTCGATCTCCCAGTCGACGTGAGGCCGGCCCTGACGACCCTCCCGGGGCAAGATCGTCTGGTCCCTGCGGCGATCCTCGATCACGCGGACCGGCCCGATGGCGTCGCCGAGGATGGTTCGCAGCTCCTCCAGGAGGTCCCGGTGACCCCGGGCCACGATGAGGAGCGCCTGATCGATCCCGGCGGGCTGAGGCGGCGGCGCGTCCTGATCGGCCGGCGCCTCGGCGGCGCGGAGGCGATCCAACGGCATCTCCTCCAGGCCGGCCGCACCCACCGCACCGGCGGACTGCGCCCCTGCGGGGCCACTGGCGTCCGGCTGATCCGCCTCCGCGCTGACAGGAGGCTCGGGCACCACCGCGACGTCCCGTGGCTCGATGGGATCGAGCGCCAGCGCCTCCGGTGAGGGCTCCGGCGGCGCGGGGGCCGGCGTGCCGCCCGGCCGGGCGCCGTAGTACCGGGCAATTTCCGTCAGGCGCGCCCGTGGGACCGCCGCAAAGGCCTGGACGACCGCCGGGTCGAACTGCGTCCCGGCGCTCCGGGTGAGTTCGTCCAGCGTGGCCTCCTGAGACAGGGCGGGCCGGTACGGTCGGGGTGAGGTCATCGCGTCGAAGGCATCCGCGACGCTCAGGATGCGGGCCGCCAGCGGGATCGCGTCGCCGGTCAACGCCCCTGGATGCCCCGAGCCGTCGTAGCGCTCGAGATGGTGCTCGACGGCCTCCGCTTCGTCCACAAACACCGGGAGTCGCCGGAGGATCCGGCCGCCCATCACGGGGTGGCGCTGGACCAGCGCGTATTCCTCGGTCGTAAGCGACCCCGGCTTGAGCAGGACGGCATCGGGCAGCGCGAGCTTGCCGAGATCGTGGAGCAGCCCGGCCCGCCGGGTCACGGCGACCTGAGCCCGGGGCAGCCCCAGCGCCAGCGCGACCTCCCCGGCATACAGGGAGACCCGGGCCGAGTGCCCCCGGAGGGAGGGATCCTTGGACTCCAACGACTCCAGGGCGGTCACGAAGACGGACATGATCTCGATCGGCTCGGACTCCGCCTGATCGCGGAGCAGGGTCTTCTGCAGCGCCAGCGCCGCCGTCTGGGCGTAGGCGCGGAGGAACTCCGTCTCGTCCGGCAGAAACGCCCCGCTCTGCCGGTCCCGACCGACACACAGCAGCCCCCGGGCGGTCCCGCCCATCGGGAGCGCGGTGGCGAGCGCCACGACGGGTTGCTCAGGCCCCGCCAGCGTGACCACCTCGGTCCCACCGGCTCGGACGAGCTGATCAAAGGCCGCGCGGCTCAGGCTCCGGAGCTGGTCGACGAGCGCCGCGCGACCCCTGGACAATGGGGTGCAATTCTCGTCCTGGTCGCGCAGCACGAGGAGCGCGGCCTGGCTCCGGAGGCCCTGCAGGGTGTAGTCCAGCAGCGTGTCGACCAGGGCGCCAGGGTCCACATCGGCCAGCGCCAGGGCTCCGATCCGGAAGAGGCCCTCCATGCCGAGCTGCCGGCGGGCGACTTCCTCCCTGAGGCCCGGCGGCGCATGCCCGATCCCGCGCTCCCGATCGGTCCGGACCCGCTGAAGCAGGCGCTGCACCTCCGCAACCGAGAACGGCTTGGACAGGTAGTCGTAGGCCCCGTAGCGCAGGCCGAAGACGGCGGAGTTGACGGACGGCAGCCCCGTGATCAGCACCACCGGGGTCTCCGACGGCCCCCCCTTGACCGCCCGAAGGAGGTCGAGCCCACTCAGCCCCGGGAGCATGATGTCGGCGACGACGAGATCGAACTCGTGGTCCGAGAGCAGATCCAACGCCTGCTCCGCAGTTGCGGCGGGCGAGACGAGGCTGCCGTGGGCCGAGAACAGCTCCGTGAGGAAGTCGAGCGTCGGCGGGTTGTCGTCCACGAGGAGGACGCGAAGGAGCTGAGCCTCCGGGGTCGCCGAGGCCGCGGGGACATTCCCCGGGCGTCCGGAGACGGGCTGGACGACCCCGCCCGTCGAGAGCTGACCAGGGATGTCGGCCATGCGCACTCACTCTCCCCAGCGGGAGCCTGCGGCCCCGAGCCATTCAGTATCCCACGACGCCCCAAGGGTGGCGACAGTTTCCTTGGTTTACCCCCGCCCCCGTCCAGGACCCGTCCCCGGCACCTCGGGAGGGACAGCTCAGAACCCGTTGGACCCCGAGACGGATCTCCGCGGGCCTGATCGTTCAATGATCTGGTCCGCTCGCACGAGCACCGACTGCGGGATCGTCAGCCCGAGGGCCTTCGCGGTCTTGAGGTTCACCACCAGCTCGAACTTGGTCGGTTGCTCGACCGGGAGGTCGGCCGGCTTGGCGCCCTTGAGGATCTGGTCCACAAAGGCCGCCGAGCGGCGGTGGATGTCCTTGACGTTCGCGCCGTAGGACATGAGGCCGCCGGAGTCGGGAAACTGACGGAAGCTGTACATGGCGGGCACCCGTCGCTGCGCGGCCAGCGCCACGACCTCGGCCCGGTTGGGCTCGATGACCAGTACGTCGCGGCGGACGAGGATCGCGCCCACGCGCGCCTGGCTCATAGCAGCAAACGTCGGGGCGAGGTCCTTCGCATGGCTCACCGGGAAGTCCTTCACCTCGAGCTTGAGCGCCCGCGCGGCTGCCTTGATCTGCCTTTTCGCGACCTCATAGCCCGGCGAGTTCGGGTTCCGCAGGACGGCGACGCGGGAGAGCTTCGGCACCGCTTCCTTGAGCAGCTCGAGCTGCTTGCCGGCCAGCTCCTCGGCGTCGAGGGTGAGCCCGGTAGTGTTCCCGCCGGGGCGGGCCAGGCTCGCGATGAATCCCTCTTGGATCGGGTCGGGGAGCGTGGACATCACGATCGGGATCGTGCAGGTCGCCTGCTGCGCCGCCCGGACGCCCGAAGGCGCGCTCGCCACGATCACGCCCACGGGGAGCCGGACCAGCTCGGCCGCCAACTCCGGCAGGCGCTCGGGTTTGCCTTCGGCGTACCGGTAAGGCCCGCCCCGCCTGTCGCGAGCCGAGGCTCGTCAACCTAACCGCCGTTCTCGGCCCCCGCCCGTCACCGACCAGGGGAGGGACTGTGTTGGCCATCGTAGGGGCTCCCGCGCGCGCGGGAAGCTTGGTCCCCTTCGGCGCCCCCTGCTGCAGGACCTCTCACGGCCACGGCTTCAGGCCCGACGCACCTCCCGCCGCGCCGCGGCGATCTCCGCCCGAACCGCGTCCGCCCCCGGGAAGGGGCGGTCGGCCTTGCGGTACCAGTACCGCGCGTTGTCGAGATCGCCCTCGAGCGTGTGCACGATGCCGTGGAGCCACGCCGCCAGCGTGGATTCCCCCTTCTGCACGATCTCGTGCGCCTGCCGCCAGTCGCCGGCGGCCAGGAAATCAATCGCTCGGCCGAGAGCGTCCGGATCAGGCGAGGACACGCGTCACCTCCACGCGGTTGTCATGAAACACGGCCCCGCCGCCCATGTCGGAGTCCCGCTCAGCCACCGTCGCATTCGCGTTCGACCCCCCCGGCACCCGCTTCGGCCAGAACCCTTTGGTACTGGCCGCCAGGCCCGGACGCACGCGATCGCTGACAATCACCGTCGCGCGAAATTCCCCCCGGTCGTTGTACACGCGCGCCCGGTCGCCGTCCCGCAGTCCGCGCGCCTCCGCATCCGCCGGGTGAAGGACGATGGTCGGCGATCCTTGCCGGGCCTCGTGCTCGGGCATATTGGCGAACATGGCGTTCAAGAAGTAATGGGCGGCGGGCGCGACCAACGCGAGCGGGTAACACCGCGCGCGCTCGGTGCCGCGCTGGGCCGCCTCGTACGGCGGCGTGTAGGTCGGCACGGGGTCGAGGCCGGCCGCGGCCATGCGCTCGGAGAAGAACTCGAGCTTGCCCGATTTCGTCCAGAAGCCGTTCGCGAACGGGACGAACGGCGTCGGCACGTTCAACCGCGCCCAGCCGTCGCGCTTGAGTCGCTCGAGGGTGATCCCTTCCAGCGCCGGATCGCCAGAGTCGAGCACTTGGCGCGCCATCGTCTCGTCGCTGTCGTAGACGCACGGCTCCGTCACGCCCAGCTGACGGGCCAGCCGCCGGAAGATCTCGCTGTTGGGCAGGCACTCGCCGGGCGGCCGCACGGCCGGCTCGTTCCACGAGACGTAGAGGTGGCCGTACGCATAGTGGAGGTCAGGGTGCTCGGTCTGCATCGTCGCGGGCAGGAGAATATCGGCGTAGTCCGCGGTGTCCGTCTGGAAGTGATCGACGACGATGGTGAACAGATCCTCACGCGCCAGACCCCGCCGGATCTTGTTCTGGTCCGGTACCGTCGCCATCGGGTTGCTCGCGTAGATCAGCAGCGAGTACACGCGGGGGTTGTCGACCTCGAGCAGCCCCTCCCCGAGGCGGGTCATGGAGAGCGTGCGGGTGCCGGCAGGGCGCAGGTCGTCGCGCCAGAGCGCCGTCCAGTTCCCGCGGAAGAAGCCGCGCGTATCGTAGACGGCGCCGCCCCCCGGATAGCGCCAGTCGCCCGTGACGCCGGGGATGCACGTGATGACCCGGGCCGCCATGCCGCCCCCGCCGTGGCGCTGCATGCCCATCATGAGACGGATGCCGGTCGGGCGCGTCGTCGCCAGACGCCCACCGAGCGCGACGATCCGGTCACGCGGCACGCCGGTGATGTCGCTCACACGCTCCGGCGGATACTCGAGAATCCGCCGGCGGAAGGCCTCCCAGCCGGTCGTATGCGCCTCGATGAACTCCCGGTCCTCCTTCCCCAGCGACACGACGGCGTGGAGGAGCCCCAGCGCGAGGGCGGCGTCGGTGCCCGGGATGAGGGCCACGTGCTCGTCGACTCGCTCGGCCGTGCGCGTCCGGATGGGATCGATCGCGACGACCCAGGCCCCTTCGCGGCGAGCCGCCTCGATGTACTTCCAGAGATGGTGATTCGTCGTGAGCGTATTGGTGCCCCAGAGGAAGATCAGCCTCGAGAAGCGAAACGTCTCCGGATCCATGCCGACGCGGTTGTCGCCCAGGGTGTAGCCCGTCCCATAGCCGCCGGCGATCGTGCAGATCGTCATCACGTGCTGCGAGGTGCCGAGGACGTTCCACAGCCGACGGCCGCACCCCGCGACGCCCTGGAGGATCCCCATGCTGCCCGTGCCCTGATAGGGCCAGATCGCTTGCGGCCCGTGGCGCGCGATGATGGCCTTCCAGCGCTCGGCGATCTCGCCAAGCGCCTCGCCCCACGAGATCCGGGCGAATCGGCCCTCGCCCTTCGCGCCGATGCGCCGCTGAGGGTGGAGCAGCCGATCGGGCGAGCGCGTGTACTCGAGGAAGCGATTGACCTTCGCGCAAAGCGCGCCGTGCGTGTAGGGATGCCGGGGGTCGCCGCGGAGCGCGATCGCCGCCCCGTCCCGGACGGTGACGACCCAGCTACAGGTGTCCGGGCAATCGAGCGGACAGGCGCCTGGAATCTCGCGGTCGGCGCTGACAGGAGATGTCGCCATCGCCATGAGCCCGTCTTCCTCCAGACGGCCGGCCCCGCCGGGGTTCTGGTCGGCCCCGTGCAGCGCCGACCGAGCGGTGGCGAGCACGGTTCACTCCCCGAACGATACCCCACCCGGCGGTGCGGCGCCAAGGGCCGAACAGGGTCCGGAGCGAAGGGGGCGGCAGACCGGCCAGCGCGCCGACCGTCGCGGCGCTCCGGGCGGCGTTCCCCGAGCCGACCGCAAAGACGGCGGCCGTCACGCGCCGTGTCCTGAAAACGCGCCGACGATCAACGCGGTCAGCTCTCGGGCGAGGCGGCCGTCAGGATCCAGATCCGGATCGAAGATCGTGACCTGCATTCCGACTGCCAGCTCCGAGGCGAGAGCGACACGAAGGAGTTCACCGAGTTCGGCGTAGCTCAGCCCGCCCGGCTGCGGGGAGTCGACCGCAGGCATGACCTCGCTGTCCAGCACGTCCACGTCCACATGGACCCAGAATCCCGCGACCCCAGCACCTCGAAGGGCCTCAGCTCCTTCGGACACCGCGTTGTGGACGCCTACGTGACGCAGCGCGTCCAGTGGACAGAGCCGCACGGCTGACGCGAAGATGTCACGAGCATGATAGGTGGCTGGGTCCCGGACGTCTCGGTGCCCCAGAACCACGATGTCCGATTCTCGGATCAGCGGCCGGAGCCCCTCGAGGTCAGCGAGTTCAACGGGACCCCGCCCGCACACCAAGGCGAGATCCATGCCAGCGGCGCCCCCGCTCGGCGACGTGTCGGGAGTCGCAAAGTCAGTGTGGCCGTCCGCGTACAGGAGGCCGTAGCGACCGTGACGCCGAAGCGCGAGTGCGCTCCCCAGCAGAATGCTGCAGTCCCCGCCGAGAACGACTGGAAACCGCCCTGAAAGGAGGATGGGGTCGAGCGCCTGTGCAAGTTCGGTCGAGTACGTCTGGATCGCTGTCGCGTTTCGGACTCGAGTCTTCGGGTCTACGTCCGGGGAGTACGCCGGAGCGGGTACCGACCCGGCGTCGGTCGCGTCGAGCCGCGAGAGGATTCCCGCTGCTCGAAGGGCTGCCGGGGCTCGAGCCGTGCCCGGGACATGGCCCGGTCGGAGAGGCTTGAGGCCGAGGTTCGAAGGAGCGTCGAGAATCGTGATCGGACGCTGTCCGAGACGCATCGGGCTGCCTCCTGTCCGTCGCGGCCCAGGGGTGCCGGCACGGGAACGCGCAGGGAGTCTCACCATGCTCTGACCCCGTCCGCGGTCACTTGTGAAAGCGCGTCCGCTGGACGGGTGGCCAGGGCAACGGAGGCGCTATGAGCCAGCGTGACCCGAGTGACGCCAGCCCGGCGCGTCATGCCGCGTCACCTCCAAGGCACAGCGCCGAGACGTCGCCAAAGTGTTCGGTGCACGTCCCTGGCGAACAGGAGGTCTGGCTCCGCGAAGGGGTCGGAGGCGGACGTCCCCGGCAGGTGGTCGCCGAGGCACAGAGGGGGACGGGTTCGTCCAGCGCGTGGTCGGGGCGAAAAGCCGGCGCCCGGCCGGCCGGCCAATGCCCAGTGCCCACTTCCTGGCCGGCCCTGGACAGCACGTGGCCGGGTCCGGTGGGTCGGCGGGTGGGGCTCCGCGCGGGGGCCATGCACCACCCCGAACCCTACCCGCTGACAAGTTCACTCAGGCTCCCGGGCTTCGGTATCGCTATCCATCCCTCCGGTTCCGCCATGGTCGCCACCTCCACCGGCATGGGCTCGCACAGCCCGCGCGCGGCGGCGCGCGCGACGAGCGCGGCCACGAGCGCGGCGAGGCTGTTGTCGTCGGCCTCGCACTGCTCCCGAACTTCGGGAGTGGGCTGCAACCAGCTCACCGTTTCCCGTTCAAGTTCCTGCACGAGCTGGCGTCGAGGTTCTCGCCCCTTCGCCCGCTTGTAGCCCGTCGCCGGTAGCCCCCAACGCCGCAGCGCCGCCGCTGGGTACACTTCGACCAGCTTTTCCCCGCCCGTTCGGTCCACTGGTTCCCCCGCTCAGCAAGCTTCGAGAGCAAGCCTGCCGCACGCATCGCCGTCACCGCGATCCGGTCCGAGGACACGCTCAACGGCCGGCGGCCGGTCTCGTCGTGGACGAAGCGGTCGGTGGCCCGGTAGCAGAGCGCCGTCAGGTCGAAGCTTGGCCATGGACTTCCGGCGTGGTGCGCCACCACAGCCTCAACAAACGCCCCGGGCCACCCGAATGGGGCGTCGACGCCGACCTTGTCGACACCGGCGACCTGCGCCAACAGGGCCTGGTCGTTGACGTTGACCGTGAGCAACTCGACGTCGGCCCGCCCCGTTGCGTGTCAGCGGTCGCCCGATACTGAGCCACCGGGGTCGGGGAAGCAGAGCCACCCAGGGTCACACCGGGAGTGGTCATCCCATTCCCGGAGGAGGTGGCGATGGCGGGACGGAGGCGCGAGGTGACGGATGTCCGCGAACTGATCCGACGGCTGCGCTTGGACGAGACCGATCGGCGCATCGCCTGGGACCTGAGCATGAGTCGCAACACCGTGGCCCGCTACCGGACCGCCGCCAGCACGGGTGGCTGGAGGGATCGTTGCCGGACCCCGCGGCCCTGGCGGAGGCCCTGCAGCCCGCCCCGACCGCGCGGCCGCCACACGAGCAGTCCCTCGTCGAGCCGTTCCGGGAGCCCGTCCAGCGCTGGCGTGACCAGGGCATCGAAGGGCAGCCCATCTGGCAGCTCCTCGTCGAGCAGCACGTGTTCACCGGCAGCTACTCCTCGCTCAAGCGCTTCCTCCATCGCCTCGCCCCGCCCGAGGTCCGGGCCACGGTGCGCATCGAGGTCGCCCCGGGCGACGAGGCCCAGGTCGACTTCGGGTATGCCGGGCAGCCCGCGCTGGGAGCGGTGGTGGCTCCAACGGGATTCGAACCCGTGATTGAGCCGCGACCACGCTTTCGCCAACAGTCCCGGCGTCCTACGCACTGTGCAGTCTCGAAACGGAGCGCAGCACCAAAACTTCAGGATCGCTAGCCTCATCTGACGCTGGGTTGGCGACGACGCCCAAACCGTGATTCAGTCCCCGCCGCTCAACCGCAGAGCAGCGACACGCCCATGCGTGAGGCTCCCGGCATGCGGAACTCGAAGACGTGGACATGAAGTTCAGGACCTCGTCGCAGAGGATCAACACCTGGCCGCCGGCCGTCTCGAACAGCCGGGCCAGGTTGTCGGTGTCCGGGGCGACGGTGCGGGCCGTCGGCCCGAGGGCCTTCACGCCCTCGGCGCCGGCGAGCTGCGAGGCCAGGTCGAGCCACGGGTTGTCCAGGCCATCGTGAGGGTCCCAGGCGTTCCCGACGAACACGCCCACGGCCGCGCGCGGCACCTCGCTGAGGCCGGCATCGTGGAGCAGGCGGCTCACGCCCTCGACGTCGCCCAGGGCCGCGCCGTGCCGGACGAGGTGATAGAGGGCGGTCAGGGTGTGGGTCTTGCCCCCGCCGAACTGGGTGATCAGGGTCAGGTCCGGCGCGGTATTCGCCGTGTGGCCGGCCAGCCGACGGAGCACCATCCCGACGTGCTCGGAGAGCGCCCGCGTGAAGTACGTCCGGGCGAAGAACTTGTGCGGGTCCCGGTAGTCCTCGGGGCCGCGGCCGGCCACGACCTGCTCGAGCGCGATGGCGAACTCGTTCGGGTTGAACGACCGCCCTTCCCGGACCTCGACCCGCGGCAGCGCGACCTTGTACCAGGGTTCCATGCGGCTCCTATCCGGACACGGAGCGAGAGATTCGAATCCGGCCGCCTCGGACCGTCACGATCGCCCGGTCCACGAGTTCATCCCCGTGTTCCCGCAGCACGCGCTCCATCAGCCTGACGCGGGTCTCGGCCGGGACGTCGGGCAGGCGAACGAGGCCGCTATGACCAGCCCGATCGCGGAACACGAACTCGCCAAAGTCCTTGTCCATGGTGACGAGGATCCGTGCTTCCGTCGCAGCCCATTCGAGCAACACGCGATCACCCGGGTCTCGGCCTCGCTCTCGCGACTCGACCACGTCATGCCCTTCCCGCCGCAGCCAGTCGGCCACCCGACGACCGGCACACCGGTCGATCAGGAATCTCACCGCGGCGTGACCCTGACCGCATCCAGGGAGTCATGCGCAATGACGGCGTGCGCATAGGCGATACAAGCCCGGATATCATCGGCGTCCAGGTCGGGATAGTCGGCCAGGATCGCCTCGGCTGTCTCTCCCTGGGCAAGTAGGCTCAGAACGAGCTCCACCGATATCCGCATCCCTCGGACGATAGGCTTTCCGCCGAAGATTGCCGGATCGGCGGTGATACGCTCGAGCAGCTTGATCTCGGCCATACCGTCACTCCCCCGTTTCCGCCGCGTATCGGATGGCGGCCCTGATGTCATCGCGAGTCAACCGTGGGTACGCGTCGAGAAGGTCTGCCTCCGTAGCCCCCGCGCTCAGCTTCCGTAGGATCAATTCGACGGTGACTCGGGTCCCTCGAATGAGCGGCTTCCCCAGCATGACCCGGGGACTTACCTCAATTCGATCCGTGACTGTCGCCATGCGTGCCTCCCCTCCTTCGCCCCACAGCCAATTGGCGCCGCGACACTCGCGCTACTCTGGCAGCTCGAACTCGATCCTCAGGGTGTCGGTCACTCGCCGCGACGCATCGATGATCTCGATCGATACCAGGTCCCCCTCGCCATCGTAGTCGAGGATCACCCCGGGCTTGTTCTCGTCGCTCTCCGCCACGGTGGCGCGATCCTTGAGAATGACAGTCAGCGTGTCGGTCCTCAAGTCGTAGGCAACCTTCATCCTGCAATACTCCAGCACCGGCCGAGCCGTCTCGCCTGATACACGGCGCCAGCCTATCGTGGAACAGCGAGGAGCATCGCATCAATGAGCCGCTTCTCCTCGCTGTCCTTCGGGTACAGCGCCGAGAGGGCGTTCCCCAGGCGCAGGAACTCCGGCCCGCGCCCGGTCTCGGCCTCGAGCAAGGCGCGCAGAGCATTGGAGGCCCCGGTCGCCTGGAAGAGCATCGCCGCGTGGACGCGATCCAGGGTGGTCGCGTCGCGCCGGGTCTCCGCTTCCTCCCCGCTGCCTCCCGGCTTGGCGCCGCGCCCCTTCCGGCGGCCCTTCACGGGCGGGCCCGCCGGCGGGGTTGCCAGCTCGGGGAACAGTGAGCCCTGGGCGGACCCGCGCGCCACTCTCGCGGTGGTCTCGATGCGCTCGGCAACAGCGGTCGCTCCCTCTTCCCCGAAGAGTTGGGTCGCCCGCTCCCTCACGGGAACGAGGCGAACGACCCCCTTTTCGGTCTCGATGATTCGCCCCTCCCACTGGTCGAGGTGGATGCCGAGCGGCTGGGCAAACCGCCGGACGACGTCATAGATAAGGACGAGCCCCTTCTTGCGTCCCGGCTTGCTGCCTTCCTCGTCATCGTCCGCGCCGTCGGGCTCCTCGTCGTCATCCCCGGCGTCGTCCTGACCGTTCTCGACCAGGTTCGTTCTGGACGGTCCACAGGAACAGGGCCGTCAGCCGGGCGTCCTCCTCCAGCATCCCGGCGCCGCCGTTCCCGCTGCCCGGCGAGCCCCCGCCGAGCACCCGGGCCAGCGCCGCGCGACCCACAGCCTCCCACACATAGGAGAGGTAGCCCCGACGGGCCGGCTCCCCCAGCGCCTCGGCATTGGCGCCGAGCCCGACCACCTCCCCGTCAGCCAGCTCGACTCGTGGATGCCGGCTGAACAGCTCCAGGGCAGGCCCGATGCAGGCGAAAACGAGATCCGCACCCCGGACACCCTCCTCGGTCAACCGCTCTATCCACTCCGCGACCCGTCCGGGAAGGGCCGCGAAGACGTCACCCCAGTCTCCTGACGGCGCGTCGTCGTCTCGAGGCCGGCACACGAGATGGACGCTCGCCGACAGGGCCGCCGAATCCCGAGCGCGGAGACGGGCACCCATTTCCGTAATGATCGGCCATGACGCCGTAATGACCCAGCCGCCCTGCATCATTCCGGAAAGGAGTGCCTCCCAGCCCTCCGTCGTCTTGTGGGCGAAGACCACACAGCCGACACCGTCCTCCCGCAGAACACGTCGACCTTCGCCGAACGCGTGCGACATGATGGTTTCGAAGAACTGACGGTCCTTCAGCCGACCGCCCGCGCTTTTCGTCTCGTCTTGAACTGCTTCGCGTTCCTTCGGTGTAAGGATGTTCTCGGGATCGAAGGGGGCGCGCAGGATCGGATGACCAGGCAGGACCCGTTTGAGCCACACGAAGAAGAAGTCTGACAGGTCAGCATATGGGACGGCATCGTAGTACGGCGGATCAGTAAACCAAACGCCGGCCGCCTCGCTCGACAGGGACGACTCTGCGGCATCTGCGAGGCCGAGGAGTCGGGCACCGCTGGCACGGCACCCCTGCTCGTCGAAGACCACGTCGGCGCCACCGCGCTGCGCGGAGAGCTGGGCGCGAACGCGCTCGGGCGCCAGCACGATCCCGCAGGCCGGGCAGGCGGCCTTCGCCCGGGAGACCGTGCCCCGCGGGATTTCGGAATCAGTCTTGGGCTCGAAGACCTCGAGGACTACCTCGGGCGGCTGCCCCTTCGGCCGCTCGACCCGGTATCGCAGGGCCCGCCGCCGGCTCGCCTTCTTCGAGAGCCAGAACGAGCGGACCAGGGGAATCTCCGCCCCGCACCCCGAGGACTCGCACCGGACGGTTCGGGCCCACAGGTACGCGATGGGGCGAGCGCCATCCGGATCGACCGGGTAGAACTCGGCCAGTTCCTTCTCGGCCGCGGCCTTGATCTCGGCGCCGGCCCGCCGCAGCTCCTCGGCGAGCCTGGGCCCGTGACGCGGGATTTCCTCGAGCAGCACCTTCAGGATCAGGCAGGCCACCGGGTTCAGGTCGCTGGCGAACGCCTCGCAGCCGAGCCGGAGCGCCTCGAGCGGGATCGACCCCCCGCCCGCGAAGGGGTCCACGACCAGGGGCGGCTCGTCGCCGTGAGCGGCCCTCACGAGCGCACGGCCCGCCTCCAGGTAGACGGGCTCCGCCGCCGCGTCCCAGTTCGCGAAGTCGGCGATGAACCGCAAGAGCGCCTGGCGGAGGTCCGCGTCGCCCTTGCCCTTGGGCTGTGGCAGCGGGGCCCGCAGGATGGCGCGGGCTCTGTCCTTGAACTCCTTCGGGCACTCGGGGTCCCCCGGATCCGGCAGGAGCAGCGCGAGCAGCATCGCCCGGCACGCCGCCAGTGGCCGTCGCGCCCACCAGAGATGGAGCGTCGAGGGATGCCCGTGGCGGATCGACTTCTCCCGCGCCGAGTGTCGCGAGACCTCGGCAATCGGGAAGTCCACCTCCGCCAGCCGCTTACACTGTCTCGGGATCAGTGCCGCCTCCAGCCCCTACGCTTCCGGATCCCTTGCCTGCGCCAGTTCGTCCACCATCCGCAATCGCGCCAAGTCCAGTCGCTTCGCCATCACGAGTCGTGCCCACCACGAGTCGGTCGCACCTCGGCAGCCCGGCGGGGCGTCGAAGAACTGCTGGTCTGCGAACGCTTCGAAGGCGTCCATCGCCGCCAGTTCTTTCTCGCCGAGGACAAGTCCAGCTCGGTCTTGGAGGAGGCGCCTGACCAGGAGCGGAAACGCGATGGCCGCGAGCACCAAGTGTTCCGTGGGTTCCCATGCGCTCCGCCGTCGCACGGCGACCCTTCCGCGCGCAAATTCCCCGCGAACCCCGTAAAACTCTCGCATCCACTCGTACCGCAACGACCTGCCGGCTCCGAATGTCCCCGCCGCCGACCGCCGCGTTCCACCCGCCAAGATTTGTGCAGAAGGCACCAACGTCTCCGTGAAGCATCGCGCCACGTCCTCGGCGTCAGAGTTCGCGCTGAGGATCTCCTGGAAGGCGCCAGCCATCAGGACCCACTCCGTTTGGTACCTGACCGTGTCACCGTCCGTGTTCGCACGATTGAAGGACCAGATCGCGTTTCGCCATCGGGTCCACTCGCGGGCACCCGCCGCCGTCCGATACCGGACAAGAGCCTCGACCAGCGGTCCGTCGAGCGAAACGCGCTGCACGGTCGACACATGCACAGGCTCGCTGAACGCAAGCTCATCGACGGACCGAGCGTCCACGGTGCGCCCGTCTCGGCGGCGTGAGGTAACCGCGATGGTCTCCAGGTTCTCGAATCTCTGCGCATACAGGATGAAGCAGTCGGCGTTGCAGTACGTGCCCCCTGGCATGAAGAACTCTCGAGCCGCGAGCCCGCCGAAGCACGCAAAACCTCGTCCCCGAGCATGGCGGCGGCGTAGGCGGTGGCCTGGCGGATATCCTCGTCCTCGAGCTCTGGGTAATCTGCCCGCAACTCGTCCCGCGACCCATATTGGCCGATCATCTCCAGGACGCGGCGCACCGTCAGACCGCGGATGCACGGCTGGCCGTTCATCCTTCCGGGCTCGATCGTGATCCGGTCGAAGACACGCGTCTCCATGCTCAGTTGCCTCTCCCCTACGAAGCAGTCGCTACGCCTCAACCGCGATGCGCCCCGGGACCCAACGGTGCGGAACGATCAGGTTCCATCGCGCCTGGAGCCGCCCGCCCCGCTGCCGGGGCTCGAGATAGATGCGCGACCGGGGGCGCTCCCTCGCGAGCCGATCCAGGAACTCGGCAGGCACGAACAGGCGCGAGGCCTCGCCTTCGAGGTAGAAGCCCACGACGGCGTAGAGGCGACGCTGTCCGAGTCGGTCGAGGTATCCCGCCAGCCGGTCCAGGTCGAGCGCGGGGATCCCGCCGGCGCTCTGGAAGACCTCTTCGAGGCCGCCGGCGTGACGGGGCGTTGCGAGACAGTCCACCAGCGTGCGCTCGGGCCCCGTCACCCGCAGCTTGACGCCGAGCCGCTCCCGCGTCTCGACCCCGTATCCCTCCTCCTTGCGCGTTCGGAGCGGCGCCGGGTGCAGGACGGCCCGAACTCGCCCGTCGCCGAGCCGCAGGTCCTTCCGGCGGCGGGCCGTCAGATACAGCGTGTCCCGGTAGACGCTTCTGCCGTCTGGCCCCGCGTGCAAAAGTCACGGGCCTGCGCGGCGCCATCGAGGCGCCGCCACCTCAGCCGGACGCGCTGCCACCCAGCCGCTCCACCGCATCGTGCACCACGCAGAGCGCCCGATGCATGCGCCGGATTCGCTCGTCGTCGTAGAAGATCAGCAGGATGCCCCGGTTGAAGAGCGTCAGCTCGAACGCGCCGCGCTCGTAGGCCACGTGCAGCTGCTCGTACTCGATCGGCTCCCCCGCGTCCGGCTCACCCCACTCGCCAGCGAGCGCCTCCAGGCGTTCGCGCTCGATCGCGTCGATGACGACGGGCGGGAGGGTCTCGCCGCGTAGCGTCGTGCTGGGGACCGTGGCCGCATCCGCCACGTGGTCCAGCATCGCGCGCGTGTACGTCACCTCCACAATGCGGCCGGCCACGCCCGCCGCCGGGGGTCGAGCCGCCGGCCGGGCCGACACCTGTCCCTCCGGCGTCTGGTCCCAGGGCGTCCCCTCCCAGTGATGGATGATCCCGTTGTCGCCACATGCCGGGCACTTCCACGAGATCTGTCCGGAATCGACCTCGATGACCGCCCGGATCCGCCCGACGCAGAGGCGCCGGCCCGGGCGCCGCCGGCACCTGACCGTGGTCTCCCGCAGCTCCCCGGGCGGCTGACTCGTCAAGGCCAACACGATCGCCCCGAGATGGTTGGCCAGGTTCCTCGCGGGGACCGGCATGTCCACCGGGCAGCCTTCCGCATCCAGGTAGTCCGCCATGGCCGTGATCCACGGGTTGCCTATTCGTCTCACTCGCCTACCACTCCCACAGCGCCGTGATCGGGACTGCCTGGAGGTTCGGTCCGAAGGCCACCGCCTGGCGCCCGAGGTACAGCACGAGGCCGCGATGGAATCGGCGGCCGGCCAGCTCGGCCAGCGCCTTGAGTCCGTTGAAGTCCTCGGCGGTCGCGGTCTGGGCGGATCGCACCTCGACGCCGACCACCTGGCCGTTCCGCTCGAGGACGAGGTCCACCTCGGCCCCCTTGGGCGTCCGGAAGTGAAAGAGCTGGGGGGGATCCGGGTGCCAGGACGCCTGCTTGAGCAGCTCGAGCCCGACGAAGTTCTCGAGCAGGCCGCCCCACAGGACCGGCTCGCCCAGCAGGCGCGCCTCGGTCAGCTGGAGCAGCGCCGCCGCGAGCCCCGTGTCGATGAAGGCCACCTTCGGCGCCTTGGTGACCCGGCTCCCCAGATTCGTGGCCCAGGCCGGCATCAGCCGGACGAGGAACGTCGTCTGAAGCAAGGTCATGTAGCGCTGGAGCGTGGCATACGGGAGCCCGATGCCCCGGCCGATGTCGGCGAGGTTCAGCAAGCTCGCCGTCCGTGACGCCAGGAGCGTCAGCAGATCGGGCATCGCCGTGAGCTTCTCGATCTGGGCCAGCTCTCGGACGTCCCGCTCGAGGACGGCCGTGACGTACGACGCGAACCACCGCCGGCGCCGGGCCTCGGGCCGGCTGTAGGCGTCCGGGAAGCCACCGCGGAGGATCCGGCGCGCGATCTCGGTGCGGTCCGGGGGGCCCGGCGCCTTCGGGAGGCGACCGGCGAAGGCGGCGTCCAGGAAGCCCTCGCGTCGGCCTTCGATCTCCCCCTGGGACAGCGGGTAGAGGGTGAGGAGCTCCATGCGCCCGGCAAGGGACTCCGAGACGCGGGGGACGACGAGCACGTTGGCCGACCCGGTGAGCAGGAAGCGGCCGGGCCTGCGCCGACGGTCGACGGCGACCTTGACGGCCAGCAGCAGGTCGGGCGCCCGCTGCACCTCGTCGATGACGGTCAGCTCGTCGAAGGGCGCGAGGAACCCCGTGGGGTCCCGCTGGGCCGCCGCCAGGGTGGTGGCCTCGTCCAGGGTGACGTAGCGGTCCGGCGGGACGAGCGTCTGGGCGAGCGTGGACTTCCCCGCCTGGCGCGGGCCGACGAGGAGCACCACGGGGGTGTCCCGGAGAGCCGCCGTGACCGTCTCGGTGATGTGCCGCCGCAGCATGGGTATATTCTACCCATTGAATGGGTGATTTTCACCCATCGTTTGGCGAGTGTCCACGCCGTGCCGACGCCAGGCCGCAATCGCGTCGACCGAGCTGAGCCCGCATCGCCCGCTCTGCCTCGCGCCTGTGCCCCAACTCTCAGAACACCATGTGCGCAGAAGCCGACCACACCATGAACCTCCCGTCCTGCCTGCCAGCCAGCGCCAGCACAACGGCCCTCGACTGGCCTACCGCCGGCGCGCTTGACGGCTGGGTCGTGCCTCCTCATACTGCCGACCGGCGAAAGCGTGGTCGTGGCTCGGGGAAGAGGACCGAGCGCATGGCCCATCAGCTCATCGAGCTGGTCGAGCAGTTCTGCACCTATCAACGCAAGCAGCGCGGTCGCACGGAAGGAGGCGTGAGGACCTACCGATGGAACCTGGAGCAGTTCCTCGTCTCCGTCAAGGTGCGCGAGGGGCGGTTGGCCCGGATCGCCGACCTGACGACGCCGACGACCCACTACACGCGCATCCGGCCGCCCCAGCTCAAGCGCGCCGTCGCCTTCTACGAGGCGCGGGCGGAGCGGATGCTGACGCGGTGAATCGAGTTTGAGGACGCTTCGCGATTGTCCTCAAATCGGGGAGAGAAAACGCTAGAGAAATTCGAGTGGTGGCTCCAACGGGATTCGAACCCGTGTTTCAGCCTTGAGAGGGCCGTGTCCTAGACCGGGCTAGACGATGGAGCCGCCGTAAAGAGAATGGCTGGGAGAGGAGGATTCGAACCCCCGCTACGTGGTCCAGAGCCACGCGTCCTACCGCTAGACGATCTCCCAGCGCGTGCTCATTCTAGCGGCGGGGCGCGGGCCAGTCAAGGCTGAGAGCGCTTCGCAGCGCCGGCGACCGTTTCACCCCACCCTCACCCTGCCCTCTCCCTCCCGAGGGAAGGAGCCGGCACACGGCGGCGGCCCGCTGGAGGAGCGGGAGGTGGGGGCCTGCTATAATGCCGGCGACCTCGACGGCCGTGACTGACACTCCAACGCGAGCCGACGGTCCCGATCCCCGCGCCCGCCAGGCCCGGCTCGGTGAGGGGCGCACCACCATGCACACCACGGACCTGATCATCTACGCGGTGGCCATCCTGCTGACGGGCGTCGCCTACCTGCGCGACCCGGGCTCGCCGCTCCTCGGGCTCAGGACCGCCTTCTGGCTCCTGCTCGAGATCCTGCCGCGGCTCGCCGCCGCGCTGGTCGTGGCGGGGATGCTCCAGGTCCTGATCTCGCCCGAGTGGATCGAGCGCGGCCTGGGGAAGAGCGCGGGGCACCGCGGCATCTTCATCGCGTTCGTCGCGGGGATCCTCACACCTGGGGGCCCGATGGTGAGCTTTCCGATGATGGCGGTCTTCTACCAGTCGGGCGTGCCGCTGTCGGCCCTCGTGACGTACATGACGAGCTGGTCGCTCTTCGGCTTCCAGCGGGTGATCGCCTGGGAGATGCCGTTCATGGGGCCGAAGTTCGTCCTGGCGCGCGTCCTCCCGACGCTCGCCTTCCCGATCCTGGCGGGCTACCTCGTCCGCATCCTTTACCGGGACTGAGCGCGTGGCGTTCCAGGACCTCCGCGAGTTCCTCCAGCTCCTCGACAAGCGCGGCCAGCTCCGCCGGATCGGCGTGCCGGTCACGCGCGAGCTCGAGATCACGGAGATCGCGGATCGCGCGGTCAAGGGCCCGGCGGCGCAGAACGTGGCGCTCCTCTTCGAGCGGGTCGAGGGGTTCTCCATGCCGGTCCTCATCAACACGTTCGGGACGGCCGAGCGGATGGCGTGGGGGCTCGGGGTCGAGCGGCTGGACGATCTGGGGGAGAAGGTCGCGCAGCTCCTCGACCTCCGGATGCCCGGCTCGCTCGTCGAGAAGCTGAAGAAAGGGCTCGAGCTATTCGAGCTGGCGCGCGTCGGGCCGTCGCTCGTCAAGCGCGCGCCGTGTCAGGAGGTCGTCGAGACGGCGAGCCCCACGCTGGCCGACATCCCGGCGCTCTGGTGCTGGCCGAAGGACGCGGGCTACTACATCACCTTCCCGCTCGTCATCACGCGGGACCCGGTGACGGGCCTCCGGAACGTCGGGTGCTACCGGCTCCAGGTCTACGACGAGCGGACGCTCGGGATGCACTGGCAGACGCACAAGGGCGGGGCCGAGCACGAGCGGGAGGCGCGGCGCGCGGGGCGGGAGCGGATCCCGGTCGCGATCGCGCTCGGGGCGGACCCGGCGACCCTGTACACGGGGACGGCGCCGCTCCCGCCGGCGCTCGACGAGATCCTGCTGGCCGGGTGGCTCCGCGGCAAGGGTGTCGAGCTGGTCCGCTGCGTCTCGCAGGACCTCGAGGTCCCGGCGCACGCGGAGCTCGTGCTGGAGGGGTACGTGGACCCGGCCGAGTCGCGGGTCGAGGGGCCGTTCGGCGACCACACGGGCTACTACTCGCTCGCCCACCCCTACCCGGTCTTCCACCTCACGGCCGTGACGCGCCGGCGGGAGCCGATCTACCCGACGATCGTCGTCGGGCGCCCGCCGATGGAGGACTACTGGCTCGGCAAGGCGACGGAGCGGCTGTTCCTGCCGATCATCCGGACGATCCTGCCGGAGCTCGTGGACCTGAACATGCCGGCGGAGGGCGTGTTCCACAACCTGGTGATCGTGGCCGTGCGGAAGCGCTACCCGGGCCAGGCGCGGAAGGTGATGTACGGGCTCTGGGGGCTCGGGCTCCTGATGCTCGCGAAGACCATCCTGGTGGTGGACGAGTGGGTGAACGTCCACGACCTCTCGGAGGTCGCCTGGCGCGTGACGAACAACATCGACCCGGCGCGGGACCTGGTCGTGGTGGAGGGGCCGATGGACGACCTCGACCACGCGGCGTTGTGGCACCGCTACGGGGGGAAGCTCGGGATCGACGCGACGGAGAAGCGGCCGCCGCTCGACCGCGTGGAGCAGCCGTGGCCGGAGGAGATCCGGATGACGGAGGAGGTGCGGCGGCGGGTGGCGGAGCGGTGGCGGGAGTACGGGCTGGGGTAGGACTACCGGTGGCGGGTAGGATCCGGCGCAAGACCTACCGGATTGACATGCGGAAGGTCGAGCGCGCCCGGCGGGTCGAAGCCGCTCTCGCCCGAGCCTTGAGGGCCATGATCGTCAAGGGCTACGGGCAGATCGAGAGTCTCGATGACGACCGGTAGCAGGTCAGTGGACCCCTCACCCCAACCCTCTCCCCACAGGGGAGAGGGAGTCCGGTACTTCCTCGAGGCGATCAAGGTCGAGCACACGGTCTTCGCGCTGCCGTTCGCCTACCTCGGGATGGTGCTGGCGGCGCGGGGGTGGCCGGGCTGGCACGCCTTCCTCTGGATCACGGTGGCGATGGCGGCGGCGCGGACGACGGCGATGTGCTCGAACCGGCTGATCGATCGCCACGTGGACGCGCGGAACCCGCGGACGGCGGGGCGGCACCTGCCGCGCGGGCTGCTGAAGCCGTGGCAGCTCACCGTGGCGGCGGTCGTGTCCGCGGCGGTGTTCGTCGTGGCGGCCTGGCAGCTCAACCCGCTCTGCCTCGCGCTCTCGCCGATCGCGCTCGCGTTCCTGGTGGGCTACTCGTATACGAAGTTCTTCACCTGGACCTCGCACTGGATCCTCGGCTTCGTGGACGGCGCGGCGGCGGCGGGGGCGTGGATCGCCGTCCGCGGGACGATCGAGCTGCCCGCGTGGCTCCTCTGGTTCGCGGTGACCGTGTGGGTCGCGGGGTTCGACCTCCTCTACGCCTGCCAGGACGTGGAGTTCGACCGGCGGGAGGGCCTCCACGCGGTTCCGGCGCGCTTCGGGGTCGCGGCGGCGATCCGGGCGGCGCGCGTCTCGCACGCGCTGACGGCGGCGGCGCTCGCCGCGGTCGGCTGGGTGATGGGGCTCGGCCTCGCCTACTGGCTCGGGTGGCTGGTCGTCGTGGGGCTGCTCGGCTACGAGCACTCGCTCGTCTCGGCGGACGACCTCTCGCGCCTGGACGTCGCGTTCTTCAACGTCAACGGCTACATCAGCGTGATCACCTTCGTGGCGGCGCTGGCGGGGCTGTGGTTCTGAGGGAGGGCGCCGTCCGGCCTTCCGACGACAAGGCCTCGCGCGTCCGGGCGATGTTCGCCCGCATCGCCCGCCGCTACGACCTGATGAACGCGCTGATGACCGGCGGGCGCGACCAGGCGTGGCGGCGCACGGCGGCGCGCCTCGCGGCGGTCCCGCCCGGGAGCCTCGTCCTCGACCTCGCGACCGGCACGGCCGACCTCGCCCTCGCCTTCCTCGAAGCCTCCCCCGCCCGCGTTGTCGTCGGCGTGGACTTCGTCGAGGAGATGCTGCGCCTGGCGCGCGGGAAGCTCGCGGCGGGGGGCGGGCGGCGCGTCCGGCTCCTCGCCGCGGACGCGCTCGCCCTCCCCTTCCCCGACGGGACGTTCGGCTGCGTCGCCTCGGCGTTCGTCCTCCGGAACCTCGCCGACCTCGAGGCCGGCCTCGCCGAGATGCGGCGCGTAACGGCGCCGGGCGGGAGCGTGGCCGCGCTCGAGATCTCGCAGCCCACCCTCCCCGGCTGGCGCGCGGCCTTCCGCCTCTACTTCCACCACGTCGTCCCCGCGGTCGGCGCCCTCGTCGCCGGCGACCGCGCGGCGTACACCTACCTGCCGCAATCGGTTGAGCGATTCCTCACGCCGGACGAGCTCGCGCGGCTCATGGAGAAGGTCGGCCTCCGCGGCGTCCGCGTCGCCCGGCTCGCCCTCGGCACGGTCACCATCCACGTCGGCCGGGTACCGTAGTCAGAGGAAGGCCCGCTCGAGGGAGGTGATGAAGTCGAACGCGATCACCCTAGCGTAGGAGGCGCTGGGTCTTGTCAGTGCAAATAATGAAGACACTACGCCCGACGAGGGCCGTTGCGGTCGGGCAGACGCCTGTTGTACGCTCCGGCCACGAGATCCCCCCGGCCCAGCCGGCCCGAAGAGCCTGGACGCCGCATCGCGGCGGAGGAGGCAGGTATGAGCAAGACACAACGCGCGAAGGCACCCCATGGCTCGACCGCCGGGATCAGCCGGCGCCGGTTCCTCCAGTCGGCGGGAGCGGGCGTCGGCGCCACGAGCCTCGCCTGGCTCGCGGAGCGCACGCCCCCGGCGGTCGCCCAGCGGCGCACGCTGACGGCCCTCTCCCTGAGCCTGTTCGTCCCCTCCGGCGACGAGCGGTTCACGGAGATCATGCAGGAGTTCGGCAAGCAGGCGGGGGTGGACGTCCGCTATGACACCGTCAAGGTGACGGACGTCCCGGTCAAGCTCGCGGCCGAGGCCACGGCGCAAGCGGGCCACGACCTCGTGGACGTCTGGGAGGCCTACGGGTACCTGCACCGCCAGAACCTGGCCAACCTGGACGACGTCATCGAGGACGTGGGCCGGCGCTACGAGGTGTACCCCGGCCATCGGGCCACGTTCCAGATCGAGCGCCAGTGGAAGGTCGCCCCGTGGTACTGGCTCTCGTTCGTCGGGACCTACAACGCCAAGCACTTCAAGGCCGCCAACCTCCCGGTCCCGAGGACGTGGGACGACCTCCACCGGGTCGGCGCCGAGCTCAAGAAGCGCGGCGCGCCGGTCGGCATCGCCATCTCGAACTGTACCGACGCCATCCTGTCGTGGCGCACCGTCATGTGGTGCTACGGCGCCAAGGAAACGGAAGCCGACGGCAAGACCATCGCCATCAACTCGCCGAAGACCGTCGAGTTCCTCGAGTACGCGAAGCGCCTCTACGCGGACGCCATGACCTCCGAGGTCCTTTCGTGGGACGACGCGGGGAACAACCGGCTCATCCTGTCCGGCAAGGGCTCCTGGGTCTACAACCCGGTGAGCATCTACCTCGCGGCGAAGGACAAGGACATGCCCATCATCCAGGAGATCGACCACCACGAGGGCCTCGCCGGGCCGGCCGGGCGCTTCGCCGGCACCTTCCACCACGGACTCGGCGTCTGGAAGTTCTCGAAGAACGTGGACCTGGCGAAGGAGTTCCTCCGCTTCTTCTACCGGGAGGACAACTTCGCCTCCTGGGTCGCCTCGGCCAAGGGATTCTGCATGAGCCCGTTCAAGCGGTTCGAGGGGCACGAGGTCTGGAAGAAGGACCCGAAGCTCACGCTCCTCCCGAAGGAGGGGCCCTACACGCGGCCGCAGGGCTGGCCGGGGCTCCCGACCCAGTTCATCGGCGCCATGGACGCGAAGTACCTCCTGCCCAACATGATCGCCAAGGCGGTGGGCGGGACGCCCACCAGGGAGGCGATCGGCTGGATGGAGCGAGAGATGCAGAAGATCTTCAAGGAGACGCTGTAAGCGCATCCCAACCGCCGGCCGGCCGTGGCCCCCCCGGGCGCGGCCGGCCGGCCCCTCCCCACCCGCGCAACTCCATGGCCCTGAGACAACGCCAGGGGGAGGCCCTGACCGGCGTCACGCTGATCCTGCCCGCCCTCCTCTGGATCGGGCTCCTCGTCGCCTACCCGTTCGTGATGGCCCTCTACTACAGCATGAGCAACACGGTCGTGGGGCGCGGCGGAGGCACCTTCATCGGGCTCGCGAACTTCCGGGCGCTCCTCGGCGACGACACGTTCCGCCAGACCCTCCAGAACTCGTTCGTGTTCACCTCGGTGGCGGTCGCGGTGAAGACCGTCCTGGGCGTGGCGCTCGCTCTGATCCTCTACCGGCGGCTCCGGTTCCGGCGGCTGATCCGCGGGCTCGTGCTCCTCCCTTTCGTCATCCCGACGGCGCTCAGCACGCTCGGCTGGCTCTGGATGTACGACTCCCTCTACAGCGTGATCACCTGGACGCTGAACCGCGTCGTGCTCGGTCCCCTCGGGTTCGGCCCGCTCGAGGTGACCTGGCTCGGCTCGCCCATCCTCGCCATGTCGGCGGTCATCGTGGTGAACATCTGGCGCGGCCTCCCGTTCTTCGCCATCACCGTTCTCGCCGGCCTCACGGCGATCCCCACCGACCTCTACGAGGCCGCGGAGGTGGACGGCGCGGGGCGCTGGGGGCGCTTCTGGTACGTGACCTACCCGCTCCTCAAGCCGATCCTGGCGGTCGTGATCCTCTTCTCCACGATCTTCACGTTCGCCGACTTCAACATCGTCTACGTGCTCACCCGGGGCGGCCCCCAGGAGTCCACCCACCTCTTCGCGACGCTCTCCCACGCGCTCGCGTTCGAGAGCATGCAGCTCGGGAAGGGCGCCGCGGTCTCGCTCTTCATGTTCCCCGTGCTCGTGGTCGTGGTCGCGCTCCAGTTCCGCTTCCTCCACCGCGAGGAGACCCGCTATGCCTAGCGCCCGCCGCGGCGGCGCGTTCCAGCGGTTCGTCGCCGATCACCTGGGCCTCGTCCCTTTCCTTTTCTTCATCCTGTTCCCGATCTACTTCATGGTCCTGACCGCCTTCAAGAGTGACCGGGAGCTCTACGACCTCCAGGCGATCCCCTTCTGGATCCGGGACGGGATCGCGCTCGGCCACTTCCGCCACCTCTTCTTCAAGACGAACTTCCTCCGGTGGCTGGCCAACAGCCTCATCGTCGCGACGGTGACCATGGCGGTGTCGGTGGCCATCAGCATCTTCGCCGCCTACAGCCTGGCGCGCCTCCGGTTCCCGGGGCGCCAGCCGTTCGGGGTCGCGGTCTTCATCACCTACCTCGTCCCGCCGACGCTCCTGTTCCTCCCCCTCACGCAGATCGTCAACTGGCTGGGCCTGATCGACAGCCTCTGGTCGCTCGTCCTCACCTACCCGACGTTCCTGATCCCGTTCTGCACCTGGCTCCTCCTCGGTTACTTCAAGGTGGTCCCGCGGGAGATCGAGGAGTGCGCGCTGGTGGACGGCTGCGGTCGCCTCGGCGTCCTCTTCCGGATCGTCCTCCCGGTGGCCATCCCCGGGATCATCTGCGCCATGCTCTTCGCCTTCACCCTCGCCTGGAACGAGTTCCTCTACGCCCTGACCTTCATCTCGGCCAGCGTCTCGAAGACGGTGACGACCGGGGTGGCCGCGGAGATGATCCGGGGGGACGTCTTCCACTGGGGCGGCATCATGGCCGGCGCGGTCACCGGCGCCCTGCCGGTCGTCGTGATGTACGTGCTGTGGCTCGACTACTACGTGGTCGGCCTCACGGCGGGGTCGGTGAAGGGCTAGGTTATTCGGAGGGGGTCTTTGACGGCCCCGGCGTCCGGCTCTTCGCGGCGCGCTTGACGCGGCCGAGGCACCGCGCCTACCATGACCGCAACCCCGCGCACGAAAAGCCCTTCATGACACCGAGCCGCCGGCCGTGACCCAGGCCTCCCTCGACCAGCTCCTCGCCCCGTTCCCCCGCGGGCGGACCTGGCTCCTGCCCGCGCTCCAGGCCGTCCAGGCGGACCGGGGCTGGCTCTCGCTCGACGACCTCGCCGCCGTCGGCGCCCACCTCCGCGTCCCGCAGAGCGAGGTCTACGGGGTCGCGACGCACTACCCGGAGCTGCGCCTCGCGCCGCGCGGCGAGCACCTGATCCGGGTCTGCACGGGCGTCTCGTGCCGGGTGACCGGCGGCCTCGAGCTCCTGGCCGCGCTCGAGCGGCGCTTCGCCGTGCAGCGCGGCGAGACGGCGGCGGACGGGCGCGTGACCCTGGAGGAGGCCGACTGCTGCTTCGTCTGCAGCGTGGCGCCGGCGGTGGAGGTGGATCATCGCTACCTCGGCGGGCCGAGCGCCGAGGCGGTCGAAGCGGCGTGCGCGGGGGAACCCCCTCACCCTCCCCTCTCCCCCAGCGGGGGAGAGGGAGTGAGGCCACAGGGGACGTGGTCCCCCGGAGGCGCCGGGGACGCGATCGTTCAGCTCCTCGAGCGGGCGCGGGCGGTGAGGCCCGCGGCCGTGCGGCTCCTCGTCGCGGCGGGGTCGTGCGGGCTCGCGCGCGGCGCGGCGGCGACCGCGGAGGCGCTGCTCGCGGCGCTCGCGCGGGCCGGGCTCGCGGCGAGCGTCGAGGACGGAGCGTGCAACGGCCTCTGCCACGCGGCACCCGTGGTCGAGGTCCTGCAGCCGGGCGTGCCGCGCCTCACCGTCGAGGGTGTCACGCCGGACCGGGCCGGCGCAATCGTCCGCCTCCTCCGGGGCGCGGAGGACCACGGCCTCGCGGGCGCGGCGTGGGACGAGCACAGCGTGTGCGGGCTCCCCCCGGTCGCGGCGCACCCGGTGCTCGGCCGCCAGGAGCGCCTCGTCAGCGCCCGCTGGGGCGCGATCGCCCCCGCGGACCTCGCCGACGCGCTCCTCGTCGGGAGCTATGCGACGCTCGCGCGCGTCCTGGACCAGCGCGACCCGGCACAGGTGATCGCCACCGTGAAGGCGGCGGGGCTCCTGGGGCGCGGCGGCGCCTACTTCCCCGCCGCGGTGAAGTGGGAGGGGTGCCGCCGCGCCGCCGGCGAGCCGAAGTACGTCGTCGTCAACGGGGAGGAAGGGGAACCCGGGATCTTCAAGGATCGGCACCTCATGGAGGCGGACCCGCACCTCCTCCTCGAGGGGATGCTCCTCGCCGCGTACGCCGCCGGGGCGAGCCGTGGCATCCTCTACCTCCACGGCGAGGCCAACCTCTCGGCGGCCCGCTGCGCCGACGCGGTCGCCCGCGCCCGCGCGGCGGGGCTCCTCGGGCCGCGGGTCCTCGGCAGCGACTTCGCCTTCGACGTCGAGATCCGGCGGGGCGCGGGCGGCTTCATCCTCGGCGAGGAGACGGCGCTCCTGGAGTCGCTCGAGGGGCGGCGCGCGATGCCGCGGACCAAGCCGCCCTTCCCGGTGGATGTCGGCGTCTACGGGCAACCCACCGTCATCAACAATGTCGAGACGCTGGCCGCGGTGCCGCTGATCGTGGCCGGCCGGCCCGAGGCCGCGACGACGAAGCTCTTCGGGCTGTCGGGGCACGTCGCCCGGCCGGGCATCGTCGAGGTCGCGCCGCCGGTGACGCTCCGCCGCCTCCTCTTCGACCTGGGCGGCGGCCTCGCGACCGGGCGATCGCTCCAGGCCGTCCTCATCGGCGGCCCGTCGGGGGTGATCGTCCCGCCGGCCTCGCTGGACGCGCCGCTCGAGCGCCCGGCGCTCTCGCCCGGGACCGGCGGGATCGTCGCCCTCGACGACTCGGTCTCGATCCTCGACGTCATCCGGACGCTCATGGCCTTCAACGCCAAGGAGTCGTGCGGGAAGTGCACGCCGTGCCGCGAGGGCACGGCGCGGATGCTCGTCGCGCTCGACCGGCTGGCGGCGCGGACGGCGGGCGAGGCGGATCTCGGCCTCCTCCGGGACCTCGCCGAGGCCGTCCAGATCGCCTCGCTCTGCGGCCTCGGCCAGGCCGCGCCGCTCGCGCTCCGCGCGGCCTTCGAGCACTTCCCGGCGGTCTTCGCTCTCACCCGAGGCTGAGTCACGCATGAACCGCGCCGCGTGCCGCAGCCAGCTTGCCTGAGCCCGGGCCGAGGTTTGACTCCGCTTCCCTTTCGCGTACACTGAGGTTGACTTTCCAACAAGTCCGCCAAGGAGGTGGTTCGCTCGCTCCGCAAGGAGGCGCGGAAGTTCAAGAAGAGGTAGATGCGGGCGTTCGATCCCGGCGCTCACGCCGCATCGCAAGTAGACCCGATCGGGAGCTAGAATAGGGGTATGGCGGTGCGCCTCCTGATCGACGGCCGCGCGGTCGAGGTGGCCGAGGGCGCGACGGTGCTCGACGCGGTCAACCGCCTCGGCCTCCCGCTCCCCCAGCTCTGCAAGGACCCGGACCGCCCGCCCCTCGGGGCGTGCCGGACGTGCCTCGTCCAGGTCGAGGGGCAGAAGGGCTTCCCGGCCTCCTGCCACCTGCCCGCGCGGGAGGGGATGGCGGTCCGGACCGACACGCCGGAGGTGGTCCGCATCCGTCGCACCGTCCTCGACCTCACCCTCTCGATGCTCACGCCGGGCGATGGGGGCAACGGCTTCGGCCAGCTCTCCGACGCCTGCGCCCGCCACGGCCTCCTCGCCCCGTCGTATCAGCCGCTCCACCGCTCCCGTGTGGACGACTCGAAGTCGTTCTTCGTCCTCGACCGCGAGGCCTGCATCCTCTGCGGCCGCTGCACGACCGCGTGCGACGACGTCCAGCTCATCGGCGCGATCAGCCTGATCGGCAAGGGGCACGCCGAGAAGGTCGGCGTCTTCGGCGACGGCCTCATGGCCAGCTCCATCTGCACCTCCTGCGGCCAATGCGTCGCGACCTGCCCGACGGGGGCGCTCCGGCCGAAGGAGGCGCCAGCGAAGGTCGCGCGGCGCGTCGAGACGACCTGCCCCTACTGCGGCGTCGGCTGCGGGATCGTCACGGCGGTCCGCGACGACGGGCGGCTGGCGGTCATGGCCGACGACGTCCCCGCGAACCGCTCGAGCGAGGGGATGCTCTGCGTCAAAGGCCGCTTCGGCACGGGCTTCGTCCACGCCCGCGACCGGGTCCTCCGCCCGATGATCCGGCGCGAGGCGCGCTGGCAGGCGGTCTCCTGGGGCGAAGCGCTCGACTACGCCGCCGAGGGGCTCGCGCGCCACCGCGGCGCCTTCGGGGCGCTCGCCTCGGCGAAGGCGACGAACGAGGACGGCTACGTCATCCAGAAGTTCTGCCGCACGGTGATGGGGACGAACAGCATCGACCACTGCACGCGCCTCTGCCACTCGCCCTCGGTCGAGGCGATGCTCGTCTCGATGGGCTCGGGCGCGACCTCGAACTCCTACGTGGACTACGAGGAGGCGGGGTGCCTGTTCGTCGTCGGCGCGGACGCGAGCGCGAACCACCCGGTCATCGCGATCCGGTTCCGCCGGGCGGTGACGCGGGGCGCCCGGCTGGTCGTGGTCAACCCGAAGCATATCGAGCTGTGCGACTGGGCGGACCTGTGGATCCGCCAGCGGCCCGGGACCGACGTCGCCCTCTTCAACGCGATGGCGAAGGTGATCCTCGATGAGGGGCTCTGGGACGAGGCGTTCGTCCGCGCGCGGACGGAAGGGTTCGAGGCCTGGCGGCAGGCGGTCGAGCCGTACACGCCGGAGGCCGCCGAGCGGCTCACCGGCGTCCCCGCGGCCGACATCGTCCGGGCCGCGCGCTGGTACGCGCGGCCACCCTTCTCGGGCTCGTGCCTGATCTGGGGGATGGGGATCACCCAGCACACGAACGGCACCGCCAACGCCCACGCCCTCCTGAACCTCTCGCTCCTGACGGGCCAGCTCGGCCGGCCGGGGAACGGGATCTCGCCGCTCCGCGGCCAGAACAACGTCCAGGGGTGCGGCGACGCCGGCTGCATCCCGACGAACCTCCCCGGCTATCAGCGCTACGAGGACGCCGCGACGCTTCAGAAGTTCGAGCGCGCCTGGGGCGGCCGGCCGCCGGAGCAGCCCGGCCTGGTGGTGACCGAGATGGTCGAGGGGGCGCTCCACGGCCAGATCCGCGCGATGTACGTCTGCGGGGAGAACCCGCTCCTCTCCGAGCCCGACCTGAACCACGCGCGGAAGGCGCTCGAGCAGCTCGACTTCCTCGTGGTCCAGGACCTCTTCCTCCACGAGACGGCGGAGCTTGCCCAGGTCTTCCTGCCGGCGGCCGCGTTCGCGGAAAAGGAAGGGACCTACACGAACTCCGAGCGGCGCGTCCAGCGCGTCCGGAAGGTCCTCGACCCGCCCGGCGAGGCGCGCCCCGACTGGTGGATCACGTGCGAGCTGGCCAAGCGCGTCGCGCAGCGTCTCGGACGCCCGGCGCGCGGCTTCGACTACGCGGGGGCGGCCGAGATCTTCGCCGAGATGGCGGGGCTCGTGCCGTTCCTCGGCGGCCTCTCCCACGCGCGGCTCGACCGGGAGGGCGGGATCCAGTGGCCGTGCCCGGCGCCCGAGCACCCGGGGACGCGCTTCCTCTACGCCGAGGCGTTCCCGCGGGGGAAGGGAAAGTTCATCCCGGTGACGCAGGGCGCGCCCGCGGCCGAGCTGCCGGACCTCGACTACCCGCTGAGCCTGAACACGGGGCGGCTCCTCTACCACTGGCACGGCGGCACGATCACCCGCCGCGTCGCGGGGCTCCTCGAGCTGGCGCCGCGCCTCGAGGTCGCGATCCACCCGGCCGACGCGCGGCGGCTCCGCCTCCGCGAGGGCGACCCCGTGCGCGTCGTCTCGCGCCGCGGCGAGCTCGAGGGGGTCGCCCACCTCACGGAGGCCGTGCGCGCGGGCGAGATCTTCGTCCCGTTCGTCAAGCTCGCCGAGTCGGCCGCGAACTTCCTCACGAACTCCGCCTGCGACCCCTCGTCGAAGATCCCCGAGTACAAGGTCTGCGCCGTCCGGGTCGAGCGCATTCCCACCGGCGTGGCATCCCCCTCTCCCCCACCGGGGGAGAGGGTGGGGTGAGGGGAGCGTCCTCCCCCGAGGAGGGAGACCTCGGCTTGTCCGCCGGCGGCCGGTCGTCTATGATCAGCGCCGCCGATGGCGCACGCGTCCGAGGGGCACGGCCACTCGCTGGTCCACATCTGGCTCGCCCTCTTCGCCAACACGGGCATCGCGATTGTGAAGGGGGTGGCCGCGTTCTTCACCGGCTCCGGGGCGCTCCTCGCCGAGACGATCCACTCGGTCGCCGACTCCGGGAACCAGATCCTCCTCCTGATCGGCGTCCACGGCGCGCGGAAGCCGCCGACGGAGAGCCACCCCCTCGGTTACGGCCGGAACGCCTTCTTCTGGTCGTTCATGGTCGCGGTGATGCTCTTCTCGCTCGGCGGCATGTTCTCGATCTACGAGGGGGTCCACAAGTTTCTGGTTCCCGAGCCCGTCGCGCGCGTCTGGCTGGGGGTCGGCATCCTCCTCTTCTCCATCGCGCTCGAGGCGGGCTCGCTCTGGGGCGCCCTCCGCGAGGTCGGCCGGCGGAGCGGCGGGCGGCCGTTGCTGCGCTTCGTCCGGGAGACCACCGACTCCGACCTCGTCGTGGTCGTCGGGGAGGACGTGGCGGCGACGCTCGGGCTCCTCCTCGCGCTCGCAGCCGTGCTCCTCTCCCACTTCACCCACGACCCGCGCTGGGACGCGCTCGGCAGCGCCGCCATCGGCGTGGTCCTGGTGGTCGTCGCGGTCTTCCTCGCCATCGAGGTGAAGTCGCTCCTCGTGGGCGAGCGGGCCGACCCGACCTTCGAGGCGACCATCCGGGAGGTCGCGGCGACCGAGCCCGGCATGCGCGCGGTCTGGCGGATCATCACCGTGCAGCAGGGGCCGGGCGAGGTCGTGGTCACGATGAAGGCCGAGTTCGACCCCGGTCTCCCGGCCCGGGAGATCGCCGACATCATCAACCGGTTCGAGGTCCGGCTCCGCGCCCGGCGCCCGGACGCGAGGTGGATCTTCGTCGAGCCGGACCGGCCGCACGCACGGCCCGGCGCCGTCCCCGCCGCGACCGCCTGAGCCCGCGGGTGCCCGCACCCCGCCGGAGCCGGTTGCGATTCGTGCGCGCCGCGCCCGCGTACGCCCCGGCCGGCGACATCTCTGGCGCGGCGACATCGCCGATCGGCGGTACGTGGATCGGAACCGGGACCTCGTGCGGCTCGGCTTCGACCCGGCGACCGACCTGCGCGTGGCCGCGAGCGGGGCGTGGGCGGGCGAGCGACAAGCCGGCCCTGCACCGGTGGGCCGCCGAGTACTTCGGGTCCCGGCGCGAAGACGGATGGCTCGCGGCCGTGTGCGGCCGGGCGTAGCGGCGCCCCCGGCCTGCGCGTTTTCCGGGCACGTGCCCACCCGCTAGGCAGCCACGCGGGGCCACCGGCCGCCTCCCCGCCTCGCTCGCTCAACGCCCGCGCGGGGTTTCGCCCGCCCGCCGTTTCGTCTCCGCGTGGCACCCCGGTTGCACCAGCGCGCCGGGGACGCTCCCTGAGGAGGCGCGATCAGCTGATCGGGAGGAATCGCAAGTGCGGGGCCAAGGAACGAGCATAGCGAGGACGCAGGGAGGAGGCCCGCCGAGGCGTATGCCGCATACGTTGAGGCGGGCCGACGACCGAGGACGACGCTAGGCGAAGTTCATTGGGCCCGCACCAGGAGGCGCGATGAAGAAGATCGAGGCCATCATCAAGCCGTTCAAGCTGGACGAGGTCAAGGACACCCTGACCGGCATGGGCGTGATCGGGATGACGGTGTCGGAGGTCCGGGGATTCGGACGCCAGAAGGGACACACCGAGCTCTACCGGGGATCGGAGTACACCATCGACTTCCTGCCGAAGATCAAGCTGGAGCTCGTCGTGCCCGACGCGATCGCGGGGAAGGTCGTGGACGCGATCACCACCGCGGCCCGCACGGGCTCGATCGGGGACGGCAAGGTCTTCATCCTCTCCGTGGAGAGCGCGGTGCGGATCCGCACCGGCGAGCGCGACGAGGACGCGCTCTGAGCCCTGCCGGAGCGAGAGACATCGAGCGGAAAGGAGACTCCGTGGTGAGCAGACGCTATCGGCTGCCGCTGCTTGTGCTTGTCTTCACGATCCTGCTTCTCCCCGCCGCCGCGCTCGCCGAGGAGGCGAAGCCGGCGGCCCCGGCCGGCCCCGCGGCGGCGGCGGCCCCAGCGCCCCCGGTCGCAGCCGCGCCGGCGCTGAACAAAATCGACGCGGGCGACACCGCCTGGGTGCTCACCTCCTCCGCCCTCGTCCTCATGATGACGGCGCCCGGCCTCGCCCTCTTCTACGGCGGCATGGTCCGGCGGAAGAACGCCCTTGCCACCATCATGCAGTCGTTCGTCCTGATGGCCCTCATCTCGGTCCAGTGGGTGCTCGTCGGCTACTCGCTCGCCTTCGGCCCGGACGTCGGCGGGCTGATCGGCAGCCTCCGCTGGGTCGGCCTCACCGGGGTCGGCCTCGAGCCGAACGCCGACTACGCGGCGACGATCCCCCACCAGGCGTTCATGGTCTTCCAGCTCATGTTCGCCATCATCACGCCGGCCCTGATTACCGGCGCCTTCGCCGAGCGGATGCGCTTCGGCGCGTTCATACTCTTCACCCTCCTCTGGGCCACCCTGATCTACGATCCCCTCGCCCACTGGGTGTGGGGCGTGGGCGGCTGGCTCCGGAACCTCGGCGCGCTCGACTTCGCCGGCGGGACGGTCGTCCACATCTCCTCGGGCGTCTCGGCGCTCGCAGCGGCCCTCGTGATCGGCCGGCGCAAGGGGTACGGGCGGGAGCCCATGCTGCCCCACAACCTGCCGTTCACGGTGACGGGCGCCGCGATGCTCTGGGTCGGCTGGTTCGGCTTCAACGCCGGGAGCGCGCTGGCGGCGGGTGGGCTCGCCACCAGCGCCTTCGTCGTCACCAACACCGCGGCCGCGGCAGCCGCGCTCGGCTGGATGCTGGCGGAGTGGACGAGCCGCGGGAAACCGACGGTCCTCGGCGCCGCGTCCGGGGCCGTCGCGGGCCTCGTCGCCATCACGCCGGCCTCGGGCTTCGTCGGGCCCGTGCCCTCGATCCTGATCGGGCTGGGCGGCGGCGTCTTCTGCTTCGCCGCGTGCCAGTTCAAGTCGCGCCTCGGGTACGACGACAGCCTGGACGTCGTCGGCGTCCATGCGGTCGGCGGGACGTGGGGCGCCCTCGCGACCGGGCTCTTCGCCTCGAAGGCGATCAACGAGGCCGGGGCCGACGGCCTCTTCTACGGCAACCCCGGCCAGCTCGGCATCCAGGCGATCGGCGTCGTGGCGACGTGGGCCTTCGCCTTCGTCGGGTCGATCGTCCTGCTGAAGGTCGTGGACTGGCTCGTCGGCCTCCGGGTCACCGAGGAGGAGGAGTTCCTGGGACTGGACGTCTCGCAGCACTCGGAGGCCGCGTACGCCTTCGAGGTCTCCGGTTACGGCGGGCACCTGACGGCGGCCGAGCCGGCGCTCCGGCACGAGGCCCCGGTGCTGGTCCCGAAGCCGGCCGGCCCGGCCGGACCGTAGCGGCCTCGGGCCTTCCACGCGTGTCGGCCGACGGCGCCGCTCCCGATCGGGGGCGGCGCCGTCGCGCTTCCCGTCCCCCGCCTGAAAGCAGCCGATCACCGAGTGCAGTACAATGCCGGCGAGCATGCGCACCGGGAGCAACCTCGCCCGCGCCGCCGGGCTCGCCCTCCTCCTCGCCGCCGTGCCGGGGAGTGCCCAGCCCCCCTCGGGCCCCGCAGCCGGTGGACGCGACGCGCGCCCCACCCTGCCGACGGTCCGGCTCGGCGCTCTCCTCCCGCTCAGCGGCGCCTCGGCCTGGTACGGGAAGGAGATCCGGCAGGGGATGGAGCTGGCGGTCGCCGAGCTGAACGGCGAGCGCCGACCCCGTGCGCAGGCGAGCCCCGCCGGGGCCCGGCCGGCCGACGCCGCGAGGGCTGCCGACGCCGCGCCGTCCCCGAGCGAGGGGAGCCTCCCCTCGCTCGGGTTCCAGCTCGCCCTCGAAGCGCTCGACGTCCAGCCGCTCGACGTCAAGGACGCCGCGGCGGAGTTCGGCCGGCTCGTGGCGACGCCGACGCCCGTCGTCTTCACCGCTTCGGTCACGCCGACGCTGGCGATCCACCACCTCGCGGCGGCCCGCGACGTCCTGATCGTCCACCAGGGCCTCGTCACCGACCGTTTCCCGGCAGCCAGCCGCACGTTCCTCCACACGCGCCCCCCCGTCCCGGTGCGCGTGGACGCGCTGGTCGCGCACGCCCGGGAGCGCGGCGTCCAGCGGCTCGGGCTCCTCGCGGCGGGCGACGACTTCGGGAAGGCGGTGCGGGCGCGGGCCGCGTCCGTCTGGCGGGCGCGCGGCGGGAGCATGGCCCACGAGGAGAGCCTCACGCTGGACGCGCCCGACCTCGGCGCGCGCCTCGGCCAGCTGACGCGGACCGCGCCGGACGCGGTCCTGCTCGCCTTCCGCGGACCGGACCTCGGCGACCTGGCGGCGCGCCTGCGCGGCGCGGGGTACCGCGGCCAGCTCCTCGCCGTCGACGACGACCCCGCGGCGCTCCTCGCCGCCGGCCCGGCCCTGGACGGGGCGCTGATCCTCACGGAGGCGTTCGTCCCGGAGCCCGGGAGCGCGGGCGAGCGGTTCGCCCTGGCGTACAAGGAGAAGTTCAAGAGCGCGGCGTCGCGCTACGCCGCCAACGCCTACGAGGCCGTGGGCACGGTGGCCGAGGCCATCCGGACGGCGCGGGAGCAGGGGGCGAGCGCCCCGGGCGGGTCGCGGCTCCGCGAGACGCTGCTCGCCCGGCGGACGTTTCCCTCCCTCTACGGCGGCCGGATCGTGCTCCGCGACGACGGCACGCTCGAGCGCCCGCTCGCCCTCTTCACGATCGAGCGCGGCACGCTGACGTTCGTCCGCTACCTCGGGCCGCCGGAGATGATCACGAGGTGACGATGGACCTCCGGCTGAGCGCGGAGGAGCAAGCCCTCAAGGCCTTCGCCGCGCGCGCCGCGACGGAGGCGTTCCGCCCGCTCGCCGAGGCCTGGGGCGAGCGCGACGACATGAACTGGGACCTCGCGCGCGCGCTGGGCAAGGAGGGCGTCTTCCCCCTCCTCGTCCCCTCGGCCTGGGGCGGCGCGCTCGAGGGGCCGTTCCGCTTGATGACCCTCTGCCTCGTCCGGGAGGAGCTCGCGCGCCTCTGCCCGCCGGCCGAGGAGCTGTTCGCGATCCAGGGCCTCGGGAGCTACCCGATCCTCCTCGCCGGGACCGAGGCGCAGAAGACGGCCTGGCTCCCGCCGCTCGCGCGGGGGGAGCAGGTCCCGGCCTTCGCCCTGACCGAGCCGGAGGCCGGGTCCGACGCGGCGGCGCTCCAGACGCGCGCCGAGCGGGATGGCGACGCCTGGCTCCTCACCGGGGCGAAGCGCTTCATCTCGAACGCGCCCGCCGCCGACCTCTACGTCGTCTTCGCGAAGACCGCCCCCGATCGCGGGACGAAGGGGGTCTCCGCGTTCGTCGTGCCGAAGGGCGCGCCGGGGCTCTCGGGCGCGCCGATGCACACGCTCGCGCCGCACGTGATCGGCGAGCTCCGGTTCGACCGCTGCCGGATCCCCGGGGCGAACCTCCTCGGGGGCGAGCACGAGGGCTGGCGCGTCGCCATGGGGACGCTGGACGTCTTCCGCGCGTCGGTCGGCGCGCAGGCCGTCGGGCTCGCGCAGGCGGCGTTCGACCTGGCGCTCGCCCACGCGCGCGGGCGCATCCAGTTCGGGCAGCCCATCGCCCAGTTCCAGGCGATCCAGGCCAAGCTCGCCGACATGGCGACCGAGCTCCACGCCGCGCGGCTGCTCGTCTACTCGGCGGCGCGCCTCCGGGACGGCGGCGCCCCGCGGACGACGCTCGAATCCTCGATGGCCAAGCTCTACGCGACCGAGATGGCGCAACGGGTCGTCGACCAGGCCCTCCAGATCCACGGGGGCGCCGGCGTGCTGCGCGGCTCGCCGATCGAGCGACTCTACCGTGAAGTCCGCGCCGCGCGGATCTACGAGGGCACGTCCGAGATCCAGCGGCTCATCATCGCCCGCCAGCTCCTCCGCGAGGAGCGCGCGGGGCCGACCTGACCTCACGCACCAAGGAGACCGACATGGCGAAGCTGACCAAGCTTGCCGAGACGAGCGACATTCCCCCCGGCGAAGGCCGGGTCATCGAGGCGGAGGGCAAGACGCTCGCCGTCTTCAACGTGGACGGGACGTTCTACGCGATCGACAACACCTGCCTCCACCGCGGCGGGCCGCTCGGGGAGGGGGAGCTCGCCGGAAACGTCGTGACCTGCCCGTGGCACGGCTGGCAGTACGACGTCTCGACCGGCCAGAACGCGATGAACCCGGCCGTCAAGGTCCTGTCGTACCCGGTGAAGGTGGAGAGCGGCGCGGTCTTCGTCGAGCTGTGAGCGGCAATGCCTCCCCTCTCCCCCGCCCGGGGGAGAGGGTCGGGTGAGGGAGTCCTCCGCATGAAGGCCGTCCGCATCCACCAGTTCGGCGGTCCCGAGGTCCTGCGCTGGGAGGAGGTCCCCGACCCGCCCGTGGGGCCGGCTGACGTCCTCGTCCGCGTCGCCGCCGCCGGCGTCAACTTCTCGGACACGATGCGGCGCGCCGGGGTCTACAACCCGGAGCTCCCGCTGCCGCATGCCGAGGGGGTCGAGGCGGCCGGGACCGTCGAGCGCGTGGGCGCCGAGGTGCGGGGCATCGAGCCCGGCGACCGCGTCGTCACCATGCTCGGCCAGCGGTGCCAGGCCGAGCTGGTCGCCGCCCCGGCGCCCCTCGTCTACCCGATCCCGCCGGGTCTCGGGCTCGAAGCGGCGGGCGCGCTGCCGCTCGCCGGGCTCACCGCGTACCACCTCCTCCGGACCCGCGCCCAGATCCGCGCCGGGGAGGCCGTCCTGATCCACGCCGCGGCGAGCGGCGTGGGAACGCTCGCCGTCCAGCTCGCCCGGCACTGGGGCGCGCGGGTCTTCGCCACGGCCTCGACCGACGCGAAGCTCGCGCTCGCCCGCCAGCTCGGTGCCGACGAGACGATCAACTACGCGCGCGAGAACTTCGTCACGGCCGTCCTCGCGCGGACGGACAACCGCGGGGTGGACGTCGTGCTCGAGTGCGTCGGGGGCGAGGTGCTGGCCCAGAGCGCGAAGGCGCTCGTCCCGGGCGGGCGGCTCCTGATCTACGGGCGCGCGTCAGGCGAGTCCGGGGCCGTCGCGGGCGACCTGGTCCTCACGCGGAACCTCTCGGTGCTCGGGCTCCACCTCGGCCGGCGCCCGTGGCGGGCCGACATGCACCGCGAGGCGTTCGGCGAGCTCCTCGAGCTGGCCGCGAGCGACCGCCTCAAGCCCGTGGTGGACCGGACGTTCAGGATGGCCGACGTGGCCGAGGCGCACGCCTACGTGGCCGCGCGCCGCACCGCGGGGAAGCTCCTCCTCGTCCCCTAGGCCGCCGCGGGTCCTGTCCCCGGGCTCGCCCCGCGCGCCCGGGCTCCGGGCCCCTTTCTCACGCGCCTTCCGCAATTCTGGCGAATTGCGGAAGGACGGCGTGAGGGGACCCCCATCCGCCCGGGACCCCGCGGGGCTCGCCCGGTGCCACCCGCGGCGGCCCCTCTGCTACGGGACATCCTCCGGGCCTTTGTCCTGCCAGGCCCGGACGAAGCGGTCGATCCGCTCGCGGTCGAACCGGTCGAACTCGTCGAGTCGGGTCCACGCGAGCAGCGCGAACCGCGTCCGGATCCGCGCGTTCGGCGAGACGACCACCTTGACGTGGCCGTACTTGCTCTTCGGCAGCGCGGCGACGGTCTCCTCGAGCCGGCGGACGACCTCCGGGCACGGCGTCGGGCACCGGTAGAGGATCACGACCCCGCCGTGCTCGAGATTGTGGACGAAGGCCTCCTCGGGCACGGCCTCCGCGTAGATCCCCCACTTCGCCCACCGCGGCCAGTGCGGCCCAGAGGTCGGCGGGTACTCCCGGTAGGTGACACGCGTGCCTTCGGGGACGTGGTCGTCCCCGCGGTCCGGCATCTTGCGGCCCGGCCCTGCCGGCTCCTGGGCGAGGACGGAGCTGGCGACGAGGCAGACGAGGAGGGCGAGCTGGACCGGCCGGCCCCTCACGGGGCTACCCCCGTGCAGACGGCGCGCGCGAGGCCAGCCATGGGGCCGGGCCGAGGCCCGAGCAGATCCGACCGGAGGGACGGGACGGCCGCGAGGCCGCAGGCCGAGCGCGTCCCGGCGAGCTGGAGGACGCCGAGATGCGACGGGGATCGGCCCGGCCCCTCACGGCCGCGCGGGCGGGATCAGCGCCATGCCGTGCGGCCCCTTCGCCATCGGGATGCGCTTGAGCTCCCGGTGGTCGGCGAGCCCGATCACCGAGAGCACGTTGGCGTGCCGGTTCGTCACGTACGCCTTGACCCCGTCGGCCGCCATCACGACGAGGTCGGGGTAGCCCGGCTGCGGCACCTGGGCCGCGACCTCGAGGTCGTGGGTCCGGAGCACCGTCACCTGGTTCGCCTTCCGGAGCGTCACGTAGAGGAACCGGCCGTCGGGCGTCAGCGCGACGTCGTGGAGGACGCTCTTGAGCGGGACCGACGCCACGATCTTGTGCGCGCGGGTGTCCACCTTGGAGACGGTCTTCTCCTCGCCGTTCGCCACGAACAGATACTGCCCGTCCGCCGTCAGGGCGAGCCCCATCGCGTCGCCGCCGGATGAGAGCGTCTGGATGACCTTCCGCTGCGCCACGTCCACGACGGCGACGTTCCCCGCCGTCTCGCTCGTCACCCAGAAGAGCCGGCCGTCGCGCGAGAAGATCCCGTGGGCGGGCCAGGTGCTGACCTCGATCGTCGCCTCCACGGCGTCCTTCGCGACGTCGTAGATGACGAGCTGGCTCACGTCTCCCCAGTCCAGGACCCAGCAGGAGCGGCCGTCGGGCGTGAAGGCCATGTTGTACGGGTTCTGGCCGATCTTGACCTGACGCAGGACCTGCCGCGCCTGGGTGTCCACGATGCTGATCTTCCGGGTCTTGTCGTGGATGACCCAGGCCTGGCGCCCGTTCGGCGTCGCCACCACGCGGTTCGGGACACCGCCGCCGAGGGGGATCGTGCCGACCACCTCGTCGCGGTCCGTGTCCACGATCGAGATCAGCCCGGCGTGCGTGTTCGTGACGTAGAGCTCGGCCCCCGCCGCCGGGAGCGGCACGAGCGCGAGCAGGATGACGGCGAGGGCGGCCAGCGGCACGGCGGCCAGTATACACCCGGAGGGGCGGGCGGCCCGAAGGAGGTGGTCAGGCGATCGCGTACGCGGCGACGGTGACGCCGTCGGCCCCCGGGACCTCGAGGGCTGCGTCCCGGAGCTGGAACTCGGCGGCGAGCGCCGGCGCCTCGGCGCGGAGGGTCTCGACGACCGCGCCGCTCGCGATGATCCCCCCGGGCGGGATCTGCTTGAGGAGCCGCGCGCCGACGCTCACGCTCGGGCCCACGAGCGCCACCGCCTGGCGCATCGCCGAGCCCACGACGCCCAGGACCACGTCGCCCACGGTGAGGCTCATCCGCGCGGTGATCGGCCTTTCCTTGTCGCAGGTGCCGTGGGCCAGGGCCGCGCGGATCGCGAGCGCGGCCTGGACCGCCTCCGCGGTGGACTCGAAGTAGAGGAGCGCGCCGTCGCCCTCGTAGTCCTTCACGTCGCCGCAGTAGGCGAGGGCCACCTCGGTGACGAGGCGGAGGAACCGCTGGACGACCGCCAGGACCCGCTCCGGCGGATGGTGGACGAGCAGGCGCGTGGAGCCCGCGATGTCCACGAAGAGCGTCGTCAGCCGCCGGCGCGTCGGGACCCCGCCCTCGCGGAGGTAGCGGTCGGCGAGGCTCGGGAGGAACGCGGCCCGCCGCTCCGCGAGCGTCGCCGTCGCGGGCGCTCCCGCGCCCTCGGCCACGGCGACACCGTCGAAGCTCTCGGTCGGCAGCCCGGCGGCCCGCCAGCCGGCGATCCCCCCGAGGAGGATGGAGACACGCGTGAATCCCTGCGCCACGAGCCACCGCGCCACCCGGGCGCTGGTCGCCTCGCCGGCTCAGGAGCAGTAGAGGACGAGGTGGGTGTCGGCAGGGAGCTCCCGCGCCCGTTGGGGGACCTCCTCGAGCGGCAGCCACACCGCCCCGGGGATGCGCGTCGGATCGCTCGTCCACGCCTCTCGAGCAGGAGATCGCGAAGGACCCGGCCTCGCCCATCGCGCTCGCGAACGCGATCGCGCGGAAGAACGGGACCGAGCCCGGCCGGATCGGGGGGCTCGGCTTCTACATGCTGGTCCCCGCCGCCGCGATGGTCCTCGTGGACGCGCGGCGGCGGCCGGTGGCCGCGACGCTGGCCTACGCCACCGTGCTCTTCGCCGTCTTCGGCTGGCGCGTGGCGGGCCTCCCCGCCTTCCGCCCGGTCGTGCCCGGGCTCGGCGAGACGGCCCTCGCGCTCGGGCTGACCCTCGCGGCCGCGGCCGCCGGCGGACTCGCCGCGTGCCGGGTCGCCGGAACAGGGGCGCCCGAGGACTGAGTTCATCGGGAGGGGGCCTCGACGGCCCCCTCCCGGACCTCCCCCAGAGGTTGCCGCGGCAAAGCCGCGGCTCGGAGCGGAACGCCACGGCCGCGAGGCGAATGACGGGAGCGTGGCGAGAAGCCCGGGCGGGGAAAGTCGGGTTTCGGACCCGCCCGCGATTTCTTCACGGACTCTGAGGGCTCCTCACTCGTCCCCCTCCTCCCCCGGGCCCCGCCAGCCCTCGAGGCCCTCGCGGACGATCAACGGGACCAGGACGAGAGCGGCGAGCGGGTCCGCCCACCACCAGCCGAGGGCCGCGTTGAGCGCGAGGCCCGCGAGCGTCGTCACCGACAGCCAGGTGCAGAAGATCGTCTCGTAGGCGTCGGCCCGCAGCGCGGCGCTCCGCAGGGCGCGCGCGGTGCGGAGCTTCGCCCAGCCGAGGAAGGGCATGGCGACGGCCGAGATCGTCGTCAACACGAGCCCGAGGATGCTCTCGCGGGCCTCCCCACCGAACCCGAGGAGCCGGCGACCGGCATCGACGACGATGTACGCGGCGAGGGCGAGGAGGAGCCCGCCGGCGACCCGGGCCGCCCGGCGCTCGATCGCCTCCGCCCGCTCCGGGGACCGACCGCGCAGCTCGTCCCGAAGCCGCCAGCCCACGACCGCGCCGCTCGCCGTCTCGATGAAGGAGTCCACGCCGAAGCTGATCAGGGCGACGGAGCTGGCGAGCGTGCCCGCCGCGACGGCGATGATCCCTTCCAGGACGTTCCACGCGACGGTCGCCACCTCGAGGAGGATCCCTCGCCGGAGGAGCCGCTCGCGGGACAGGGCGGCGGGCGGCATCACACGGCGAGGTACCGGTGGACGACGGCCTCGTTCGCCCAGAGCGCCTCGAGCGTTCCCTCGAACTGGATCGTCCCCTTGTCGAGGACGTAGCCGCGGTCGGCGACGCGGCGGGCGAACTTGAGGTTCTGGTCGGCGAGGAGGAGCGTCACGCCCTCGCCGCGGATGCGACGGAGGACGCCGACGAGGTCGCGGACGACGAGGGGGGAGAGCCCCTCCGATGGCTCGTCGAGGATCAGGAGCTCCGGGTTCCCCATGAGGGCCCGGCCGATGGCGAGCATCTTCTGCTCGCCGCCCGACAGGCCGGAGCCCCGGTTGTCGCGCAGGCGCTCGAGCGCGGGGAAGAGCGCGGTCACCTCGGCCGCGGCCCAGCGCCCCGAGCGGCCGGCGGCGCGGCGGCCGATCTCGAGGTTCTCGGCCACCGTGAGGTCGGGGAAGATCCGCCGGTCGTCGGGGACGTAGCCGATGCCGAGCCGAGCGACGTCGTACGGGGGACGCCCGGTGGTCTCCTGCCCGCGGAACCGGATCCGTCCGGCGCGCGGCGGCGTGAGCCCCATGATGCTCCGGAGCGTCGTCGTCTTGCCCGCGCCGTTCCGGCCGAGGAGGCAGACGATCTCCCCGGGGGCGACGGTCAGCGAGACGCCGCGGATCACCTCGCTCCGGCCGTAGGCGGTCACGATCCGGTCGAGCTCGAGGATCACGCCTCGAGCTCCTCGCCGAGGTACGTCTCGCGCACCTCCGGGTGCGCGCGGATCTCCGCCGGGGGCCCCTCGGCCAGCACCCGCCCCCGGTTCATGACGACGATCCAGTCGGCGAGCGAGAAGACGACGTCCATGTCGTGCTCGACGATGACGAACGTGGTCCGTCGCGACTCCGAGAGCCGGCGGATGAGCTCCATGACCGTGCCCCGCTCGATCGGGTTCAGCCCCGCCGACGGCTCGTCGAGGAAGCAGAGCGCCGGCTGCGAGGCGACCGCGATCCCGAGCTCGAGGAGCCGCTGGTCGCCGTGGGAGAGCGCCGCGGCCGGCAGGTCGCGAAAGCCGGCCAGGCCGAGCTCGACCAGGAGCGCCTCGGCCTCGGCGACGGCCGCCCGCTCGGTTCCGAGCCCCGCCCAGGGCCGGTGCGTCCGGCGGAGGCGCGCAAGGACGGGGATGAGGAGATTCTCCAGCGTCGTGGCGCGCGGGAAGATGTTCATGATCTGGAACGAGCGCGTGAGCCCCAGCCGGACGCGCCGGTGGACGGGGAGGCGCGTGATCTCGGCGCCCCGCAGGAAGACCCGCCCGGCGTCCGGCGGGAGCCCGCCGGTCACCAGGTTGATCAGCGTCGTCTTCCCCGCCCCGTTGGGCCCGATCAGCGCGGTGCGCCGCCCTTCGGGCAGGACGAGGTCCACGCCGTCCACGGCCCGAAGGGCGCCGAAGTGCTTCGCGAGCCCCTCGACCCGCAGAAGCTCGGGCATCACCGGGGTCCCTCGGCCCGCCCCGAAGCCGGCTGGGTGAGCCGGCCGAGGAGCGTGCCCAGCATGGCGCCGACGCCCCCGCGGAACCCCAGCACCAGGACGACCACGATCGCGCCGAGCCAGATGAGCCAGTACTCCGTGTAGCGGACGATGATGTCCTTGATCACGAAGAAGAGGAAGGCGCCGAGGACGGGTCCCCAGAAGGCGCGGATCCCGCCGAGGAGGGTCGCGAGGACCGGGTCCGCGGAGGTGCTCCAGTGGGCGATCGGCGGCGTCACCGTGTTCTCGAGCGCGGGCAGGAGCGCGCCCGCCAGGCCCGCGTAGACGCCGGCGATCGTGAACGCCGCGAGCCGGTAGACGCGCACCGGCACGCCGGTGAACGCCACCCGGCTCTCGCTGTCCCGGATCCCCTGGAGCGTGAGCCCGAGCGGCGAGCGGACGAGCCGCCGCATGACGACGACGGCCACCAGCGCCACGACCAGGACGACGTAGTAGTAGCGCTCGATGGTCGCCAGTGACGGCCCGGGGATCCCGGGCGGGCCCAGCGGCGCCCGCGGGATCCCGACCAGCCCGTCGTCGCCCCCGGTCACGTCCCGCCACCTCAAGGCGATTGAGTAGAGCATCATCCCGAAGGCGAGCGTCAACATCGAGAAGTAGATCCGGGTGTGGCGGACCGACAGGGCGCCGAGGACCAGCGCCGTCACGCCCGCCGCTGCGACGCCGCCCACGAGGCCCAGGAGGAGCGAGGGCACCCGGAGGAGGATGAGCGCGCACACGTACGCGCCCACGGCGAAGAAGCCTGCCTGGCCGAAGGAGAGGAGGCCCGTGTAGCCGAAGAGGAGGTTGAAGCCGAGGGCGAAGACGGCCAGGATGAGGATCTGCATCGCGAGGTAGATCGGATAGCGTCCGGCGACGAGCGGCAGGAGCACGAGCGCGAGGGCGGCCGCGCCGCAGAGCCAGGCCTCGAGCCGGGTCGCGCTCATGCTACGCGTGGCCCCCGAACAGGCCCTGCGGGCGGACCAGCAGCACCACGGCCATGATCACGTAGATGAGGAACAGCTCGAACACCGGGAAGAGGGCGGTCCCGTAGGCCGAGAGGACACCGACGATCAGCGAGCCGACGAAGGCGCCCCGGAGGTTCCCGAGCCCGCCGATCACCGTGATGATGAAGGCCTGGATGATCATCGCCGCGCCGATCCCCGGCGCCACGACGCGCACCGGCGTGCCGAGGGCGCCGCCCAGGGCCGCGAGCATCGAGCCCAGGACGAACACGCCGGCGAAGACGCGGGGCACCCGGACGCCGATCGCCCCGGCCATCTCGCGGTCGGACGCGGTCGCGCGCACCATCCGGCCCCACCACGTCTTCTCGAAGAGGAGCCAGAGCCCCGCCGCCACCGCCACGCCGACGGCGATGATGAAGGTGTTGTAGACGGGGAACGGGCGGCCGAAGAGCGGCCAGGCGCCGTCGAGGAAGCGCGGGATCGGCGGGATCTTGAAGACGCCGCCCCAGACGATCTTCACGGCGTCGTCGAGGATCAGGATGAAGCCGAAGGTGAGCAGGAGCTGGTAGGCTTCCTCGACGCCGTAGAGACGCTTGAGGAACCCCCGCTCCATGACGAGCCCGACGAGGCCCACGCCGGCCAGGCTCAGCGCCACGGCCGCCCAGAACGGCCACCCCCAGAGGCCGTAGGCCGTGTAGGCGAGGTAGCCGCCGAGCATGAAGAGGCTCCCGTGGGCGAAGTTCAGCACGCCCAGGACGCCGAAGATGATCGTGAGCCCCGCCGAGAGGAGCCAGAGGTACATCGCCAGCGAGAGGCCGACGAGCCCCTGGTAGGCGAGTTGGTCCGGCGTCATGGGAGGGCCGGCCCGACCGGCGGAGGGCCGCCGGCCGGGCTGCGAAGCGCTCGATGCCGGGCGGCTACTTGGTCGCCGCGACCGGCGCGAACGGCGGGTGGCGGTAGTAGTCCTTCGCCTGGAAGACCTTCAGGTCCCCGAGGACCGGGATCGGGTACTTCGCGTCCCACACGACGCGTCCGGCGGGAACCGTGTAAACGAACTGGTGGTCTTCGTTCCGGAACACCCGCTCGCCCGCGGGCGTCATGATCTTCATCCCGCGCAGCGCCTCGATGACCTGCTTCGTCTCGAGGCTCTGCGCCTTCTCGACCGCCGCCTTGGTGATCAGGATGGCGGAGTACGTCGTCTCAGCCGAGTAGTTCGGCAGGCGCCCCCACCGCTGCTGAAAGCGCTCGACGAAGGCCTTGTTCTCTGGCGTGTCAGGCCAGTTGTGCAGGCCCCGGGCCGTAGCCCACAGCTTCCCCTTGAACCTATCCCGCTGGACCTCCGAGGCGATCCCTTCCAGGACGTCCACCGAGCCTCCCATCGCCTGCCACCAGACCTGGACCTGATCGAAGACCCCCTGGATCAAGGCCTGCCGGAGGAGCATGACGGCCTCGCCGGACCACGGCGTCGCGAGGATCGCGTCGGGCTTCTGTGCCATGACGGCCGAGATATGGGGGGAGAAGTCCAGCGTCAGGAACGGGGCCCACGCCGCCGCGACGAACTCGGCGTCCGGCCGGTACTTCTTCAGGGTCTCCTTGAAAAGGTTCCAGGTCACGTAGCCGTACTCGTAGTCCGCGCCGATCGTCGCCCAGCGCTTGATCTCCGGCCGGTCCTTGAAGATCAGGGCGGCCGTGACCGCGTCCTGGTAGACGGGGACGCTGACGCGCACGATCTCCTGGATGCCCTTCTGGGCGACCAGCTCCTCGGTCAGCCGGTGGGTCGCCGCGTGCGTGAAGAAGTGGATCCGCTTAAGCTCCTGGAGGACCGGACCGAGGGCCATCGCGACGCCGCTCGAGTCCGTGCCGTACATGAAGTGGGCGCCCCACTCGGTGACGAGATAGCGGGCGTTCTTAACGCCGACCGCCGGCTTGTTCTCGTCATCCATGAACTTCATCTCGAGCTTGCAGCCGAGGATGCCGCCCTTGGCGTTGACCTCCTCGATCGCCATGGTGGCGCCCATCATGATCTGGCGGCCGTAGTCGGCGTGCGAGCCGGAGCTGACGCCCTGGACCCCGATCTTGATCCCCGGCACGCCGAGCTGGCACTGGGCGCTCGCGGGCGCGGCCCAGACGAGCCCGGCCACGAGGAGCGCGGCGAGGCTCAACCTCACGAGGCGACTGGATGTTCTCACGCTCGCTCCTCCCTTCGTGGAGTGGGTGAATGGACGGTAGGACAGCATCGACTGTAGAGACAAGCCCGGGGCCTGTCAACCCGCCCCCCGCACCCACACCCCCTCTCCCTCCCGGGGAGGGAGAGGGTCAGGGTGAGGGAGGGACGGATTGGAGCCAGGCCGCCGCGGCCGCCCGCAGCCGCTCGCGCTCCGCCGGGCTGAGCCCGTGCGGGTCGAAGCGGTAGCGGTAATGAAGCGCGAGGATCGGGGCGAGGGCATCCGTCGCGAACCCCTCGGCCCGCGTGGCGCGGAGGCGCTCGAGCCAGCGCGCCGGGGGCTCCCAGGGCTGCCGCTCCAGGCCGAGCGCGCCGAGGCGCGCCTCGATGGCGTAGAAGTCGGAGTCCGCGCCCGGACGCGGGCCGCCGTCCCGTCCGCCCCCGGGCGCCGCGGCGCCGGCCGGGGTCTGGCGCCGGAAGCGGAGCCGCCAGGCGAGGAAGCCGATCAGCGGGAGGAGGAGCCAGACCACGTAGCGGACGCCGCTCTCCGTCTCGCCCCACCGCCAGCGGGAGAAGAGGAAGAACCCCCAGGCCGAGAGGTCGTAGAGCGGCTGCCAGATCGAGGCGGCGGCCTTCTCCTCGGCCTCGAACCAGGCGGGCGGCGTCGTGTCCACGTCCCGCCAGGCGCCGTCCACCCACGCGAGCGTCCACGAGTGTGCGTGCCGCGCGCGGACGACGAAGCGCTTCTCGAGCCCGCTCCACTCCTGGACCGAGTAGCCGACGGCGTAGCGGGCGGGGATGCCCGCGGCGCGGAGCAGGAGGGCCGTCGCCGTCGCGAAGTACTCGCAGTGGCCGGCGCGGGAGCGCAGGAGGAACTCTTCCAGCGGGCTCGCGCCCGGCGGCCGGCCCGGGAGGAAGGTCGAGTAGCGGAACCGCGCCCGGAAATACTCGGTCACGGTCCGCAGGCGCCGGGCCGGGCTCTCCTCGGCGAGGCGGAGCTCCGCGGCGAGGGCGGCCAGGAGCGGGCCCTCGCGCGCGGGCAGCTTGAGATCGGTCTCCGTCGGCGGCCCGTCGATCGAGCCCGCGGACCCGTAGCCCACCCGGTAGGTGACCAGGCCGAGCCCCTCCTCCACCTTCACCGCCCCGAGGGGGTTCGCCTGCATGCCGAGGACGGACAGCCGCTCGATGCGCGCCGCCCCCGAGGGCAGGGGCAGGACCCCCTTCCCCCGCTTGAGGTAGCTCGAGACGACGAGGCTTTCCCGCGGCACCGCGCCCGCGAGCAGGTGCCACGTGAGGCCGTCGGCCTCGGGCCGGACCGCGGTGAAGGCCGGGTCGGTCGCCACCCAGAGGGGTGCGCTGTAGAAGTTGTAGGTCGCCTCGCGGAGGAGGACCGGCGGGCGGACCCCGTCCGGCGCCACGCGCAGCACGATCCGGTCCGAGAGCTTGAGCTGCCCGATGCGGCCGAACGCCGTGGTGGCCCGGAAGGGGTCGGTCTCCCTCCGGTCGGCGAAGAAGAACTCGAGGAGGGTGCGCTCGACGAACTTCTGGAGGCTCCAGAGCCCGACGTGGCCGCCGTAGCCCGCGACGGCCGCGACGGCGAAGAGCCCGAGCCAGACGGGCGCGGGCACGCTCCCGGGCCGCGCCGCCCAGAGGGCCCAGGCCGCCAGGACCAGCAATCCCGCGTAAAAGCCCGGCCCGCGCGCGTTCGCGGCGCTCGCCGCGAGGATCACGAGGGCGAAGAACGGGTAGGCCAGGTTGACCGCATCGGCGGGGTCGCCGCCTGCGCGGCGGCGGACGATCAGGAGGAAGGACCAGGGATCGAGTCGGGCGGCGGTCGTGTAGGCCTGGCAGGCGACGAGCGGGAGCACGGCGAGCGGAAACCACTGGACCACGCCCCAGATGGCGTGCGTCGGCCGGAGCGCGGTCGTGAACTGATACACGCCCATCGCGACCAGGACCAGCCGGCACAGGTCGGCGACGCGGTAGAAGTCGGCGGTCGAGAGCTCCCAGCGCCAGCCGACCAGCCGCGACCCCTCGAGGAGGACCGCGATCGGGATCGCGAAGAGGAGGAGCCCCGTCTGCCACCCCCACAAGAGGACCGCGGCGCCGACGAGCCCCGCCGGGGTGTTCATCGGGTCCCCCCGCCCCCCCGCCCCCTGTCGTCCAGATCGCCGGGACGGCTCGGGCCTGCGGCCCTCGCGACGTCCCGTCCCTCCGGCCGCCTCGGGGGGGGAAGGGCGCCGCCTCGCTCTCCGTCGTCGCGGGCTCGGAGGAACACGGCGCGCCTCACAGCGCCGCCAAGCCCTCGGCGATCCGGCCGACCTGGAGTCGGCGGACGTGCGCCCCGGGCAGGTCCGCGGTCCCCGGGCGTCGGGGGTCGGTGACGAGCAGCACGAGCGCCGGCACGCCGAGCGCCGCGAGGTGGTCCGCGAACGCGCGCCGCGCCTCGTCCCAGGCGACGAGGACCACGACGCAGCCGGAGAGCGACGCGCAGCGGCTCACGACGAGCTGGTGGAGCGTGCGGAAGGGCTTGTCCCGGCAGACGCCCACGCAGGCGAGGATCTCCAGCATCCGGTCCACCGGCCCCACGCCCCGCCCGGCCGTGAAGCAGTACGCCTCGGGGCCGACGAAGAGCAGGTCGAGGAGCGACTCCTGGGTCGGCATCGCGTAGGCGAAGGAGGCCGCCACCGACACCGCGTCCTCGAAGAGGTCGCTCTCGGCCAGCAGGAACGTGTCCAGCACCAGGGCATGGCGGACGAAGAACTCGTCCTGGTACTCCTTCACGATCGGCTTCCCCACCCGCGCCCAGCTCTTCCAGTGGATCCGGCGCAGGGGGTCGCCGGGCCGGTAGTCCCGCAGGGCGACGAACTCCTCCGAGTCGCCCACGGAGCCGGCCAGCGCCACCCCGCCCTGCTGGAACTTGCGCCGCCCGGGGAGCTGGACGGGCGGCACCGGGTAGCGCTTCGGCAGGACGAGGAGCGACTGCGGGAGCGGGACAGGCGTGAGCGCGCGCGAGAGGCCGAAGGGGTCCGGTCGCGCGAGCGTGAGGCCGGCGAAGCGGACGAACCCCCGTCGCGACGGCGTCAGCTCGACGCGCACCTCGCCCTCGCCGCGGGGCCCGAGGGCGGGGACGGTCTGCTCGGGGACGACCGCGCCCCGCCGCCGCGCGACGAGCCACACCCAGCGGGAGTAGCCGGCGGCCCGGTCGAGCCAGTCGTAGCCCGGCTGCCCCGGCTCGGGCGCGTGGCTGAACTCCTCGAAGCTGGGGCGCGGATCGGCGAAGTCCTCGAGGACCGTGAGCCCGGCCTGGGGTCGTCCCGTCGGGTTCCGGACCAGGACGCGGTAAGCGACCGGCGCGCCCGCGCTCCCGAACCGCGGCAGAACCCGCCGCGCCTCGGCGCGCGGCCTGACCCGGGCGCTCCAGGCCAGGGAGATCGCAAAGAGCGCCGCGAGGAACGCGAAGGCCTGGTAGGCGAGCGTCTGGTTCGTGTCGAGCCCGACGACGGCCGAGGCGACGAGGGCCCCGAGGGCGAGGAGCCCCGCGGGCGTGAACCGCCGCCGCATCCGGTGCTGAATCCCCGAGAGGAGCCGGAACGCGCGGTAGAAGAGCCGCCGGACCATGAGCTGACCGCTACGCCGGCACCGGGACGGCCTTGAGGATCTCCTCGACGATGTGCTCCGCCGTCTGCCCGGCGAAGCGCGCCTGGGGGTCGATCACCAGGCGGTGCGCGACGACCGAGACGGCGAGCTCCTGGATCTGCTCCGGCGTCACGAACTCGTGGCCGTCGAGCAGCGCCATGGCCTGCGCCGCCTTCGTCAGGGCGAGCGAGGCGCGCGGGCTCGCGCCGAGCTGGACGCCGGCCGCGCCGCGCGTCTGCCGGACGAGATCGACGACGTAGCGCTTCAGCTCGTCGCTCAGGCGCACGTCCTTCACCCGCTCCCGGAGGGCGGCGACGTCCTCCTTCGTGACGCAGGCCCCGAGGCGCTCCAGGGGATGGCTGCGCTCCTGCGCCGAGAGGATCGCCACCTCCTCCTCGGGGGCGACGTAGCCGAGGCTGAACTGGATCGCGAACCGGTCCATCTGGGCCTCGGGGAGGGGGTAGGTCCCGCGGAACTCGACGGGATTCTGGGTGGCGATGACGAAGAACAGCTCCTCGAGCCGGTGCGACTGCCCCTCCACCGACACCTGCCCCTCGCCCATCGCCTCGAGCAGGGCCGACTGCGTCCGCGGCGACGCCCGGTTGATCTCGTCGGCCAGGAGGATGTTCGTGAAGACCGGCCCGGGGAGGAAGCGGAACGTCTGCTCGCGCTGGTCGAAGACGGAGACGCCGAGGATGTCGGAGGGGAGGAGGTCCGGCGTGAACTGGAGGCGGCGGAACTGGGCGCCGATCGAGCGCGCCAGCGCCTTCGCCAGGGTCGTCTTGCCGGTGCCCGGGTAGTCCTCGAGGAGGACGTGGCCGCCGCTCGCGAACGCGGCGAGGAGCTTCCGGATCGCGGCGGACTGCCCCCGCATCACCGTCTCGATGTTCGCGGCGACGCGCCGGAAGGTCTCGCGCGGCTCGAGGGGCTCCCCGGCCGTCATGCCCGCGACTGTAGGGGCCCCTCCGAGCCCTGTCAAGGCTCGTGGCGCGCCTCGTCGAGTTCGCCGCGGGTCCTTATACTCTGTCCGTCGCTGGGAGTCGGGGAGAGAATAGCACCGGTGTGCCCAGTGAAGGACGGAGGGTAAGGAC
>Ga0137796_10000024_pt1 | contig 97682 bp, 92 predicted proteins | sample OV2TP3_FD_97704 | JGI IMG/M metagenome (GOLD analysis project Ga0137796, IMG submission 97704) | reverse complement strand
AGCCCCTTGAACCAACTTTTCTGCTTCGCCCATGGCAGGTCCGCGCCGATCGATTTCCCCGGCGGGATTTGCGGGTCGGACCACTAGAGGCCCATCGCTCCGAGGACGGCGTCGAGCCGCGGCGGGACGGTGAGGGGGCGCGTCGCGGACTCCAGGGCGGTTTCCGGGTCCTTCAGGCCGTGGCCGGTCAGGGTGAGCACGCACGTAGAGCCGCTCTCGAGGCGGCCGGCCTTGGCGGACTTGAGCAACCCCGCGACGGCGGCGGCCGACGCCGGCTCCATGAAGATCCCCTCCTCGCGCGCGAGCAGGCGGTAGGCGTGGAGGATCTCCTCGTCGGTGACGGAGTCGAGCCACCCCTCGGACTCGCGCACCGCCAGGAGCGCGGGCTGCCACGAGGCGGGGTTGCCGATGCGGATCGCCGTGGCGACGGTCTTCGGCTCGGGGATCACGCGGTTCTCGATGAGCGGCGCAGCCCCCGCGGCCTGGAAGCCCACCATGCGGGGGAGCGTCTTCGCGATCCCCGCAGCGCAGTACTCCTTGTAGCCCCGCCAGTAGGCCGTGATGTTCCCGGCGTTGCCGACGGGGATCAGGTGGTAGTCGGGCGCCCGCCCGAGCTGGTCCACGACCTCGAAGGCCGCGGTCTTCTGCCCCTCGAGCCGGTAGGGGTTCACCGAGTTGACGAGCGTGACGGGCCGGGTCGCCGCGATCTCCTTGACGAGCGCGAGCGCGTCGTCGAACGAACCGTCCATCATGAGGACGGTCGCCCCGTGGATCGCCGCCTGCGAGAGCTTGCCGAGGGCGACGGCGCCCTTCGGGACGACCACGAAGGCCCGGAGGCCGGCGCGCGCGGCGTACGCGGCGGCGGCGGCCGAGGTGTTGCCCGTCGAGGCGCAGATGATGGCCCGCGCCCCTTCCTCGAGGGCCTTCGAGATCGCGACCGTCATTCCGCGGTCCTTGAACGACCCCGTGGGGTTGAAGCCCTCGCACTTCAAGAACACGCGCAGGCCGCCCCCGGCCGCCTCGGCGAGGCGCGGCGCCTCGAGGAGCGGCGTGTTCCCCTCCTGGAGCGTGACGACGGGCGTGCGCTCGCTCACGGGGAGGAAGGGGCGGTAGCGCTCGAGGACGCCCGGCCAGATCATTCGACGGGGATCCGCCTGGGGCGGCTCATGCGCCCTGCTCGGTTTCCATCCGCACCATGACGGTCTGCCCGGCCACGACGGGGAGCCGGTCGATCGCCTCGAGGGCCCCGCGCATGTCGCGCTCGCGCGCCTCGTGCGTCGTCATGACGACCGGGACGGCGGACGCGTGCGCGCGCCCCTTCTGGATGACGGAGGCGATGGAGATGTCGTGGCGGCCGAGGACCCCGGAAATCTGGGAGAGGACGCCGGGGCGGTCCAGCGCCATGACGCGGAGGTAGTAGGCGGAGCGGATCTCGTCCACGGGCTTGACGCGGAGCCCGCCCGCGCCCTTGGGCTCGACGAGCGGGAGGTCCTCCGGCAGCGCGCCGTGGCCGTGGGCGAGGCGGCGGGCGATCTCGATCGCATCGGACCAGACCGCCGAGGCCGTCGGCATCTGCCCCGCGCCCCGGCCGTAGAACATCTGGTCGCCGACCGCGTCGCCCGAGACGAAGATGGCGTTGAACACGCCCGAGACGGCCGAGAGCGGCGAGGCTGCCGGGATCATCGTCGGGTGGACGCGGACCTCGAGCTCGCCGTTGACCGCCTTGGCGATCGCGAGGAGCTTGATCCGGTAGCCGAGCTCGCGCGCGTTGGCGATCTCCTCCGCGGTGATCCGGCTGATCCCCTCGGTGTGGATCTCTTTCAGCTCCACCGCCGTCCGGAAGGCGAGCGAGGCGAGGATCTGGAGCTTGTGGGCCGAGTCGATCCCTTCGACGTCCAGCGTCGGGTCGGCCTCCGCGTACCCCGCCGCCTGGGCCTCCCGCAGGACCTCGGCGAACTCGCGGCCCTCGTCGGTCATCTTCGTGAGGATGAAGTTCGAGGTCCCGTTGACGATGCCGTAGAGCGAGAGGATCCGGTTCGCCGCGAGGCCGTCCCGGAGCGCGCGGATGATCGGGACGCCGCCCGCGACCGCGGCCTCGAACCCGAGGAGGACGCCGTGCCGGCGGGCCTCCGCGAAGAGCTCGGGGCCGTGCGTCGCGAGGAGGGCTTTGTTCGCCGTGACGACGTGCTTGCCCGCGCCCATGGCGCGGAGGATGAAGGTGCGCGCCGGCTCGAGACCCCCGAACAGCTCGATCACGACTGCCACGCGGGGATCCCCGAGGACCCGCTCGACGTCGGTCGAGAGCGACCAGTCGGCGAGGCTGAGCCCCTCCCGGGGCGTCGTCACGTCGCGGTCGACCACCCTCGCCATGACGAGCCGGCAGCCGGCCTTCGCCTCGAGGGCCGGACGGTGCTGCTGGTAGACCTTCAGCACCCCGCTGCCCACCGTGCCGAGCCCGAGGAGCCCGATGCCGATCTCGCTCACCGGGTCCCCCCGCACCCCCGCCCCCGTTCGTCCAGATCGCCGGGACGGCTCGGGCCTGCGGCCCTCGCGACGCCCCGTCCCTCCGGCGGCCTCAGGGGGGGAGGGGAGGAGCTTGTGTCCCCGTCGCTCGCGCGCGGGCGGGTAGACACTGGGCGTCTCATCACGACCGCTTCCGCGCCCCCATGATGACGAGCACGACGCCGACCACCACGGCGAGCCCGCTGGCCCACGGGGGGACGACGACGGTCTTCTGGGTCTCGACCGTCGCCTTGAGGGGCCCGACGTCGAGGACCTTCTCCTGCGTCGTGTAGGTGATCCCCTGGTAGGCGAGGGCGAGCCCGCCGAGCGCGATGAGGACGATGCCGAGGACGAGGACCGCCTTCATCTCCCGCTGTCTCCGTGCCGGGCCGGGCCTAGCCGAGGAAGCCCTTGATCCCCCGGACGGCCTGGCGGATCCGCTGCTCGTTCTCGACGAGGGCGAACCGGACGAAGCCCTCGCCGAACTCCCCGAAGCCGACCCCGGGGGACACGGCGACCTTGGCCTCGGTCAGCAGGAGCTTCGCGAACTCGAGCGACCCCATGCCCCGGTACGCCTCGGGAATCGGCGCCCACACGAACATCGTGGCGGGCGGCTTCTCGACCTTCCAGCCGATGCGACCGAGCCCGCTCACGAGGGTGTCCCGGCGCTTGCGATACGTCTCGACCGTCTGCCTGACGCACGCCTGCGGGCCCTCGAGCGCGATGATTCCCGCGATCTGGATCGGCTGGAAGACGCCGTAGTCGAGGTAGGACTTGATCCGCGCCAGGGCGTTGAGCATCCGGGCGTTGCCGCACGCGAAGCCCAGGCGCCAGCCCGCCATGCTGTAGGACTTCGTCAGCGAGAAGAACTCGACCCCGACCTCCCGGGCGCCCGGGATCTCGAGGAACGAGGGTGGCCGGTAGCCGTCGAAGGTGAGGTCGGCGTAGGTGAAGTCGTGGATCACCCAGAGGTGGTGCTCGCGCGCGAAGGCGACGACCCGCTCGAAGAAGGCGCGGTCCGTCACCCGGGTCGTCGGGTTGTGGGGGAAATTGATGAGGAGCCCCTTGGGCTTCGGCCAGGCGAGCCGCACCGTTTCCTCGAGTCGCGCGAAGAAGTCCTCCCCCGGGACGAGCGGCACGGAGCGGAGGTCGCCGTCCGCGATCACGACCGAGTAGGCGTGGATCGGGTAGGCGGGGTTCGGGACCAGCACGGCGTCGCCCGGCTGGAGGAGGGCGAGGACGAGGTGCGCGAGACCCTCCTTCGAGCCGATCGTCGCGACCGCCTCGCTCTCGGGGTCGAGCTCCACGCCGAACCGGGTCTTGTACCAGGCAGAGATCGCCACGCGCAGGCGCCGGATCCCCTTGGAGGCCGAGTAGCGGTGGTTCCGCGGGTTCCGCGCCGCCTCGCAGAGCTTGTCCACGATATGCGCCGGCGTGGGGAGGTCGGGGTTTCCCATGCCGAGGTCGATGATGTCCTCGCCGCGGGCGCGCGCCTTGACCTTGAGGTCCTGGACGACGGCGAAGACGTAGGGAGGGAGCCGCTTGATCCGGTAGAACTCTTCCACGGGGTCTCTGGCCCTTTCTGTCCCCCCGCGGACCGGGGCGGCACTCGGGGCGCGACGGCGGCCGGGCGGGACCCCTGGATGATAGCCCGGAGGCCCCAAACCTGTCAATTTTCGCGGGTTTTCGGGCCTTTCAGTCGCGCGCCGCGAGGACGGTGGCGAGCTCTTCCCACTCGTGGAGGAGCCACGCGACCTGCTCTTCCGCGCGCTTCCGCTCCACGGCGACGGCGCGGACGCGCTCGCCGTCGGCATACAGACTGGGGTCACTCAGGGCCTCGCCGAGCTCCCGCACCCGCGCCTCCAGGGCGTGGATCTGGGCCTCGATCTCCGCGACGCGACGTTGGAGCGCGCGGAGGGCCGGGTCGGGGCGCGGGCGCCGGCGCTCTTGCGGCTCCTTGACTTTCGCGCCCCTCACCGTGCCCTCTCCCCCGGCGGGGGAGAGGCCACGGATGGCGGCGCGGTAGTCGTCGTAGTTGCCGAGGTGCACCGTCAGCCGACCGCCCACCACCTCGACGACCTTCGTCGCGAGACGGTTGATGAAGTAGCGGTCGTGGGAGATGAAGACGATCGTCCCCGCGAAGGCCGTGAGCGCCTGCTCGAGCCGCTCCCGCGAGGCGAGGTCCAGGTGGTTCGTCGGCTCGTCCAGGCAGAGGAGCGGGGTGGGGCGGACGAGCATTTTCGCGAGGGCGAGCCGCGCCTTCTCGCCGCCGGAGAGGACCGTGACCTTCTTGTTCACCGCGTCCCCCGAGAAGAGGAACGCCCCGAGGACCGTCCGGAGCCGCGTCACGCCGAGGTCGGGGGCGGCGACGGCCAGCTCCTCGAGGACCGTGCGCGCGGGGTCGAGCGCGTCGAGCTGGTGCTGAGCGTAGTAGTGCGTCGTGACGTGGGGGCCGAGGGCCCGCTCGCCCCGCTCGAAGGGGAGGACGCCGGCCAGGATGCGGAGGAGCGTGGACTTGCCGGCCCCGTTCGGGCCGACGAGCCCGACCCGGTCGCCGCGCTCGACCTCGAGGTCCACGCCCGCGTACACGACCTGGTCGCCGTACGCCTTGTGGATGTCGCGGAGCGTCGCGACCCGGCGCCCCGTCCGGGGCGGCGCGGGGAGCGCGACGCGGATCTGCCGCGCCGGGGCCTCCGTCTCGATCCGTGGGAGCCGCTCGAGCATCTTGATCCGGCTCTGGACCTGCCGCGCCTTCGTCGCCTTGTAGCGGAAGCGCTCGATGAAGCGCTCGATCTCGGCGACCTGCCGGGCCTGGTTCCGGGCCTGGGCCTCGCTGAGCGCCTGCCGCGCCTCGCGCTCGACGAGGTAGGCATCGTAGTCGCCGGGGTAGAGGGCGAAGTTCCCGGCCGAGAGCTCGGCGATCGCGGTGACCATGCGGTTGAGGAAGTAGCGGTCGTGGGAGACGACGACGAGGGCGCCCTCGTACGCCGCGAGGTACTCCTCGAGCCACGCGAGCGAGGCGAGGTCCAGGTGGTTCGTCGGCTCGTCGAGGAGCAGCAGCCCGGGTCGGAGGAGGAGCAGGCGCGCCAGCGCCGCGCGCATCCGGAAGCCGCCCGAGAGCTCGACGAGCGGGCGGTGGAAGTCGGAGTCCCGGAAGCCGAGGCCCCCGAGGACCGCCTTGGCCTCGGTCTCGAGTCGGTAGCCCCCGAGGGCCTCGAAGCGGTGCTGGAGGTCGCCGTAGCGCGCCGTCAGGGCCTCGCTGGGGTTCGTCGCGAGCGCGGCGGCGACCTCCTCCATCTCCCGCTCGAGGGCCCAGACTCGGTCGAAGCCGGCGAGCGCCTCGCCGAGGACCGAGCCCGCCACGGCGGCCGCGACCTCCTGGGGGAGGTAGCCGATCGTCACGCCGCGCTCCCGGACGACCGCCCCGGCGTCCGGTCCCTCGAGGCCCGCCAGGATCCGGCAGAGCGTCGTCTTCCCGGCCCCGTTCGGGCCGACGAGCCCGACCCGGTCGCCGCGCCCGATCCGCCAGGCGAGGTCGCGGAAGAGCGTCTGGCCGCCGTACGCCTTCGTGACGCCCTCGAGCTGGATCACGCCGGGTCTATCTGCTCCCTCTCCGCCACGTGGGGCAGGGGGACGTTCAGGTCGGCGGCGAGCCGGCGCGCTCGCTCGGCCTGCCGGGGGAGGCCCAGCGCCTCGAAGAGCCGGAGGGCCTCGCCGATGTGCGTCGCCGCCGGGCCGCCGCCCCGGGCGTGGGCGAGCGCCGCGAGGTCCAGGTGGGCCCGCGCGACGTCGTATCCTGCCTCGATCGCGGTGAACGTGCGGAGGGCTTCGGTGAGGCTCGCCTCCGCCGCCGCGAGGTCGCCTCGGGCCTGCGCGATCCGGCCGAGGGCCCGGTGCGCCCAGCCGAGCCCCCACAGCGACGTCCCGGTGCGCGCCATCTGAAGGCCCTGCGCCGCCACCTCCTGCGCCCGGTCGAGGTGCCCCGCCACCCGGTGGGCGTCCGCGAGGAACAGCGTGAACCACCCCTGGAGCTGGGGGAAATGGAACGCGCCGACCTCCTGGGCCGACTGCTCGAGCACGGGGATCGCCCGCTCGGCGTCGCCCTGCTCGAGGTAGGCGTACCCGAGCCAGCCGAGCGCGATGACGGAGTTGAGCGGGTCGGGGGCGAGCTCGAGGCTCCGCCGGCACCCCGCAACCCCGGCCTCCCACTCGCCGCGCGAGGCATGGGCGAGACCCGTCGCCCAGGCGGCGGAGCTCTGGACCTGGGGATCCTCCACGGCCTCCCCCTGGGCTCGGGCGCGCTCCTCCGCCTCGAGGGCGGCGTCGAATTCTCCGAGCATCGCGTGGTTGAGCCCGACCGCCCAGTGGGCGGGGCCGATCCACCACTGCTCGCCGGCGCGCTCGAGCAGCTCGACCGCCCGCCGCCCGTGCTCGAGGCCGTCGCGCGGGTACCCCGAGAGGGGGCCCCGCTGCGCGAGCATGTAGTGGACCTTGCCGAGCGTGGCCTCGTCCTGGGAGCGCGTCGCCTCGGCGATGGCGCGCTCGGCGCTCTCGACCGCCCGCGCATCCTCGCCGAGGAAGAGGTAGCTCCGGCCGAGGAAGAAGTAGTACGGGCCGGCGAGCGCGGAGGCGCCGAGCCGCTCCAGGCTCTCCCGGTGCCGGAGGAGGAGGTCCACGATCTCCTGGAAGCGGCCGAGCGGGATCAGCGAGTGGGCCTGCCGGAGGGCCAGCTCGAGGAGGCGGCGGTCCCGCGCCTCGGCCGGGAACCGCTGCGCGTGCCCGACCGCCTCGTCCAGGGCCCGGATCGCCTCCATGTGGGCGTGGCCGCGCGCGGCTTTGTCGGCGAGCCGGGTGAGGTACTCGACCGCCTTGTCCGCCTGCTCCGTCTTCGAGTAGTGGTACACGAGCCGGTCGTAGGCCTCCTCGACGCGATCCGCGTAGAGCTGCTCGAGCGCCGCGCCCGCCGCCGCGTGGAGCGCCTGGCGCTGGGCGAGCGGCAGGCTCTCGTAGGCCACCTCCTGCGTCAGGGTGTGGGTGAAGGCGTAGACCGGCTCGGCGCCCCCGCTCTGCTCGTAGAGGAACTCGACGCGTGTCAGCTCCCGGAGCTGCGGATCGAGGTCGCCGGCCTCGCCCCAGAGGGCCCGCAGGAGCGGCAGCGGCGCCTCGCGCCCGAGCACGGAGGCCGTCTGGAGGAGCCGTTTGGGCTCTTCGGGCAGGCGCTCGACGCGGGCCAGGAGGACCTCCTGGACCGTGTCGGGCACGGTGAGCGCGGGGGGAAGGTCCTCGGCTTCCCCGACGGCGCGCGAGAGCTCCTCGAGGAAGAACGGGTTACCCTCGGCCTTCTGGAGGATGAGCTGCGCGACGGGCTGCGGGATGAGCGACGTCGGGAGGATCGAGCGGACGACGGTCAGGCTGTCCTCCGGCGTCAGCGGCTGGAGTGCCACCTGGGTGACGTACGACTTGTCCACCCAGGGTGGGCGGTAGCCCGGCCGGTACGTGACCACGACCAGGGCGGGGGCGCCGACCAGGCTCTCCATGAGCGAGCTGAAGCACTCCTCCGACGTCTGATCGATCCAGTGGACATCCTCGAAGACGAAGATCAGCGGGCGGCGCCGGCAGCTCTGGAGACCCATCTGGCGCAGGGCCTCGAAGGTGCGGGACTTGATGGCCCCCGGGGTGAGGACCGCGAGGTGCTCCGTCCCTTCCTTGACCCCGAGGAGCTGGAGCAGGTACGGCGCCCACTCCTCCGGGTCCATCTCGACGTCCCGGAGCCCCGCCCGCACCTTCTCGGTGATGGCCTCCGGGCTGTCGGTCTCGGCGAGCCGGAAGTTCTGGCGCAGGATGTCGAAGACGGGCAGGTATGGCACGGCGCTCCCGTACGACTGGCAGCGCCCCTCGAGCCACGTGACGCGCTCGCCCCGGAGGCCTCGGCGGAACTCGAAGATCAGCCGCGACTTGCCGATGCCGGCCTCGCCGAGGATCCCGACGACCTGCCCGTGGCCGCGCATCGCGGCGGCCAGCCGGCTCTGGAGCAGCTCCAGCTCCTGCCGGCGGCCGACGAAGGTCGCCATCCGCCGCCCTGGCTCGAGGCCCGTCCGCTCCGGCCCCGCGACCCGCCAGACGCGCACGTCCGCCGCGGGCGCGCCGCCTGCCGGCACGAGATCGAAGCGCCGCTCGAGGAAGACCGCCGCGGACTCGCTGGCGAGGATCGTGTCCGGCTGGGCGCGGTCGACCAGGGCCTCGAGGATGGTCGCCGCCTGGCGCTTCCCGTCGAAGTCGATCTGGCTCGCGCCGCCCGACTGCCCGACCAGGAACGGGCCAACGTGGATCGCCGACCGGACGGCGGGCCGCTCGCCCGCGCCCGGCCAGGCGCGGTCGGCCGCCTTCTGGATCGCCATCGCGGCGAGCGCGGCGCGCCGCGGCGCGTCCTCGGTCGGCTCCAGACCGAACGCCGCCACGATCCCCGTGGGCCCCCGCTCCTCGATGCGCCCGCCGAAGCTCTGCACCTTCTCGACGATCTCCTCGAGGGCGCGGCTCGGGTAGAGCCGCGGGTCCGCCCCCGGGGGGAGCTGAATCCCGGTCCGGAGGAGCGTGAGGCGGCGGCGGTCCCAGCGGACAGTGCCGGCGGTCGGGCCCTCGCGAGCCGGGGCGGGCGGCGCCGCCGGCGCCGCCGCCCGCGCGGCGCGTCGCGCGGAGGCGGGCTGGCGCCCCTCGGTCCGGAGCCCGTGCTTGACGATCCGGTAGCGCAGCGTGTCGCGGGAGATGCCGAGCCGCGCCGCCGCGCGGGTGATGTTCCAGGCGGTTTCGCGGAGCGCCTCGAGGAGGTGTCCCCGCTCGACACTCCCCAGCGCTTCTTCGAGCGGCGCCGCGGTCGGGCCCGGGGGTGGTTCCCCGGGCTCCGCCGCGGTCGGCGCGGGCAGCGCGAGCATCTCCGCCGTGACGAGCGCCGCCTCGGAGAGCAGCGCCACGCGCTCCATGACGTTGGCGAGCTCCCGGATGTTCCCCGGCCAGGAGTACGCGAGGAGGGCGGCGCGGGCCTCGGGCGTGAAGGCCTTCGGCGGCAGGCTGTAGTCCGCGCAGGCACGCGCGAGGAAATGCTCGGCGAGGCGCGCGACGTCCTGTCCGCGCTCGCGGAGCGGCGGCAGCGCCACCGTGACGACGGCGAGCCGGTGGTAGAGGTCCTCGCGGAAGCGCCGCCCGCGGGTCGCCGCGGCCAGGTCCTCGTTCGTGGCGGTGAGGATCCACACGTCCACCGGCTCGCTCCGCGTGCTGCCGAGCCGGCGGACCGCGCGCTCCTCGATCGCCTTCAAGAGCTTCGCCTGGAGCCCCTCGGGCAGGAGTCCCACCTCGTCGAGGAACAGGGTGCCGCGGTTCGCGGTCTGGAACAGGCCGGGCTTGGCCTGCCGGGCGTCGGTGAACGCCCCGCGCTCGAAGCCGAAGAGCTCCGCCTCGAGGAGCGTGTCGGGGATCGCCGCGCAGTTGACGTCCACGAACGGGCCGTCGGCGCGCGGGCCGGCGCCGTGGATGAGTCGCGCGACGAGGCCCTTGCCGGTCCCGGTCTCTCCCTGGATGAGGACGGGCGGGAGGCGGCGCGCGTCGGACTGGCGCTGAACCAGCCGCCGGATCGTCTCCCGGACGGCCGCAATCCCCGGGCTCTCCCCGATCAGCTCGGCCAGGGGGTTCATGCTGCGGGCCCTATCTTACTCCGGTCCAGACAACCCCGACCACTGCCGAAGTTTCCCCCACTCCCCGGCGGGCGGTCACCCAGTCGGGCCGGGCGCGATCGAAGTCAACATCCTGGTTTTTCACGCTCTTTTGCGCTGGCACTCGCCTTGCCCTGTGTCCCTGCCAGCCGGCCGGCGAGTCGGCCGGCGAGGAGGGAGGACATGGCGAGTCAGGCGGTGTGCCCGACGTGGCAGGGCGGGGGCTTCGGGTCCCGGCCGGTCCCTGGCTCGGGCGAGGTGGCCACGCCGCCTCGCCTCGGGTCCTGGAACCTCCTGATCGGCGGCGCCGGGTTCGTCCTCCTGACGGTCGGGATCTTCTGGTTCCAGTTCCATCGGATCCCGCAGGGCGCCGCGGGGCCCCGGTGGACGGAGCTCCGCTGGGGCTACCTCGCGCTCCTCCTCCTGGCGCTTCCCGTGGAGACGCTGGCCTCGGCCGCGCGGATGTGGGTCGTCTGCCGCGTCCTCGAGCCGAGCGTCGGGTTCTGGACCTGCGTCAACGCCGAGTGGGCCAATGTGGCGAGTTCGATGCTGACACCCTCCCAGTCCGGCGGGCCCGGTCAGGTCTACATCTTGAAGCGCGCCGGTGCGCAAGTCGGCACGGCGCTGGCGATCAGCCTGCTGTCGTTCGTGGGGACCGTGGTGGGCCTCCTCCTGATGGGCCTCTACGCACTCTTCGTCTCCCGGACCGTGACGGGTGGGGCGCTGTTCGCGACGGCGGTCTGGGGTCTCACCGCCATCAGCGCGCTGATGGGGCTCGCCGCGGTCGCGCCCGGGCTCCTCCGCGTGCCCCTGGCCGCGGCCTCGCGCGTGCTCTGCCGCGTGGCGGGCGGCCGTGTCCCGCTCACCGACTGGTGGCCACCGCTCGTGCCGCGGACGGGGGCGCCGGTCGAGCGGGTGGACCGCCTCACGGGCTGGCTGCTCGACCTGATCTACACCTACCGCGACGACGTCGCGCGGTTCGTCCGCAGGGGGAAGGCGAGCTTCGCCTGGGTGTGCCTCCTGAGCCTCGTCTTTCTGCTGGAGCGGTGCGTGATGGCCTACCTCTGCCTCCGGTTCCTCGGGGTCGAGACGGCGAGCTTGCGCCAGGTCGTCGAGGCGCAGATCACCGTGATCTTCCTCGTCTACCTCGCGCCCACGCCCGGCGCGGCGGGGATGGCCGAGGGCGCCTCGCTCTCGATCATGGCGGAGATCGTGTCGCCGGGCTTGGCGCCCTACTACAACCTGCTCTGGCGGTTCTCCACGGTCTACCTGGCGGCCCTCGCGGGCCTCGTCACCCTGCTGCGCGCCGTCGTCGAGGACGCGCGGCGGCTGCGCAGCACGCTGCGGGAGGGACATCAATGAGCGGTGAACACCCTGTGTCACCCCGCTGCCGCGACGGCGACGGGGAGGCAGGTTGCTCCCCTCCCCCCCTGAGGGGTGGGAGGGGTCGGGGGTGCGGGGGGAACCGATGAGCGCGGCGGACTACCTGATCCATCTGACACTGAGCGTGTTCCTGATGATCGGCGGCTACCAGTTCTACTTCTGGTGCCAGCGGAACCCACTGACCGAGCCGCGAGAGCTCCGGCTGCCGGTCGACGACCGGATCCCGTTCCGGCCCGGCTGGGTCTGGGTCTACAGCTTCCTCTACTACCCGGCGATCTTCTACACGAACTGGCTCGTCGAGTCGCCACGCCAGTTCACACGCCTGGCGATCAGCTACCTCCTGCTCCTCGGATTGCAGATGGCGTTCTTCCTCTTCTTCCCCGTGGCGACGCCGGAGAGCTGGCGGGCGATCAACCGGGAGCGCACCGGGTCGGAGCGCTTCCTCGCGCTCCTGCAGCGGTTCGACGCCCGCTCGAACAGCTTCCCGAGCATGCACACCTCGGTGGCCATGCTGACCGCGATCCACCTCTACCCGAGCCTCGGGATCTGGGTCTTCCTTTTCCCGGTGCTCATCGGTCTCAGCTGCCTCCTGACCAAGCAGCACTACGTCGTGGACATCCCGGCCGGCGCGGCGCTCGGGTGGGCGACCTTCCAGGTCTTCCGGTTGGTGGCGTGAGAGCCCCGGGTGATGCCCCGATGGATCTCTGGCGGCCGCTGCTGGACCCCGGGGTCGAAAGGAGCGAACCGATGACGCTACGCGATCGGATCGAGGCGCTGTACGCCGGGCAGGTCGCCGAGCTGACGGCGCATCCAGAGTTCCAGGCCCTCGAGAGCGGTCGGGCCTCACGCGAGGCGTACGACCGCTTCATCGCGGGCGTGGTCCGGGCGCACCTTCTCTCGCCCCAGCTCCTCGCCTTCCTCTACGCGCTCGCACCCCCGGCGGCGGCCGACGCGCTCCGGCACAACATGCTCGAGGAGCTCGGGATCGACGAGGCTACCGGGATCGCCCACCCGGCGCTCCTCCGACAGGTCGCCATCGGGGCGGGCCTGGCGCACCGGCTGCCCGCGCTCGAGGCCGCGGCCGCGGCCGACCTGCGGCAGATCGTCGTGGACCCGATCCTCTACGGGTCGCTGAAGGAGGTCGGCCTCGCCGCCCTCGCGGAGATCACCGCCTTCGAGTACATGCTCTCCCGGGTCGCGAGCCGCATCGCGCGGGCCCTCGCCCGGCATCGCGGCCTCGCGCCCGGCGCGCTCGAGTGGTTCACGCACCACTCGGAGGTGGACATCCGTCACGCCGAGGAAGGGCTCGCCAACCTCGAGGCGTACATCCGCTACTACGAGTTCGCCGAGGCCGACGCGCTGACGATCGTCGAGATGGCCCTGCGGGAGAACGTGTTCGTCAAGCGCTACTTCGCCGCGCCGGCCGTGTCGATCCACGGGGTCCGGGAGCGCGCGGAATGAGGCTCGTCGCGGGGACCGTCTACGCGCTCCGGATCCGTTTCGTGGAGGCCTTCCGCCACAGCGCGACGGAGCGGGCGTGCTCGGACTCGGTGGTCGTCCGGGTCGTGGACGAGGCCGGGTGCGAGGGGTTCGGCGAGGGCGTCCCGCGGCCGTACGTCACGGGCGAACGGGTGGAGACGGTGCTGCATCACCTGGCCCGCGTCCTCTGGCCGGGCATCGCCGGGCGCGAGCTGCCGCGCCTCGCCGGCCCCGCGGACCTCGCGGCGGTCGACGCGCTGATCCCGGAGGTCGCCGACCCGGGCGTCCTCGCGGCGCACGCGAGCCGCGCGGCGCTGGAGCTCGCCATCCTCGACTGCGTCCTGCGCCGCCAGGGGATGTCGCTGGCCGCGCTGCTGCCGCCCCGGCGTCCCCGCGTCGTCTACAGCGGCGTGCTGACGGGCGGGGCCCTCGAAACCACGCTCCGGCACGCCCGACAGATGCGGCTCGTCGGCCTCGGCCAGATCAAGGTGAAGGTGGGGGGAGAGGACGACGTCACGCGCGTCCAGGCCGTCCGGGAGGCCGTCGGGCCGGAGGTGTCGCTCCGGGTCGATGCCAATGGGGCCTGGACCCCCGCGGGCGCGCGCGCGGTGCTCGCGGCGATCGCGCCGGTCGGGGTCGTCGCGGTCGAGCAGCCGCTCCCACGCGGACCGGTCACGGACCTCCGGCGCCTCCGGGAGGCGAGCCCGATCCCCCTCATGGCGGACGAGTCGCTCCTGACGGCCGCCGACGCGGACGCGCTCATCCGGGCGCACGCGGTCGACTACGTGAACGTCCGCGTCTCGAAGTGCGGCGGTCTCTGGCGGTCGCTCGGGATCGCGCGGCGCGCGGCCGAAGCCGGCCTCGGCATCCAGGTCGGCAGCCAGGTCGGCGAGACGGCGATCCTCTCGGCGGCCGGCCGGCACCTCGCCGCGCACCTGCCCGAAGTCGCGTTCGTCGAGGGCTCCTACGGCGCGCTGCTCCTCACCGAGGACGTCGCGGCCGACGGCGTCCGGTTCGGCCATCGCGGCGAGGCTCCGCTCCTGACCGGCCCGGGGCTCGGCGTGCGGGTGCTCGAGGAGCGCCTGCGCCGGTACGCCCGTCAGGTCGTCGAGCTGCCGGGCGGGGGAGGCTGAGATGGCGTCGTTCCTCAAGACGTGCCTGCGGCTCCGTGAGTGGACGCACCACGCCCGGTTCGACCGCGCGACCCGCGACCCGGAGGCCGCCCAGGCCGCGGGCCTCCGCGCCCTCCTCCGCCGGAACGCCGACACGGTCTTCGGCCGCGAGCACGGCTTCGGCGGCATCGCGAGCCCGGCCGAGTACGCGCGGCGCGTTCCGATCCGGGACTACGAGGGGTTCCGTCCGTACGTCAACCGGATCGTCGCCCGCGAGGGGCGGGTCCTCACGGCCGAGCCGCCGGTCATGTTCACGACGACGAGCGGGACGACCGGGGAGCCGAAGCTCATCCCGGTGACGGCGTCCTGGGCGGCCGAGCTCGGCGCGCTGACCCGGCTCTGGCTGGTTCACCTCCTGCGCGACCATCCGCGCTGCCTCGACGGGAGGACGCTCAGCATCGTGAGCCCGGCGGTCGAGGGCGTGACCGCGACCGGGATCCCCTGCGGCGCGATGTCCGGGGTCCTCTACCAGCGGATCCCCTGGCTGGTCCGTCGCCACCACGCGGTTCCGTACGCGGTCTTCCTGGTCCGCGACTGCGAGGCCCGCTATTTCCTGACGATGCGCTTCGCCCTCGCGCACTCGGTGTCGGTGGTCGGCGCGCCGAACCCGAGCTCGCTGATCCGGCTCGTGGAGACGGCCGCCGCCCGCTCCGAGGCGATCGTGCGGGCCGTCCACGACGGGACGCTGGGCCTCACGGTGCCCCGGGACGAATCGGGGTCGGTTCGTGCGGGGCTGCACGAGCTGGCGGCGGGGCTCCGCCCGGACCCGGGGCGCGCGCGGGCGCTCGCCGGGATCCTCCGGCGGGACGGCGCGCTGTCGCCGAAGACCTGCTGGCCGGAGCTGACGCTCCTCGCCTGCTGGCTGGGCGGGACGGCGGGCATCCACGCCCGGCGGCTCGCCGAGTACTACGGCAGCGACGTCCCCCTCCGCGACCTCGGGCTCGTGGCGAGCGAGGGGCGCGTCACGATCCCGGTCGAGGACGACTCGCCGGCCGGGGTCCTCGCCGTCCACGCCGGCTTCTACGAGTTCGTGCCGGAGGAGCGGATCGAGGACCCGTCGCCGCCCGTCCGGCTCGCCCACGAGCTGGAAGACGGGCGCCGCTACTACGTCGTCCTCTCCGGCGCCAACGGGCTCTACCGCTACGACCTGAACGACATCGTCGAGGTCCGCGGGTACCACCACCGGACGCCGAAGCTGGCCTTCGTCCGGAAGGGCCGGGACATGGTCAACATCACCGGCGAGAAGCTCCACGTCAACCAGGTCCAGGCGGCGGTGCGCCGCGCCGAGGAGCGGAGCGGCCTCGACGTCTGGCAGTTCCGGCTGATCCCGGACGTGGACGCGAGCTGCTACGACCTCCTGGTCGAGTGCCGCACCGGCGCGCCCGCCGATTCCCAGGGACTGGCGTTCCTCGGCGGCTTCGACGCCGCCCTCGGCAGCCTCAACGTCGAGTACGCGGCCAAGCGCGCCTCGAAGCGCCTGGGGCCGCCGCGGCTCTGCCTCATGCGCCCCGGCTGGGCGGAGCGGGTGAGCCGCGCCGAGTTCCGGGGCGGCAAGCGCGAGGTCCAGCACAAGTGGGCCGCCATCCGCCTCGAGTGGGACGACGCGAGCGGCCGCGAGGTGCTCCGCCGCCTGGACCCGGCCGCGGCCCCCGCGACCGTCACGTGATGGGGCGCGTGCTGCGCGCGGTGGGGGCGTGCGCCGTCGCCGTCGGCGGGGCCTGCTTCGGATGGACGCCTGCGCGGGAGTTGGGCCGGCTCTTCGCGCTCGTGATCGTGAGCCTTCCGGCGGGCGTTCCTGGGCCGTGAGGAGGCGCTTGCGTGGGCCGTGGCAGGGGCTGCAGCCTGGACCCGCTTGCGGTGTGCGCTAACCCGGACCAATACGCGTTTTGGGATCTGATCCACCCCACGACGCACGCCCACGCGATCATTGCGGACCGCATCCTGGAGGCGGTCGAATAGCGGTCGCCCTGGACGCCGGAGGGCCGGGGCAGGGAGGTCGGTCCTGCCCCGGCCCGCGCCCTACTCCAGGATGACCCCGGCGTAGCCGACGACGCGGCGGTAGTCGCCGGAGGCGTCGCCGGAGGTCCGGTAGCGGACGAGACGCGCCGTCCGGATCCCGAGGGCGGGCACGGCCCAGAGGAGCGCCTGGGTCGGCGCGATCCCGCACATCGAGATCTCGTGCGTCTTGACGGCCCGCCAGAGCCCCTCGGGGTCGAGGGCGAGGATCTGGTCGATCGCGAGCCGGTCCTTCCGCTCGGCGATCTCCTGGGACTCGTAGTGGTTGAGGTCCGTCGAGTCGACGACGAGGACCGGCTCGGGCCACGCGGCGACCACGCGCCCGACCGCCTCCCCGACGGCGCGGCAGAACTCGGGGTTGATCCAGCCGAGCGTGATCGGGACGATCGCGAGTTCCGGCTGGCGGCGGTGGAGGAAGGGAATCTGCACCTCGAGCGCGTGTTCGCGGAGGTGGGCGCGCGCGTCCTCCTCGAGCCCGGCGGCGACCTCGATGATCGCCCGGGCCAGCTCGCCCGCCACGGGCACGCTCCCGCCGGGGTAGCGCCACGTGCCGTCGCTCATGACGGCGCCGGGGACGCCGAGCCCCGTGTGGTTCGGCCCGAGGAGGACGGCGAGGCGCGGCACCTGGACCTGCGCGTACGTCTCGCCGGCGACGGCGCCGGAGTACATCCAGCCGGCGTGGGGGACGACGACGGCGCGCGCCGGGGCGGCAGGCAGGTCCGGGAGCAGCCGCGCGAGCTCCGCCTCGACGGCCTTCGGGGCCGCGGGGTAGAAGCTGCCCGCGACGGCGGGCTCGCGGATACCAACACGCATGGGGAGGTCAGTCTGGGCGGCCGGGCCGAGGACCGAGGACGCCGGGCTGCGACGGTTATCGGCCCGGCTAGTCCCTGAAGTGGCAGGACACCCAGTGCCCGGCCATCCCCTCCTTCAGCGCGGGCTCCTGGTCCTGGCAGATGCCCGGCACCTGGCGGATTCGGCACCGGGTGTGGAACCGGCAGCCGGCGGGCGGGCGGATGGGGCTCGGGACGTCGCCCTCCAGCAGGATGCGCTGGCGCTTGACCTCCGGGTCGGGGATCGGCACCGCGGAGAGGAGCGCTTCCGTGTAGGGGTGCCGGGGGTTCGTGTAGAGCTCCTTGGCCGCTGCGATCTCGACGATCTTCCCGAGGTACATGACCGCGACCCGGGTCGAGATGTGCTCGACGACGGAGAGGTCGTGGGCGATGAAGAGGTAGGTGAGGTTGAACTGCTTCTGGAGGTCCTCGAGCAGGTTGATGACCTGCGCCTGGATCGAGACGTCGAGGGCCGAGACCGGCTCGTCCGCGACGATGAGCTTCGGCGAGACCGCGAGCGCCCGGGCGATGCCGATCCGCTGACGCTGGCCGCCGGAGAACTCGTGGGGATAGCGGCGCATGTGATCGGCGTGGAGCCCCACGGTCTCGAGGAGGTGGACGACCCGCTCTTCGCGCTCGGCCTTGGTCTTGGCGAGCTTGTGGATGATGAGCGCCTCCCCGACGATCGAGCCGACGGTCATGCGCGGGTTCAGCGAGGCGTAGGGGTCCTGGAAGATGATCTGCATGTCGCGGCGGAGCGCGCGCAGGGAACGCTTGTCGAGCGCGGTGACGTTCTGGTTCCCGAACCAGACCTCGCCCGACGTCGGCTCGATGAGCCGAAGGATGCAGCGCCCCGTCGTGGACTTGCCGCACCCCGACTCGCCGACGAGCCCGAGCGTCTCGCCCTGATTGATGTCGAAGGAGACCCCGTCCACCGCGTGGACCCGGGCCACCTCGCGGGAGAAGAGGCCCCCCTTGATGGGGAAGTACTTGACGAGGTTCTTGACCTTCAGGAGTGGCGTGGTCATGGCGATGTCCTCGAGCTCAATAGAGCCAACACGAGACCTTGTGCCCCGGCTTCACTTCCTTGAGGACGGGGTCCTTCTCGGAGCACACCGCCTTCGCGAACGGGCACCGGGGGGTGAACCGGCACCCCGGCGGGATGTCGAGCAGGCTCGGCACGACGCCCGGGATCGCCTCCAGCCGCAGCTTCTTGGTCGCTGCCAGGTCGATCCGCGGGATCGAGCGCAGGAGGCCCTGCGTGTAGGGGTGGAGCGGCTCCTTGAACAGGCTCTTGACCGGCGCCTCCTCGACCACCTTGGCGGCGTACATGACCATGACGCGCTGGGCCGTCTCCGCGATGACCCCCATGTCGTGGGTGATGAGCAAGACGGCCATGCCGAGCTTCGCCTTCAGCTCGTTCAGGAGCTCGAGGATCTGGGCCTGGATCGTGACGTCGAGCGCGGTGGTGGGCTCGTCCGCGATCAGGAGCTTCGGGTTGCAGGAGAGCGCCATCGCGATCATGACGCGCTGGCGCATCCCGCCCGAGAGCTGGTGCGGGTACTCCTTCACGCGCCGCTCGGGGTTCGCCATGTGGACGATCTTCAGCATCTCGACCGTCTTGTCCATGGCGTCCCGGCGCCCGAGCCCCTCGTGGAGGCGGATCGCCTCCGCGATCTGCTCCCCGATCGTGAAGACCGGGTTGAGCGAGGTCATGGGCTCCTGGAAGACCATCGAGATCTCCTTGCCCCGGACCTTGCGCATCTGGGCGGGCGGCAGGGTCACCAGGTCGCGGCCCTCCCAGAGGATCTGCCCCTCGACGATCCGCCCCGGCGGCATGGGGATGAGCTTCATGAGCGAGAGCGCGGTGACGGTCTTTCCGCAGCCGGACTCCCCCACGATGCCGAGCGTCTCGCCCTTGTCGATGCGGAGGTCCACCCCGTCCACCGCGCGGACCACGCCCTCGTCGGTGAAGAAGTACGTCTTCAGCCCTTTGACCTCCAGCAGCCGATCGCCCATGGGTGCTCCTCGTTACCAGCCGGCGGTGATTTCGCGGATCGCCGCCAGCGCCCGCTCGATGTCCTCGGCGTCCACGTCCTTGTGGGTCACGCACCGGATGGACGCGGGGCCGATCGCGTGGATCTTGACCTTCCGGGCCTTGCAGCCCTCGACCAGCTCTGGGGCGCCGCCCGGGCGGTCCACGTGGAAGATGACGATGTTGGTCTGGACGCGCGCGAGATCGACGCGGATCCCCGCGAGCCCGACCAGCCCCTCCGCGAGCCGCCGGGCGTTCGCGTGGTCCTCCGCCAGGCGGTCCACCATCTTCTCGAGCGCGATGAGGCCCGCCGCGGCCAGGATGCCGACCTGCCGCATCCCGCCGCCGAGGAGCTTCCGCGTCCGGCGCGCCCGGCCGACGAACTCCCGGGACCCGACGATGAGCGAGCCCACCGGCGCCGCCAGGCCCTTGGAGAGACAGAACTGGACCGTGTCCACGAGGCGCCCGTACTCGCGGGGGTCGCGCCCGAGCGCGACGCACGCGTTGAAGATCCGCGCGCCGTCGAGGTGGACCGGCACGCCGTGCTCGCGGCCCACCGCGGCCACCGCGCCGACCTCCTCGGGCGTGAAGGCGACCCCGCTGTGCCGGTTGTGCGTGTTCTCGACGCAGATGAGGCCGGTGACCGGGATGTGGATGTTTCGCGGCCGGATCGCGGCGCGCACCTGCTCCGGCGTGGGCAGCCCGCGCTCCGTCGCGAGGGGCCGCGTCTGGCAGAGGGAGAGGCGGGCGATCCCGGCGACCTCGTAGCTCATGATGTGGGAGTCCGCGTCGCAGATCACCTCCTGGCCCGGCTGGGTGTGGGTCAGGACGGAGACCTGGTTGCCCATCGTCCCGGAGGCGACGAACAGGCCGGCCTCCTTGCCGAACCGCTCCGCCGCCCGCGCCTCGAGCATCTTCGCCGTCGGGTCCTCCTCCCAGACGTCGTCGCCGACCTCGGCCGCCGCCATCGCCGCGCGCATCTCGGGGGTCGGGGTCGTCAGCGTGTCCGATCGGAGGTCGACGATGTCGTGCATGGGGGTCTCCAGCACCGGGTCAGAGGAGCTTCGCCTGGCGCTCGCGGGCGCGCCGGGCCCACTCGCTGGCCGGGTACTCCTCGACGAGGCGCTTCAGCGTGCTCGCCGCCTCCTCGGTCCGCCCGAGCTGGATCAGCGCCTCGGCCTTCAGGAACAACGCCTGGGGAGCGACCGCCGTCCGGCCGTACTCCTTCAGGATGACGTCGTAGCGCTGCAGGGCGCCCTGGTGGTTGCTCCGGCGGACGTAGTAGTCCGCCACCCACAGCTCCTTCTCGGCGAGGCGCAGGCGGCACGCCTCGATCTTGACGATGGCGTCGGGGGCGTAGCGGCTCTCGGGATACTGCTTGAGGAGCTTCTGGAACTCCGCGAGCGCCTTGGTCGTGACCGCCTGGTCCCGCTCGACGGTCGGTATCTGGTCGAAGTAGCTCCGCGCGAGGCGGTACTGGACGAGGTCGGCGATCGGGTGACCCGGGAAGAGCGTCATGAACGACTCGAACTCGCGGGCCGCCCGCTCGTAATCCTGCTCGCGGTAGTAGCTCTCGCCGACCAGGAAGCGCGCCCGCGGCACGAGCTCCGACTCGGGGTGCCGCTCGAGGATCTTCACGAGCGAGTCGCGCGCCGCCTCGTTGCGCGCCTTGAGGAGATCGCGCTCGCCCTCCTCGTAGAGCTTCGCAGGAGGCGGGAGCGTATCCGGGCGCGTCGAGAAGTACCCGCACCCGCCGGAGGAAAGCACGGCGATGAGGGCGAGGACGCCCATCCGCGTACGGGAGCGGCGCGAGCGGATCTGGATGACCACGGCCTCCAGGCGCGGTGAGTGCGCCCATCTTAGGAGCACTCTCGCGGTCAAGTCAAGGCGAAAGTCCGCGCCACGTATGGCCTCGGCGCCCCCATGCGGGCGCGCTTTGACTCCGGTGCGGGAGCGGGCTAGACTCGGGGCGAGGAGGGGGCCATGAGCATACCGCGTGTCGCGAGCTTTCCCCCGATGGTGCGCGTCAAGCAGCAGTTCGCCGGTCCGATGCTCCACGACGTGGCGGGCGCCGTCCGCCAGACGCTGAGCGCCCTTCAGCTTCCCGTCAAGCCGGGGCAGACCGTCGCCCTCGCCGTGGGGAGCCGCGGCATCGTCAACATCGACGTCGTCGCGAAGGCGTGCGTCGAGCAGGTGAAGCGGCTCGGCGCCCGGCCCTTCATCTTCCCCGCGATGGGCAGCCACGGCGGCGGGACCGCGGAGGGGCAGCTCTCGGTCCTGGAGCACTACGGGATCACCGAGCAGACGATGGGCTGCCCGATCCGCGCGACCATGGACGTGGTGGAGGTGGGGCAGGCGCTCGGGCTCCCGGTGTGGCTCGACCGCTACGCGGCCGAGGCGGACTGGATCGGCATCATCAACCGGGTCAAGCCGCACACGGACTTCAAGGGCGAGATCGAGTCGGGCCTCTTCAAGATGATGACGATCGGCCTCGGCAAGCACGCGGGCGCGATCCAGGGGCACCGCGCGAACATTCGGCACCGCTACGAGACCGTGATCACGGCCGTGGGGCGGGAGATGCTCCGCAAGGCCCGGATCGCGTTCGGCCTGGGGATCGTCGAGAACGGCTACGACGAGACGGCCAAGGTGCAGGCCTTCCTGCCGGCGGACCTCGAGGCGGGGGAGCGGGCGCTCCTCCGCGAGGCGCGGGCGTGGATGGCGCGCCTGCCGTTCGAGCAGATCGACCTCCTCATCGTCGACGAGATGGGCAAGGACGTTTCCGGGGCCGGCATGGACTCGAACGTCATCGGCCGGCACGGGACGTTCTTCGAGCCACAGTTCGGGACGCCGAAGATCACGTTCATCGTCGTCTGCGACCTCACCCCGCACACCTACGGGAACGCCGTGGGCATCGGCAACGCCAACTTCACGACGCGTCGCCTCGCGAACAAGATCGACTGGAACCCGACGCTGATCAACGCCCTGACGGCCTGCGCGCCCGACGCCGCGAAGCTGCCGGCGGTCTTCGAGACCGACCGGGACGCCGTCGCCGTCGCGCTCTCGTGCCTCGGCTACGATCGGGTCGAGGACGCGCGCGTCGTGCGGATCAAGAACACGCTGCGTCTCGCCGAGGTGGAGGTGTCGGGGGCCTTCGTCCCCGACGTGGCGAAGCGGGAGGACCTCCAGATCGTCAGCGAGCCCGCGCCGCTCGCCTTCGACGCGGCGGGCAACCTGCTTCCGTTCTGACCTTGCCCTCCTCTCCCTCCCGCGAAGGGAGAGGGGCGGGGGGAGGGTGGGTCAACCGTGAAAGCCCTCGTCTACCCCGCGCACGACCAGATCGAGGTCCGCGACGTGCCCGAGCCCGCCGCGCCGGCGCGCGGAGAGGTCCTGGTGCGGGTCGCGGGGGCCGGGATCTGCGGCTCGGAGCTGGAGGCCTTCGCCACGCGGAGCCCGCGGCGCCCGCCGCCGCTCATCATGGGTCACGAGTTCTGCGGCGAGGTCGTCGCGGTCGGCCCCGAGGTCGCGGGGGTGCGCTGCGGCGACCGCGTCGTGATGAACTCCGTGATCGCCTGCGGGGCGTGCGAGAGCTGCCTCGACAGCCGCACGCACCTCTGCCCGCGCCGCGAGATCTTCGGCATGCGGCGGCCCGGCGGCTTCGCCGAGCTCACGCTCGTGCCGGCCTCGACGATCGTGCTCCTGCCCGAGAAGGTCTCGCCGATCGAGGGCGCGGTCGTCGAGCCGCTCGCGAACGCGGTCCACGTCTTCTCGCTGGTGGGCGAGCGGCTCCCCGAGACCGTGGTCGTCATCGGCGCGGGGACGATCGGGCTCATGTGCCTCCAGGTCGCGCGGGCGCTCGGCGCGTTCCGGCTGGTCGCGGTGGACCCGAGCCCCGCGCGGCTCGAGGTCGCCCATCGCCTCGGCGCGGAGCCCGTCGTCAATCCCCGGGAGACGCCGCTCCGGGAGGCGATGCGCGAGTTCACCCGCGGCCAGGGCGCCGACGTCGTCGTGGACGCGGCGGGGACGTCGGAGACGCGGCGCGACTCGGTCGGCGTCTGCCGCCCCGGGGGCGAGGTGATCTGGATCGGCCTCCACACCGACGAGACGGCGCTCTCGGGGGCGGAAGTGGTGCTCGGCGAGCGGCGCGTCCAGGGCTCCTACGCCGTGACGCCGCGGGACCTGCGGAAGGCCGTGGGGCTCTTCGCCCACGGGCGCATCGACCTCGCCGGGTGGGTGCGCCCGTTCCCGCTCGCCGAGGGGGCGCGCGTGTTCCGGGAGCTCCTCACCCAGCCCAAGGATTACGTCAAAGCCGTCCTGATGCCGTAGCGCCCGGGTCGATAACCTTCGCATCTCTGCGTCCTCGGTCGTCGTCGGCCCTCAACGTATGCGGCATACGCCTCGGGCCGCCTCCTCCCTGCGTCCTTGATCTGCTCGGCTCTCGCCCCGGCGCCCTCCCATAGCGCCCGGCCGCGTCGCAGGGCCTGTCGCCGGGCTCGCCCCGCGCGCCCGGGCTCCGGGCCCCTTTCTCACGCGCCTTCCGCAATTCGCAGAATTGCGGAAGGGCGCCGTGAGGGGACCCCCTCCGCCCGGGACCCCGCGGGGCTCGCCCGGCGCCACCCGCGACGCGCCGGGGCCCGCTGGGTCAGTGGGCGTTGGGACCGTCGAGGATCTTCTCCATGATGATGGTGTCCACCCACTTCCCGTCGAGGAGGCCCTGCTCCCGGTAGGTGCCGACCTCGCGGAAGCCGGCGCGCCGGTACACGGTCGTCCCCGCCTCGTTCCACGGGAAGGCCGAGAGCACGAGCTTGTGGTAGTCGAGCGCGCGCGCCCGGGCGATCAGGGCGTCGAGGAGCCGGCCGCCGACGCCGCGCCCGCGCCAGTCGCGCTCCACGTAGAGCGAGAAATCGGCCACGTGGTCGTAGGCGGGACGCGGGTTGAAGACGTTCAGGCTCCCCCAGCCGACCACCTGGCCGCCGGCCTCCGCCACCTCCGCCACGATCACCGGGTGCCGCGGGCTGCGACCCTCGAGCCAGGCGCGCCGCTCCTCGGGCGTTCGCTCCTCGGTCTCGAGGGTCGCGATGCGGTCCTGGATTCCCTGATTGTAGATCCGGCAGATGGCGGCGGCGTCCGCCGCCGTCGCCTCGCGGATGGTCAGGCGCTCGCTCACCGGCGTACCCTGGGCGAAGCAAGGCCATGCTCTCGCCCCCTGGGACCGGGCCGAGGCCCGAGCAGCCCTAGGACGCAGGGAGGAGGCGGCGCGAGGCGTATGCCGCATACGTTGAGCGCCGCCGACGACCCCGCCGGAGGGACGGGACGCCCGCGAGGCCGCAGGCCGAGCGCGTCCCGGCGAGCTGGAGGACGCCGGGATGCGACGGGGATCGGCCCGGGGCCGCTCACCCGAGCTCGCGCGCGTCGAGGCGCCCGGCGCGGAGGAGTCGCTCGAAGCACTCGATGGTCTGCTGGACCCCGTCACGGAGAGGCGTGGTCGGGTGCGGGCCGAGGTCGCGCTGGACGACACGGTCGTCGTAGGCCCCGGCCACGGGCACCTCCGTCGCGGGATCGTAGGTGACCTCGGCCTTGGGCCGGACCTCGCGGATGAGCACGATCACGTCGGCGACCGAGGCGATCTCGCCGTGGAGGTTGTAGACGCGCGCGCCCTCGACGTCGGCCCGGGCGGCCCGGACGAAGGCGCGGGCGACGTCGGCGACGTACTGGAAGTCGCGGGACCCGCCCCAGCGGATGTGGAACGGCCGGCCGAGGACGGCGGCCTTCATCGCGATGGTCGGATCGGCCGTGAGGCCGAAGTCGCGCCCCGGCCCGTAGAGGGTGTCCGGCCGGAGGCCGATGCTCGGGACCCGGTGCTCGAGCCAGTGGATCCGCGCCGTGTCCTCGTTCGCGACCTTGTAGACGCCGTAATGCGTCTGGGGCATCCGCGGGGCGTCGTCCGGGAGCGGCCCCGGTGGGTACGCCGACGCCGGTCCGAACACGGCGACCGAGGAGGCGTAGGCGACCTGGCGGACCTGATCGCGGCACGCGCGCGCCGCGTCGAGCACGGCGGCCGTGCCGACGACGTTGACGTGGGCCCCCTTCGGGGGGTCCTGGCGGCAGAGCGGGATCTGGAACGCCGCGAGGTGGATGATGCGCGTCACGCCGTGCTCGGTGACGACGCGGGTGAGCGCGGCCACGTCCGTGACGTCGCCGCGGACGAAGGTGACGCGGGCCACCTCGTCCGGCTCGCCGATCATGCGGAAGCGCCACGGATCCTCCGCGAGGTCGTAGGCGACGGGGCGCTCGCCCTCGGCCACGAGGGTCTTCAGGACCCAGGCGCCGATGCAGCCGTGGGAGCCGGTCACGAGGAACGCCATGGTCTCTCCGGGGGCCTCATGATACCAGAGGGCCGGCGCCGGGCCGGCGCCGGGCCGGCGTCCGGGCGCGGCCGGGCGAGGCTTTTTTCGGTCTGCCCGCCGCGTTACAATGCGGGCGCTCGGAACCCGCGGACTCCGTCCGGAGGAGGATATCGATGCGTCACCGACGACTCTCGTGGCCGTGGCTCGTCGTCCTGGTCGCGGCGCTCGCCCCCTGGGGCACGCCCGGACCCGTGGCGGCACAGACGAAGGTGAACCTGGTGTTCTCGTCCGGCCCCACCGGGGGGTCGTGGATCCCGCTCGCCGCGACGACGGCGGACCTCGTGAAGAAGCGGTTCCCCGACCTCGACGTCCAGGTGGAGCCGGGCGCTGCCCTCGTGAACATGGAGAAGATCCGCTCGGACAAGGCGGACCTCGGCTGGTCCATGACGACCGTGCTCTCGGACGCGCGGACAGGCAAGGGCGAGTGGAAGGGCAAGCAGACCGACAAGCCGATGTACGTCGCCACGATGTACCCGAACGTCTGGCAGCTCGTCGTCACCGCCGACTCGAACGTACGCACGATCGCCGATCTCAAGGGCAAGGCGACGGCGCTTCCCCCCCGCGGGAACACGAGCCTCCAGGACGGCTGGGTGAACCTCCTCCAGCTCTACGGGCTCAAGCTCGCGGACCTCGGCTCGACCTCCTACGGGTCCCTCGCCGAGAACACGGAGCTGATCAAGAACCGCCAGGCGGTCGGCATGGGGTGGTTCACGACCGTGCCGGCGTCCTTCATCCGCGATCTCGGCGCGTCGGTCCGGATCCGGATGCTGGCGGTTCCCGACGACATCATCAAGAAGATGCAGGAGCTGAACCCCGGCTACGCGCGGCACGTCATCCCCGCGGGGACGTACAAGGAGCAGGGGATCGACGGGGAGATCGTGACCTTCCAGTCGCCGACGATCCTCATCGCCTCGTCGAAGGTGCCCGAGGACGCGATCTACCGCGTGACCAGGGCGATCGTGGAGGGGCGCGAAGGGTACGGCGCCGTCTTCGCGGCCATGAAGGGGATCACGCCGAAGGAGATGGGACAGGACTACGGTCTCCCGTACCACCCGGGTGCCGCGAAGTACTACCGGGAGGTCGGGGTCCTCAAGTAGGCGGCCGCGCGGTGTGACGCCCCCGTGACGGCCGCGGTCGTCGCGCGGTCGGTCGCGCTCTTCGTCCTGGCGGGGCTCTGCGAGATCGGCGGGGGCTACCTCGTCTGGCTCTGGCTGCGGAGCGGCCGCGGCTTCCTCGTGGGCGTGCTGGGGGGGCTGATCCTGTTCCTCTACGGAGTCGTCCCGACGTTCCAGCCGGCTCCCTTCGGGCGCGTCTACGCCGCGTACGGCGGCGTGTTCGTCGTGCTTTCGCTCGCCTGGGGCTGGGTCGTGGATCGGTGGGTGCCCGACCGCTTCGACCTCGTCGGGGCCGCCCTCTGCCTCGCCGGGGTCGCCGTGATCATGTACTGGCCGCGCCCCTGAGCCCGTGCCGTGAGGAAGCTCGGCGGCGCTGCCGGGGTGCTCGTGGCGATCCTCGCGATCGCCATGTCCGTCTACCACCTCTACGTCCGCCTGACGCCCGTCCCGCCCGACAGCCAGGTGCTGCGGGCGCTCACCCTCCTCTTCAGCCTGGTCCTCGCCTTCCTGATCTTCCCCGCGCGGAAGGCCGCCCCCGGCGACCGGCCGAGCTGGCCGGACCTCGGCCTCGCCGGGGCCTCGGTGGTCGCCGCCGTCTACATCCTCCTCTACTACCAGTACGTCACCACCCGCTACCCGACCGCGGACCCGCTCACCCGGCCCGACATGATCGTCGCGGCCCTCGCGACGCTCCTCGTCCTCGAGGCGACCCGCCGCACGATCGGGTCGGCCCTGCCGATCGTGACGGTGTGCTTCATCCTCTACGGGCTCGTGGGGCCCCGGATGCCCGGGTTCCTCCACCACCGGGGGCTCACGCTCGAGATCCTGCTCGACCAGACCTACTTCACGACGGAGGGGATCTTCGGGATCCCGCTCGGGGTGGCGGGCTCGTACGTGATCCTCTTCATCATCTTCGGCGCGTTCCTCGAGAAGTCCGGGGCGGGGCAGTTCTTCATGAACTTCGCCAACGCGATCGCCGGCGGCTCGCGTGGGGGGCCCGGGAAGGTGTCGGTCGTCTCCTCGAGCCTCTTCGGCACGATCTCGGGCTCGGCCGTCGCGAACGTCATGGTGGACGGCTGGCTCACGATCCCGATGATGAAGCGGACCGGGTTCAAGCCCGAGGCCGCGGCCGCGATCGAGTCGGTCGCGTCCACGGGGGGCCAGATCATGCCGCCCGTGATGGGGGCGGCCTCGTTCGTCATGGCCGAGTTCCTCGGCGTCCCGTACTCGACCATCATGCTGGCCGCGGCGATCCCGGCGATCCTCTACTACGTCGCCCTCTTCGCCGCGATCCACTTCAACGCCGTCCGCACGGGGCTCCGGGGTATCGCGCGCGAGGAGCTGCCGAACCTCTGGGACACGGTCTGGCGCCAGGGGCATCTCTTCCTGCCGGTGGTCGTGATCCTGGTCCTCCTCTTCCAGGGCTTCACCGCGACCTACGCGGCGATCATCTCCACGGCGAGCGTGATCGTCCTCTCCTGGGTGCGCCGGGAGACCCGGGTCGGCGTCCGGAAGGCGCTCGAGGCCCTCCGGGAGGGCGCGGAGGCGACGGTGCCGGTCGCGATGGCCACGGCCTGCGCCGGGATCGTGATCGGGATCGTGCTCCAGACCGGGCTCGCCCTCCGGTTCACGAGCTTCCTGATCTCGTTCTCGGGCGGCCAGCTGATCCCCGCCCTCGTGATCACCATGCTCGCGGGGATCGTCCTCGGGATGGGGATGCCGACCACCCCGGCCTACATCATGCAGGCGGCCCTCCTGATCCCGGCGCTCGTCAAGCTGGGCATCCTCCCGATCGCGGCCCACATGTTCGCGTTCTACTTTTCGTGCCTCTCCGCGGTGACGCCCCCCGTCGCGCTCGCCGTGTACGCGGCGGCGTCCATCAGCCGGTGCAGCCTGTGGGGCGCCGGCTGGCAGGCCCTCAAGTTCGCCGCCGCCGGCTTCATCGTGCCGTTCTTCTTCGTCTACTCGCCGTCGCTCCTCTTCGTCGGCGCGCCCCTCGAGATTCTCCGCGCGTGCGTGACCGGCTCGATCGGGGCCGTCGTCCTCGCCGCCGCCCTCGAGGGGCAGCTCCTCCGGCCCGCGACCGGGCTCGAGCGCGGGATCTTCGGCGCGGCAGCGATCCTCCTGATCGACCCGGGGCTGACGACGGACATCGCGGGCCTGGTCCTGATCGCCGTCGGCCTGGGGCTCCAGCGGCTGCGGCCCGTGCCCGCCGTGGCCGTCGCGGAGCCGGCCCGGCGTGCCTGAGGGCGCGGTGCGCGACCCGCTGGCCGTCGCGGCGATCGCGCTGGTCGTCGGCGTGGTCCTCGTGGTGACGATCGTGTACGGGGTCCTCCGGCTCTATTGACCGACAAGGAGGGTGGACATGCGTGAAGTCCTCAGACTCGGCGTGCTCGGGTGCGTGCTTGCGCTGCTCGGGGTCGCGATGGCGCAGCCGGCCGTGGCCCAGAACGTGATGGAGCTGGCAAAGAAGGAAGGGAAGGTCGTCTGGTACTCCTCGCTCGAGCTGTCTGTCGCTCAAAGGGTCTGCGACGCGTTCAACAAGAAGCAGATGGGCGTCACCTGCGAGCTGAACCGGGACGGGTCCGAGCGCATCTTCCAGAAGGTGATGCAGGAGGCGTCGGCCAACCTCTGGATCGCCGACGTCGTCCACACCTCGGACATCTCGCACTTCCTCGACTTCAAGGCCAAAGGGATGATCACGAAGTATGCCCCGGCGGGCTCAGAGCGGTTCCGGCCGGAGTTCCGTGACCCCGACGGCTTCTACACGGTCCTCCGCGGGAGCCCCTACATCTTCGCCTTCAACACCCGGAAGGTGGCCAAGGGGGAAGCCCCGAAGCGGTGGAAGGACCTCCTCGACCCGAAGTGGAAGGGGAAGCTGGTCCACGCCCACCCTGGCTACAGCGGCGTCGTGCTCACGGGGATGACGGGGCTCCTGGGGGCGTTCGGCTGGGACTACTACGCCGCGCTCGCGAAGAACGCGCCCCTCGTCGTCCAGTCGGCCGTGGACCCGCCGATGAAGGTCTCCGGCGGCGAGGCCTGGGTGGGCGTCGCCGGCGAGTACAACTTCTACCGCGCGGCCAAGAAGGGGAACCCGATCGAGATGGTGTTCCCGGAGGAAGGCGTGCCGTTCGTGTCCTCAGCGAACGCGGTCATGGCCAAGGCCCCTCACCCGAACGCGGCGCGCGTGTTCACGGACTTCCTCTTCGGCAAGGAGGCCCAGCAGATCCTGGTGGATGACGGCCTCTATGTCCCGAACGAGGAGGTGAGCTACGCCAAGGACAAGCGTCCGCTCCGGGAGATCAAGCTCCTCCCCGCCTCGCCCGAGGAGATCATGAAACGCAGCGAGGAGATCAAGACGAGGTTCCGGGAGCTGTTCGGAGTGTGACTGAGAATCGGCCCCTCACCGGCGCCCTCTGCCCCGAGGGGGAGAAGGGACCAGGGATGAGAGGTCCGGATCTCACGCCCCTGGTGTGGCTGATCAACGCGGCGATCCTCGCGGCGCTCGTCGTGGCGCCGCTCGCGATCCTGGTCTACCTGAGCGTCTGGTCCTCGGCGGGCCTGAGCCTCGGGAACTTTCTCACGGCGTTCGGGCGGCCGATCTACCGCGGCCCGATCGTGAATTCCTTCGTCTACGCCGGGTCCGTCGGCGCGCTGAGCGTGCTCATCGGCGCGCCGATGGCCTGGCTCGTGGCGCGCACCGACCTTCCGGGCAAGGGCCTGATCCGGACCCTCACCGTGGCGGCCTTCGTCACCCCGTCCTTCCTCGGCGCGACGGCGTGGGTGATCCTTGCCGGTCCGAACGCGGGGCTGATCAACACGATCTACCGGTGGCTCACCGGCGCCGAGGCGCCGCTCGTGAACATCTTCTCGATGCCCGGGCTCGTCTTCGTGACGAGCCTCTACACGTTCCCGATCGTGTTCATCATGACGGCGGCGGCGCTGACCGCCACGCCGCCGGACCTCGAGGAGGCGGCTCGCATCGCCGGCGCGGGCCGCTGGGCTGTCATGCGCGACGTCACGCTGCCGCTCGCCGTGCCGGCGATCCTCGGCGGGCTCATCCTGGCCGTGCTCGAGACGATCGTGCTGTTCGGCGCTCCGGCCATGCTGGCCATGCCCGGGCGCTTCCACGTCATGACGACCCAGATCTGGGCCTTCTTCCACTACCCGCCGAAGGTCGAGGTCGCGGCGGCGTACGCGATGCCGCTCCTCGTCCTGGCGGCGGGGCTGCTCTGGGTTCAGCGCCGGCTGATCGGGCGGCGGACCTTTACGACCGTCAGCGGCCGGGGGGCGGCGCCGCGACCGGTGGCGCTCGGGGTCTGGCGGTGGCTCGCCTTTGCCGGGTGCGCCCTCGTGCTCGGCTGCGCCATCGCGCTCCCGTACCTCGCGCTCCTGCGCGCGGCGCTGGCCAAGGCCTGGGGGCTCGGCTGGACGTGGGAGAACCTCACGCTCCGGAACTTCCGCTTCGTCATGTTCGAGTACGACCCGACCCGGTCGGCCATCGTGAACACGATGGTCCTCGGCGTGGTGACGGCGACCCTCGCGGCACTCCTCATGGCGGGCATCGCCTACGTCGCTCACCGGCGGCTCCTCAGGGGGGCGCGCCTGCTCGCGTTCCTCGCCACGGCGCCGCTGGCCGTGCCGGGCATCGTGCTCTCGATCGGGCTCTTTCACGCCTACTCGCGACCGCCGCTGCTCCTCTACGGCACGATCTGGATCATCTTCGTCGCCTACCTCACGAAGTACCTGCCGGTCGCGTACACGGCCTGTCACGCGGCGATGGCGACCGTCCACCCGGACCTCGAGGATGCGGCGCGGATCCTCGGAGCGAACCGGCTCGTGGCCGTCAAGGACGTGACCGTGCCGCTCCTCGGCGCGGGACTCGTGTCGGCGTGGCTTCTGGTCTTCCTCCCGAGCCTGCGCGAACTCTCGTCCTCGATCCTCCTCTTCACATCGCGCTCGCGCGTGGTCTCGGTCGTCATCTACACGCTCTACGAGGAGGGGCTCTGGGAGGCGGTCTCGAGCCTCGGCATCCTGCTCCTCGGGATCACGCTCGTGATCGTGGCGGTGGCCCAGCGGTTCCTTGGGCGCCGCTTCCTCCAGGTGTGACGCCGTGCCGATAACCGTCGCATCTCGGCGTCCTCCAGCTCGCCGGGACGCGCTCGGCCTGCGGCCTTGCGGGCGTCCCGCCCGTCCGGTGGGGTCGTCGTCGGGCCTCAACGTATGCGGCATACGCCTCGGCCCGCCTCCTCCCTGCGTCCTTGATCTCGCCGGGACGCGCTCGGCCTGCGGCCTTGCGGGCGTCCCGTCCCTCCGGTCGGATCTGCTCGGTTCTCGGTCCGGCGTGGAGCGACTGTGGCGGCGGTCGTCCTGAAGGGCCTGACCAAGCGCTTCGGCCCGGATGTCGCGGCCGTCCGTGACCTCGAGCTCGAGGTGCGCCACGGCGAGGTCGTCTCCCTCCTCGGCCCGTCGGGGTGCGGAAAGACCACGACGCTCCGCCTCGTGGCCGGGTTCCTCGAGCCCGACGCCGGGGAGATCTGGATCGGCGACCGGCGACTCTCGGCGCCCGGCGCGGTCGTCCCCCCCGAGCGACGGGGGATGAGCATGATCTTCCAGTCGTACGCCGTGTGGCCGCACCGGACGGTGGCCGAGAACGTCGCCTACGGGCTGAAGTTCCGCGACCTGCCCCGGGTGGAGGCGGCGCGGCGGGTGGGCGAGGTGCTCGCGCTGGTCCGCCTCGAGGGCCTCGCGGAGCGCTACCCGGGCGAGCTCTCGGGCGGCCAGCAGCAGCGGGTCGCCCTCGCCCGGGCGCTCGTGGTCCGACCCGAGATCCTGCTCCTCGACGAGCCCCTGTCGAACCTGGACGCGAACCTGCGCGAGGAGATGCGGTTCGAGATCCGGCGCCTCCACGAGGCGCTCCAGCTCACGACCCTCTACGTCACCCACGACCAGGCCGAGGCCATGGTGACCTCCGATCGGATCGCGGTGATGCGCGAGGGGGGGATCGACCAGGTCGGCACGGCCCGCGAGATCTACGACCACCCGGCGACCGCGTTCGTCGCCGGCTTCGTCGGCCGGACGAACCTCCTCCGCGGCGTGCTCGACGCCGGGCAGACGCTCAAGCTCGGCGACGGCCTGGCGATCCGCGTGGGGGACACTCGGGGCCTCGCCAAGGGGGAGCAGGCGGCGGTCTCGATCCGCCCCCACCGGATCGTCGTCGTGCAGGACCCCGCGGCCGCCCGCGCGTGCCGGGAGCGCGGGTGGAACGTCCTGGAGGGGACGGTGGCGCGCGCCGTGTACTTCGGCGATGCCCTCGACGTCCAGGTGGCCCTGCCGAACGGCGGGCCGGTGCTCCGGCTCGCGGCGCCGCCCGAGGCCGACCTCGCGGTCGGGCGGCGGGTCACGCTGGTGATCGATCCGGAGGCCTGCGTGGTGCTTCCGTCCGCGTGATGCGGGAGGTACGCTAGGGCCGTCCGATCCGGCCGCCGCGAGGGAGAGCGATGCCGACGATCACGCTGCCCTACGACACGCACCACCCGCTGTCCGTGCGCGTCCCCGACCGGAACTTCCTCGGCCTCGCGGAGCAGCCCGTCCTGCCCGCGGTCGCGGACCCGCCGGGGGAAATCCGCCGGGCGCTCGCCGAGCCGGTCGGGAGCCCGCCGCTCCGCGAGCTGGCGCGGGGGCGGCGCGCGGTCACGATCGCCGTGACGGACATCACCCGCTTCTGCCCGGACGACCTCGTGCTGCCGCCCGTGCTCGACGAGCTCGCTCTGGCCGGCGTCCCGGAGTCGGCGGTGACCGTCGTCCTCGGTCTGGGCTCCCACCGCGCGATGACGCCGGCCGAGATCGCGAAGAAGCTCGGCCCGCGCGTCGCGGAGCGCCTGCGGGTCGTCAACCACGACTGGAAGCACGACCCGAGCCTCGCCGCGGCCGGGGAGATCGACGGCTTCCCTGTCGAGGTGAACCACCTGGTCCCCGACGCGGCGCTCCGGATCACGACCGGCATCATCGAGCCGCATCTCTTCGCCGGTTACTCGGGCGGCGCGAAGACCATGGTCATCGGCGCCGGCGGCCACCGGACGATCGGCGCGACGCACGGCTACGAGGTCCTCGCGCATCCCTCCTCCCGCCTCGGCCAGCCGGAGTCGATCTTCCGGCGCTTCATCAACGCCGCGGGGGAGCGGCTCGGGGTCGAGTTCGTCGTCAACCTCGTGATCGACCCGGACAAGCGCCTGCTCCGCGCGTTCGCCGGCCACCCCGTACGGGTCTTCGAGGCCGGCGTCGCGTTCGCCCGGCGGGCCTACGAGGCGCCGATCCCGGGGGAGGCGGACATCGTCATCACGGTCCCCGGCGCCCCGAAGAACGTGAACCTCTACCAGGCGACGCGCGCCGTCAACTCCGCGATCATGGGGCCGCAGCCGATCTTGAAGAAGGGCGGAATCGTCATCGTGCCGGCGCCGTGCCCCGACGGCCTCGGCAGCGAGGTCTACCGCGCGTGGCTCCGGGACGTTCACGACGGCCCCAGCATCGTTGAGAAGGCGCGGACCCAGGGCATCCCCGAGGACGGCCACAAGGGCTACCAGTTCGGCCGGTACCTCTGCTACGCCTCGGAGGTCATCGTCACCGACTGCCTGATCTCGCCGGAGACGATCCGCGAGGTGCGGCTCACCCCGATGGGGAGCGCGCAGGAGGCGCTGGACCACGCCCTCGCGCGCCTCGGGCCGGATGCCTCGGTGCTGGTGATCCCCCACGGCGTCGTCACGTTGCCCGTGCTCCCGCCCTAGGGAAGGTCCGCCATGTGGGTGCAGACGAACTTCCGCGTTGCGCTCCCAGCCCGGCTCGGTGCCGGCGGGAGAGAGCTGGTCTCGGAATTCCTGTCGTATTGGCGGCACGTTCGGTCCGACTCGGACGTGGATTGACCATGGTCGGTGACCATGGTAAATTCCCTGAAGGTCCTCGGAGGAGGAGATGCCGATGGAAACCGTGCCGGTCTCAAAGTTCAAGGCCACATGCTTAGCGCTGCTTGAGAAGGTCAAGCGCACGGGGCAGCCCATCCTGGTCACACGCCGCGGGGAGGCGCTCGCCGAGGTCGTGCCACCCAGGGCGCGGCCGGCGGCGGGAGCCTGGTTAGGGTCCTTCGCATCCACGGTGAAGTTCGTCGGCGACATCGTGTCCCCCGCCTCCGACGAAGACGAGTGGGAAGTGTTCCGCTCGGAACCGTGAGGCTCCTCCTCGATACGCACATCTGGCTGTGGAGCCTGGGCGACCCGGCCCGTCTCAGCGCCCGGGTGGCGTCCGCTCTCCAGGACCAAGCCAACGAGTTGTGGCTGTCCCCGATCAGCACGTGGGAGCTGCTCGTCCTCGTGGAGCGAGGCCGCGTGGTCCTGAGCGTCGAGCCCGCGGTGTGGATCCGGAGGGTCTTCGAGGCGATTCCCTTTCGGCAAGCCCCGCTGACCCACGAGGTGGTCCTGGAGAGTCGGCTCATCGACCTGCCCCATCGGGATCCGGCCGACAGGTTTCTCGCCGCGACAGCGTGCGTCTACGAGCTGACGCTGGTCACGGCCGACGATCGCCTGCTGCGCTCCACGCGATACGCGGTGCTCGCGAACACATAGCCCAAGGCCCCGGTCGGCGCCCGATTGCCTGCGCCCACACGCTGGTCTATAGTGAGCATCCGACCGAGTGGAGGGAACTCATGGAGCTGGGCCAGACGCCGAAGGAGATCCGTCAGGCGATCCGTCAGGGCCGGTACGCGGGGGGCACGGCCGGGCTCGCGCCGGGCTATGTCCAGGCGAACCTGGTCATCCTCCCGCAGGCGCAGGCGTACGACTTCCTGGTCTTCTGCCAGCGGAACCCGCGCCCCTGCCCGCTGATCGAGGTGACGGATCCGGGCAACCCCGAGCCCGCCGGCGTCGCCCCCGACGCGGACCTCCGGACCGACGTGCCGCGCTACCGCATCTACCGGGACGGCCGCCTCGAGGGCGAGGTCACCGACATCGCGAAGGAGTGGCGCGAGGACTTCGTCGCCTTCCTCCTCGGCTGCTCCTACACGTTCGAGAACGCCCTCCTCCAGGCCGGAGTCCCGCTCCGGCACATCGAGGAGCGGAAGATCGTGCCGATGTGGCGGACGAACCTGGCCTGCCGCCCGGCCGGCGGCTTCCGCGGGCCCATGGTCGTCTCGATGCGCCCGATCCCCGCGCCGCTCATCCCGCGCGCGGTCACCGTCACGGCACGTTACCCGATGGCCCACGGCGCCCCGGTCCACGTGGGGAACCCGGCGCGGATCGGGATCGCCGACGTCCACACGCCCGACTGGGGGGAGCCGGCGACGATCCTCCCCGGCGAAGAACCGGTGTTCTGGGCGTGCGGCGTGACGCCCCAGGCCGTCGCCCTCGAGGCGCGATCGCCGCTCGTGATCACCCACGCGCCCGGGCACATGTTCATCACGGATCTCCCCGATCACGCCCTCGCCGTCCTCTGACGGCGGCGCGTCAGTCGCCCCCGGGCCGATGGCCCTGTACGCGGAGCCGCGCTTCCTTCCTGCGGGCGACCTCGCGGTGTCGGTCGAGCTGGCCGACGAGATCTCCCGCGAGGCGAACGCCCGGGTCCTCACCCTCGAGCGCCTGCTGACGGATCTCCGCCTCACGGGGCTCGTCGAGGCGCTCCCGACGTTCCGCTCGCTCCTCGTCAGCTACGACCCGCTGGTGCTGCCGTGCGAAGAGCTGGAGGCCCGGATCCGGGCGCTGCTCCCGCGCCTCGAGGCGGCGGCGCCGCCACCCGGGCGCTTCGTCGAGCTGCCGTGCGCCTACGGGGGCGAGCTCGGCCCCGATCTCGAGGAGGTGGCGCGCCGCCTCGACCTCACCCCCGACGAGGTCGTGCGGCTCCACTCGGGCGCCGAGTACCACGTCTACTTCATCGGCTTCACGCCCGGCCTCCCGTACATGGCCGGGATGCCTGAGCGGCTCACGATACCGCGGCTCGACCAGCCGCGAACCAAGACGCCGCCGGGGAGCGTGGGCATCGGCGGGACGCAGTGCTCGATCTATCCGGTCGAGAGCCCGGGCGGCTTCTGGCTCCTCGGCCGGACGCCGCTCGCCCTCTACGATCCGGCCTCGGCCGACCCGATCCTCCTCCGCCCCGGGGACCGCGTCCGCTTCCGGGCGATCAGCGGCCACGAGTACGCCTCGATCGCCGCCGCCCTCGCGGCGGAGACCTACCGCCCGCGGATCGAGGCGGATCCGGAGGGCTCGTGAGCGATCTCGTCGTCGTCGAGCCGGGGCCGCTGACGACCGTCCAGGACCTCGGACGCCCAGGCTACCAGCGGGTCGGGATCCCCCCGTCCGGGCCGCTCGACCGGACGGCGTTCATTGTTGCGAACCGCCTGCTCGGCAACGCGGACAGCGCGGCGGGGCTTGAGCTCACGTTCAAGGGCCCGCGGCTCGAGGTGCGCCGCGAGTGCCTCGTGGCCGTGACCGGGGCCGAGATGAGCTTCGCGGTGAACGGCCGGGAGGCGCCGGCCTGGACGGTGCTCCGTGTGCGCCCCGGAGATCTCCTGGGCTTCGGCGTGGCCCGGGCCGGCTGTCTCGCGTATCTCGCGGTGGCGGGCGGGATCGAGGTGCCTCCGGCGCTCGGCTCCCGCGCGACCTACCTCCGCGGCCGGCTCGGAGGGCTCGAGGGGCGTGCGCTCCAGAAGGGCGACGCGCTCCCGATCGGAGCGTCACGCCTCGCCCCGGGCCGCGTCGAGGGGCGCACCGTGGCGCCGTCGCGCCGGCCCGCGTATCCGCCCGAGATCGAGTGTCGCGTGATCCTCGGTCCCCAGGACGACCGCTTCACCCCGCAGGGGGTCCAGGCCTTCCTCGAGGGCCCGTACGAGGTCACCCTGCAGGTCGACCGGATGGGGTATCGTTTGAAGGGTCCGGCCATCCAGCACGCCCGGGGGCACGACATCATCTCGGATGGGATCCCGCTCGGGGGGATCCAGGTGCCGGGCGAGGGCCAGCCGATCGTCCTCCTGGTGGACCGGCAGACGACGGGCGGTTACACGAAGATCGCCACCGTGATCAGCACGGACATCGGGCGAATCAGCCAGGCGAGGCCCGGCCGCCGCGTGCACTTCCGCCGCGTGACGCTCCCCGAGGCGCACGCGGCGCTCTGCGAGGCCGCCCGGTGGTTCGACGACGCGGTGTCGGCGTGAGCCAACCGGTCCTGGTGGTCCTCGTGGCGGTGTGGCTCGCCCTCGGCGGCTGCCAGACCACCCAGCCGCCGCCGCAGCCGGACACCCAGAAGCAGGCCCCGAAGGAGCCGCCGGGCATGCCGAAGCTCGAGCGGTACTGAGCCGCCGACCGAAGCAGGCCACGCGGGAGGAACAGGTCCGAGAAGGGAGCGGCGTCCCGCAGGCCGGAGCCGCCGCGACCCGATGGGAGGATTGCCAGACATGAGCCTCGAGACCCTGATCGCCGACTACCAGGCCAAGACGCCGCGCTCCCGCGCGCTCTTCGAGGAGGCGCAGCGCGTCCTCCCGGGCGGCAACACGCGGACGACGATCTTCATCGACCCCTACCCGTTCTACGCGGTGCGGGGCGCGGGGGCGTGGATCTGGGACGCGGACGGCCACGAGCGGCTCGACTTCAACGGCAACTACACCTCGCTGATCCTGGGCCACGCACCGCCCGCCGTCGTGGCGGCGGTCCGGGAGCTGGCCGACCGCGGACTGTCGTTCCCGGGACCGTCGGAGCACGAGCTGCGCCTGGCGCAGGAGCTCACGCGCCGCGTCCCGTCGTGCGAGCAGGTGCGCTTCGCGAACTCGGGGACCGAGGCGACGATGCTGGCGATCCGTGGCGCCCGCGCCTTCACCGGCCGGCCGAAGATCGCCAAGTTCGAGGGCTCCTACCATGGCACCCACGACTGGGTCCAGGTCTCGATCGCGCCGCCTGCCGAGGGCGCCGGGAGCCGCAAGCGCCCGAAGCCCGTCGCGGCGGGCGCGGGCATCCCGCCGGCCGTGCTGAAGCACGTGGTCGTCCTGCCCTGGAACGAGCCCGGGGCGGCGGTGCAGGCCATCGAGAAGAACGCCCGCGACCTCGCCTGCGTCATCCTCGAGCCCGTCCAGGGCGCAGCCGGCGTCATCCCGCCGGTCGAGGGGCTCCTCCAGGCGATCCGCGAGGTCACGGCGAAGCACGGGATCGTGCTCATCTTCGACGAAGTCATCACGTTCCGGCTGGGGCCCGGCGGGGCGCAGGCGCTGATGGGCGTCACGCCCGACATGACGACCTTCGGGAAGATCATCGGCGGCGGACTCGCGGTGGGGGCGTTCGGCGGCCGGGCCGACGTCATGGCGGTCTTCGACCCGCGCGGCGGGAAGCCGCGGGTCGCGCAGGGCGGGACGTTCAACGCGAACCCGCTCACGATGGCCGCGGGGCTCGCGACGCTCACGGCCCTCACCCCGGAGGTCTACGCGCAGCTCGACCGTCTGGGCGAGAGCCTCCGGGAGAAGCTCCGGGCGCTGTTCCGGACGCGGAAGGTCAGGGCGCAGGTGACCGGTGTGGGCTCGCTCTTCTGCCTCCACTGGACCCCGAAGCGCGTCGTGGACTACCGCTCGAGCCGGCCCACCGACGCCGACCGGCCGCTGCGCGCGTACGTCGGCCTCCTGAACGAGGGGATCCTGCTCTCGCAGCGGGGGATGGGGTGCGTGTCCGCGTCCATGGCGGAGGCCGAGGTGGACCGCTTCGTGGACGCGCTCGGGAAGGTGCTGGACGCCGAGGAGCGGCGCTAGATAACAAGCGCGGGCCGGCCGGCGGGTGGCGCCGGGTGAGCCCCGCGTGGTCCCGGGCGCGCGGGGCGAGCCCGGTGACAGGACTCCCTGACCGGAATGAGGTGAGGCCGTGGCCAAGATGATTGATCTGAACTGCGACATGGGCGAGTCCTACGGGCGCTGGACCCTCGGGGCCGACGAGGCCATCATGCCCTCCATCTCCTCGGCCAACATCGCCTGCGGCTTCCACGGCGGCGACCCGCACGTGATCCGCAAGACGATCGCGCTCGCGGTCAAGCACCGGGTCGCCATCGGCGCGCACCCTTCGCTCCCCGATCTCATGGGATTCGGCCGCCGCGTCATGGACGTCACGGCGCAGGAGTTGAAGGACTACGTCTGCTACCAGATCGGCGCCGTCCGGGAGTTCTGCCGGGCGGCGGGCGTGGAGCTCCAGCACGTCAAGCCCCACGGCATCCTCTACAGCATGGCCGAGAGCCAGGAGGCGATCGCCCAGGCGATCGGCGAAGCCGCGCGGGAGTCGGGCGAGCGGCTCATCCTCATGACGCTCGCCTCCGGGAAGTACGATGCCCACTGCCGCAAGATGGGCGTCCGCGTCGCCTCGGAGGGGTTCGCCGACCGCGCGTACGAGGTGGACGGGACGCTCGTCTCCCGCAAGAAGCCCTACGCCCTCATCACCGACCCCGAGCGCGCAGCGGCCCAGGCCGTGCGGATGGCGGCCGAGGGGAAGGTGCGGACGCATGACGGCGTGGACATCGACATCAACGTCCAGACGATCTGCTGCCACGGGGACACGCCCGGCGCCGAGCGGATCGTCCGCGCGGTGCGGGAGGGGCTCGAGAAGGCTGGCATTCAGGTGAAGCCGCTCCGGGAGTGGCTGCCGTAACCATGGCGCTCTGCCACGACCTCCTCCGCGGCGCCGTGTCGATTACCGTCGCATCCCGGCGTCCTCGGTCGTCGGCGCCCCTCAACGTATGCGGCATACGCCTCGGGGCGCCTCCTCCCTGCGTCCTAGGGCTGCTCGGTTCTCGCCCCGGCGCGATCGGATCGGCACTCGCGCGCACCAGGGGAGGCTCGTAGGATGGCGCTGTGCCACGACCTCCTCCGCGGCGCCATCGACCTCCACACGCACTCGGCCCCCTCGCTCTTCGACCGCCTCCTCGACGACGTCGCGCTTGCGGAGCAGGCCCGCGCCGCAGGAATGCGGGCGGTCCTCTACAAGGCGCACGAGCAGGACACGACGGGGCGCGCCGCGCTCGTCCGCCGCGCGGTCGCGGGCATCCACGCCTTCGGCGGCATCGTCCTGAACCACGTCGTCGGCGGCTTGAACCCGACCGCCGTGGACGCCTCGATCAAGCTCGGCGCCCGGATGGTCTGGATGCCGACGATGTCGGCCCAGCACCACGTTGCGTTCTTCGGCGGCAGCCACTTCGGCCCGCGGATGAAGGGGAAGGCCCCGACGGGCGCCCGCGCGGGGCTCACGGCGCTCGACGAGGCCGGAAAGATCAGGCCGGAGGTCCAGGAGATCCTGGAGCTCGTCGCGGAGGCCGACATCTGTCTCTCGACCGGCCATCTGTCGCTCGCCGAGATCCGCGTGCTCGTCTCCGCGGCCCGGAAGGCCGGCGTCACGAAGATCCTGGTGACGCATCCCGACCTCATGCTCCTGGGGATCGGGGTGGCCGACCAGCAGGCGCTCGCCGACGAGGGGGCGATCCTCGAGAAGGACATGAACACGCTCGGCCCGCCGTGGCACTCGATCACGCTCGACGCCATGGTGAAGTCGATCCGCGAGGTCGGCCCGGCGCGCTGCGTGCTCGCGACCGACTACGGCCAGCTCCACAGCCCCTCGCCCGTAGAGGGCCTCCGCATCTTCATCCAGCTCTGCCTCGAGCAGGGGATCACCGAGGCCGAGATCCGGGCGATGGTCGCGGACACCCCGGCTCGCCTCCTCGGCCTCGCCTGATTCGGTCTCCCTCTCTCCCATCGGGGGAGAGGGGTGGGGTGAGGGGGTGCGCTTCGGCGCCCAGTTCGGGGGGCTCTATGCCGCCGCGGCGGAGGTGGCGCGGCTCGGGGCGGAGGCCGAGGCGGGCGGCTTCGAGAGCCTCTGGGTGCCGGACTCCCCGATGCTCTACCGGGACCCGTACGCGACCCTCGCGCTCCTCGCCCGCGAGACCCGGCGCGTCCGGCTGGGTACCCTGGCGACCAACGTGCTGACCCGCCACCTCGCGGTCACGGCGAGCGCCATGCTCACGCTCCAGGAGCTGTCGGGCGGCCGCGCGATCCTGGGGATCGCCACGGGCGACTCCGCGGTCCGGCGCATCGGTGCCCGGCCCGTCCGGCTCGCCGACTTCGAGCGGGCGCTCGCCGAGGTCCGCGCGCTCCTCGCCGGCGGTGCCGGCGCGGACGGGCGCTTCGCGATCCGCTTCGCGGCGGGGGCCCCGCCACCGGTCTACGTGGTCGCGTCGGGGTTCCGCCTGCTGGAGCTGGCCGGGCGCCTCGCGGACGGCGTCGTGGTGAACGTCGGGGCGCACCCGGCCGTGTTTCGTGCCGCCCTCGAGCGGATCCGAGCCGGTGCGCGGGCGGCCGGTCGCGATGCGGGCGAGGTGGAGGTGGTGGCGTTCTTCTTCTGCGCGATCGACCCGGACCCGGCGGCCGCGCGGGCGCGGCTCAAGCCGAGCGTGTCGTGGGTGTGCCAGCACTTCCCCGGGCTCTGCGAGCTGGCGGGGCTCCCCCTCGACGCGGCGGTGCGGCGGGAGCTCGAGCGATTCGGCGGCGACTACGCGCGCTACGACCTCGTCCACGCGGCGGAGTGGGTCCAGGCGGTGCGGGAAGCGGCATTCCTGCCGGCGGAGTACGTCGAGGCCTTCGCGCTCGGCGGGACGGCGGCGGACGTCGTCCGGAAGCTCCGCGACCTCGAGACCCTCGGGGTCCGCAGCGTCGCGATCCGCCCGCCGTCGCCGGAGGACTGGCGGCCGACCGTCCGCGCGTTCGCCGACGCCGTGATCCCGGCGTTCGGGTGACGCACACTCCATTGCCCGGCTTGACACGTCTCCCGGCGGCCCCTATGATGCCACCGCTGGATTCGCCTGAATTCACAGCGACTTCCGCGAGGGACATCGTGTCCGTGAAAGGAGGCTCCGCCATGCTTCGTCGGCTCGTCGTCGTCGTGACGGTTCTCCTCGCCGTCTGGGCGCTCGCTGCACCCGCGTCCGCCCAGCGCGAGGTCGTGATCGGCGTGATCTACCCGATGTCGGGCCCCGCGGCGCAGGCTGGCACCGACAACAAGCCGGTGTTCGAGCTGGCGGCGGCCATCGCGAACGGCGAGGTGGACATCCCGTTTCCCTTCTACCAGCGGCTCAAGGGCATGCCCGGCCTCAAGGGCGCGAAGATCCGGCTGATCTTCACCGACCATCAGGGCAAGCCCGACCTCGGGCAGGCCGAGGCGGAGCGGCTCATCACCCAGGAGAAGGTCCACGCCCTCGTGGGCGCGTGGCACAGCTCCGTCACGGGAACCACGAGCCAGGTCGCCGAGCGGCTGGGGATCCCGTACTTCAACCCCGAGTCGTCCTCTCCCGCGTTGACACGGCGAGGCTTCAAGTGGTTCTTCCGCAGCTCACCGCACGACGAGCACTTCACCCAGGTGATGTTCGATTTCTTCCGGGACTTTCAGAAGAAGAAGGGGATCACCCTGAAGACCCTGGGCGTGACCTACGAGGATACGCAGTTCGGGGCGGACAGCGGCAAGGTCATGAAGGAGCTCGCGAAGAAGTACGGCTACGAGGTCGTGGTGGACCTCCAGTACCGCTCGCGGAGCACGTCGCTGACCGCGGAAGTCCAGAAGTTGAAGGCAGCGAACCCCGACGTCTGGATGCCGACCTCCTACCAGACCGACGCGATCCTCTTCGTCAAGCACTCGAAGGAGCTCGACTACAACCCGAAGATGATCATGGCCCAGGATGCCGGGCACATCTCGCCCGACTTCGTCCAAACGGTCGGGAAGGACGCCGAGGGGACGATGACCCGGGCGCCGTTCTCGACGGACCTCATCGGCAAGCGCCCGGTGGCCATGGCGGTGAACGAGCAGTACAAGAAGCGCTCGCCCGGCGGGAAGGATCTCTACGACTTTCCGGCGCGCGCCTTCACCGGGATGATGACGCTGCTGGACGCGATCAATCGCGCGGGCTCGACGGACCCCGAGGCGATCCGCAAGGCCCTCGTGGCGACGAACATCCCGGGCGAGCAGCTCATCATGACGTGGGACCACGTCCGCTTCGACGAGACCGGCCAGAACACGGGGGTGAAGGGCATCATCCTCCAGCTCCAGGGCGGGAAATACCACACGGTCTATCCCTTCGAAGCCGCGACGCGCGACGTGGTCTACCCGATCTCGAGGTGGTCCGAGCGGAAGTGAGGCTGGCATGCCGCCGCGGGTGGCGCCGGGTGAGCCCCGCGGGGTCCCGGGCGAAGTGGGACCCCCTTAGCTTCCTTCCGCGATTCCGCGAATCGCGGAAGGAGGTAAGCGGGTGACGAGCCCGGGCGCGCGGGGCGAGCCCGGTGACAGGACCCGCGGCGGAAGCCCGTCTGAGTTGGTGGTGCTGGGATGAGTGCCCGGGTCGGCGTGGACGTCGGCGGGACGTTCACCGACCTCGTCGCCGTCGAGCCGGGGTCCGGCGCCTTCCGCTCGAAGAAGGTCCTCACGACCCCCGAGGCGCCCGCCCAGGGCGTCCTCCAGGGGCTGCTCGGCCTGGCGCCCGACGCCGCCGCGATCGCCCACGGGACGACGATCGTCACCAACGCGGTGGTCGAGGGCAAGGGCGCCCGCGCCGCCCTCGTGACGACGCGCGGCTTCCGCGACGTCCTCGAGATCGCCCGCCAGAGCCGCCTCGACCTCTACCGCCTCGACGTCCCCCCGCGCCCCGCGCCGCTCGTGCCGCGGCACCTCCGGTTCGAGGTCACCGAGCGCGTCGCGGGGGACGGGCGCGTCCTGACGCCGCTGGCCGAGGGCGAGCTGGCGGCGCTCGTCGCGGCGCTGCGCGCGGCCGGCGTCGAAGCCGTCGCCGTGTGCCTCCTCCACGCCTACGCCCACCCCGAGCACGAGGCACGCGTCCGGGCGGCGCTGGGGTCGGCCTTCCCCTACGTGTCGGCGTCTCACGAGATCAACGCGGAGTTCCGGGAGTACGAGCGGACGGCCACCACGGTCCTCAACGCCGCCGTGATGCCGCTCGCCGAGCGCTACCTCGCGGACCTGGAGGCGGTCCTGGGGCGGGTCGGGTTCCGCGGGCCGCTCCACCTCCTCCAATCGAACGGCGCCATGATGTCGGCCGAGGCCGCGCGCCGGCGGCCGCTGGCGATGGCCGTGTCAGGGCCCGCCGGGGGCGTGGCGGCCTCGCGCTTCCTCGCAGGCGCTCTCGGGCTCCGGAACGCGATCGCCTTCGACATGGGCGGGACGACGACCGACGTCTGCCTGATCGCGGACGGCGAGGCGCAGGCGCTTCCGCAGCGACGCCTCGGGGGATTCCCGGTGCGCCTCCCCTCGGTCGCCGTAGAGTCGATCGGGGCGGGCGGCGGATCGCTCGCGCGGGTGGACGGGACGGGCGCCCTCCGCGTGGGTCCCGAGAGCGCGGGCGCGCGCCCGGGCCCGGCGTGCTACGGGCTCGGGGGCGAGGCGCCGACGGTCACGGACGCGCACGCCGTCGCGGGGACGCTCTCCCCGACAGCGCTCCTCGGCGAAACGATCCGCGTGGACCGGGCGCGAGCCGAGGCCGCGCTCGCGCCGGCGGCGCGGGCGCTCGGCCTCGGTCTCCTCGAGACGGCGGCGGGGATCCTCGAGGTCGCGAACGCGGCGATGATGCGCGCGATCCGGCTGATCTCGGTGCAGCGCGGCTTCGACCTCCGGGAGTTCGCCCTCATCGCCTACGGCGGCGCGGGCCCGCTCCACGGGGGGCGGCTCGCCCACGAGCTCGGCATGCCGCGCGTGGTCGTGCCGGCACCCGCGGGCGTCTTCTCCGCGCTCGGCTGCGTCGTGACGGAGGTCGCGTACGACCACGTCCAGACCCACCGCCGGCCGCTCGACGGGCTCGATCCCACGGACCTCGACGCGCGCTTCGAGCGCCTCGCGGCGGCCGTCCGGGCGCCGCTCCTGGCGGAGGGCCACGAGGCCGCGGCGATCCGCCTCGCGCGGAGCGTGGACGTCCGGTACCTCGGGCAGAACTACGAGCTGGAGGTGCCCTGGCGCGGGGACCTCGCGGCGCTCCGGCGCGACTTCCAGGCGCTCCACCAGCGTCTGTACGCGTACGCCACGGGCGAGGCGATGGAGTGCGTGAACCTGCGCGTCCGCGCCGCCGTACCGGTCGAGGTGGCGCGCTTCCCCGAGTGGCCCGGGCGCGGCGCCGCCAACCCGGGCGGGGAGCACCGGGCCTATTTCCCGGAGACCGGTGAGACGCCCCTCCCGGTCTACCGGCGCGCCGACCTGGCCGCCGAGCAGGTGCTGAAGGGTCCGGCGCTCGTCGAGGATCCCTGGGCGACGACGCTGGTCTACCCGGGGCAGTCGGGCACGCTGGACCGTTTCGGCAACCTCATCATCGAGGCCGCGAAGTGAGCCCGCGGGCGGCCGCGGTCAACCCCATCACCGTCGAGGTGGTCCGCCACGCGGTGCTCGCGATCGCGGAAGAGATGAGCGCGATCGTCATGCGGTCGGCGCGCTCGCCGCTCCTCAAGGAGGCCGGCGATCTCTCGAGCGCGCTCACCGACGCCCGGGGGCGGCTCATCGCCCAGGGGCGCGACATCCCGATCCACCTCGGTGTCATGGCGTTCACCGTCAAGGAGCTCCTCAAGCGGGTCCCGCGCCGGGACTTCCGCGACGGCGACGTCTACTACCTGAACCTCCCCGAGGTCGGCGGGAACCACCTCCCCGACGTCAAGGCGATCCGGCCGGTCTTCGCGGGCGGCCGCCTCGCCGCGTTCGCGGTGAGCCTCGCCCACTGGGCCGACATCGGCGGGGCGGTGCCGGGCTCGTACGTGCCGTGGGCGACGGAGGCGTGGCAGGAGGGGCTCCGCATCGCCCCGATCAAGGTCTTCGACCGCCGCGGCCCGACGCGCGCCTTCGACCTGATCCTCTCGAACGTCCGCGGCCGGGAGGAGCGGGAGGGCGACTGCCTGGCGCAGTACGCCGCGTGCGAGGTGGCGGCGCGGCGGCTCGGCGAGCTGTTCGGGCGCTGGGGACCCGCGACGATCCTGGCCTGCTTCGACCGCTTCCTCGGCGAGGCCGAGGGGCAGATGCGCGCGGCGATCCGCACGATCCCGCCGGGGGTCTACACGGGCGAGGACTGGGTGGATGACGACGGCCACGAGGACCGGCCGATCCCGGTGCGCGTGACCGTGACCGTCAGGGGGGATCGCGCCGCGTTCGACTTCGCGGGGACCGGCGCGGCCGTCCGCGGCCCCGTCAACACGACGCCGTTCGTCACGAGCTCCGCCGTCTACTACAGCCTGAAATCGCTCGTCGCCCCCGACGTCCCGGGCAACGACGGCTGCTACCGCCCGATCGCCGTCGCGGTCCCGCCGGGCACCATCCTGAACCCGCCGCTCGATCTGCCCCTGGTCGGCGGCAACCACGAGACGTCGCAGCGGGTCGTGGACGCCTGCTACAAGGCCCTCGCCCCGGCGATTCCGGAGCGGATCACGGCGGGTGGGCCGACGACGTCGGGCCTCCTGCTCTTCGGGACCCGGCGGGACGGCCGGTGGCAGATCCTCTACGAGGTGCACGGCGGGGGCGAAGGCGCAGGCGCCCGGCGGGACGGGGGGCACGCCGTGCGTGTCCACATGTCGAACGTCATGAACACGCCGACCGAGGTGGTCGAGACCGAGTACCCGATGGAGGTGCTGCGGCACGAGCTCCGGCCCGGGAGCGGCGGGGCGGGGACGCACCGGGGGGGCTGCGGGCTCGTCCGCGCCTACCGCGTCCTCGCCGAGACGACGCTGACCACGATGCTCGAGCGGCGCGTCGTGCCCCCCTGGGGTGTGTTCGGCGGCGCGGACGGCCTCCCGTACCGCATCACGCTCGAGCGCGGGGGGACGCGGCGCGACGTCAAGGGGAAGGAGACGGTGCGCCTCGAGCCCGGGGACGTCGTGCTGATCGAGACGGCGGGGGGTGGCGGTTACGGGGACCCGGCCCGGCGTCCCGACGACCTCGCGGCGCGCGACCGCCTCGAGGGGTACACCGCGGAGGAACGATGAAGCTGAAGGAGCAGGTGGGCATCGTCACGGGAGCGGCGAAGGGGATGGGGCGGGCCATCTCGCTGCGCCTCGCCGCGGAGGGCGCGCACCTCGTCCTCGCGGCGCGCGAGGCGCCGCCGCTCGAAGCCGTGGCGGTGGAGGCGCGGACATTCGGCCGGCGGGCGCTCGTCGTGCCGACCGACGTCCGCGACGAGGCGACCGTTCGCGCGATGGTCGACGCGACGGTGGATGCCTTCGCACGGATCGACATCCTCGTCAACTGCGCGGGGACCACGGGGCCGATCGAGACGCCCGTCCACGAGCTGAAGGTCGAGGATTGGGACGAGGTCCTCGCCGTGAACCTCCGGGGCACGTTCCTCCCGACCAAGCACGTCGTCCCGGTGATGCTGCGACAGAAGCGCGGCAAGATCGTCAACATCGCGGGAACCTCCGGACTCCGCGGCTACAAGCTCCGCGCGGCGTACTCCGCGTCGAAGTGGGCGGTCCGCGGCTTCACGCGGACGGTCGCGCTCGAGGTCGGTCCCCACGGCATCACCGTCAACTGCGTCGCGCCCGGGATCGTCGCGGGCGACCGGATGGATCGCCTCTGCCGCGAGAAGGCGCGGAAGCGCGGGTGGACGCCCGAGCAGATCCACGCGGAGTACGTCCAGGAGATGGCGCTCCGGCGCGTGACCACCGCAGACGACGTCGCGAACGCGGTGCTGTTCCTGTGCACGGACGACTCGCGCAACATGACGGGCCAGTGCCTCACGGTGGACGGCGGCTGGGACGTGTAGATCCTCGGAGGGGGGCTTTGCCCCCCTTCCGAACCTCCCCCGAGGAGGGGTTGCGCGGGCAAAGCCCGCGCTCGGAGCGTTTCGCTCAGGGCGTTCGGCCAGGCGGACCTGGGTGGCAATCGCGTATCCATACTCCCTCTCCCTTCGGGGAGGGAGACCATCCGGGTCGGGCCGAAGCGTGGCGGGCTGGACGCCGCCGGGAGCCGGTGCTAAACAAGGGCTGATGGTCGTCACGGTCCGGTACCTCTTCGGCGTGAGCCGCGACGCGGAGGGGCGCGACGAGGTCCGGCTGGAGCTCCCGCGAGGCGCGACCGTGTTCGAGGCGATGCGGCGGCTCGGCGTCTCGGGCCTCGAGTTGCACGCGGCGGTGAACGGGGAGTCGGCGGCGGACGGCACGGTGCTCCACGACGGAGACGAGGTGACGTTGATCCCGGCGATCCAGGGGGGAGGAGACTGAGATGCGGCGCGTCGTGATCGGACTCGGAGGACTCGCTCTCGGCCTCGCGGCCGCGGGCGAGGGCGTTGCTCAGTCGCGGGTGGTCGTGCCCATCATCATCCAGCGCCCGGCCGGGACGTCGGGCGTCACCGAGACGCGTGTCTACCGTCAGGGCGCCGCCCCGGCGCCTGCCCCGCACGCCACCCCGGGGACCAGCTTCTCGACTTCACCCTCGAGCACGCGGGAGATTCGCGTGCTGCGGCCGGGCGGGCCGGCGACCGGGGGTAGATCGCCCGGGTCGGGCGCCACCGGGTTCTTCACGACGCCGCAGACGACCCAGGAGATCCGCATCTTCACGCCGGGCGGCGCCGCGGCGGATCCGGGGCCGGCGCGCAGCTTCCATACCTCGCCCGCCAAGAGCCAAGAGATCCGCGTCTTCGGGAACACCACCGTCGAGACGCCGATCGTGATCCTCCCCGAGTAGGCATGCTCCTCCCGCGCTTCGAGTACCGGCACGCCTCCTCGCTCCTCCAGGCGATGACCCTCCTCGCCGAGAACGCCGAGGCGCGACCGCTTGCCGGCGGGACCGACCTGCTCGTGGATCTGCGCGAGCGGCGCCAGACGCCGCGGCTGCTCGTGGACATCTCGGAGCTCGCCGAGCTCCGTGGGGTCGCGCGGGAGGACGGCGGCCTCCGCATCGGCGGGGGCGTCACGGTGGGGGAGCTCCTCGCCTCGCCGCTGGTCGCCGAGCGGCTCCCCGCGCTCCGCGAGGCCGCGCGGGGGTTCGCCGACTTCCTCACGCGGAACAAGGCGACGCTCGGCGGGAACCTCGCCAATGGGAGCCCCGGCGCGGATCTCGTCGTCCCGCTGCTCGCGTGCGACGCCCGGATCGTGCTCGCCTCGCCGGCGGGGGAGCGGACCCTCCCGCTCGACGGGTTCCTCCTGGGGCCCCGCCGGACCGCGCTCCGGCCGGGCGAGCTCGTGCGGGCGGTCGTCGTGCCCGGGGCCGCGGGCCGGCAGTTCTTCTACAAGCTCGGCCTCAAGCGCGGCGGTGCGATCGCGGTCGTGAGCGTGGCGACCCGCGTCGCCCTCGACGCGGGCGGGCGCTGCGTCGAGGCGCGGATCGCGCTCGGCGCGGTGGCGCCGCGCCCGTTCCGGGCGACCGAGGCCGAGGCGGCGCTCGCGGGTGGGCCGTTGACGCCGGCGACGATCGGGCGCGCCGCCGAGCTGGCCGCGACCGCCGCGCGCCCGATCAGCGACGTCCGGGGTTCCGAGGACTACCGCCGGGCGATGGTGCGGGCGCTGGTCGCGCGCGGCCTCACCGAGGCCCTCTCCCCCTTGGGGAGAGGGGAGGGGTGAGGGGCATTCCATGCGGACCATCGAGTTCGCCCTGAACGGGGAGCGGGTGCGCGTCGCCGTCGAGCCCCACGAGACCCTGTTGTGGGTCCTCCGCCACCGCCTTCAGGCGACCGAGGTCAAGTCGGGCTGCGACCGCGGGGACTGCGGCGCCTGCGCCGTGATCCTCGACGGCAAGGGGATCAACTCCTGTCTCGCCCTTGCAGTCCAGGCCGAGGGGAAGCGGGTCCTCACGGTCCGCGGCATCGGGCGGCCCGACGCGCCGCACCCGCTCCAGGCCGCGTTCGTCGAGCTGGGGGCGGCGCAGTGCGGGATCTGCATTCCCGGGATGCTCGTCTCGCTGTACGCGTTCCTCCAGGAGCACCCCCGCGCGGGCCGGCGGGAGATCCGCGAGGCGATCGGCGGCAACCTCTGCCGCTGCACCGGCTACCAGAAGATCGTGGACGCCGCCGAGGCCGCCGCCCGCCGCCTGGTGGCAGCCGGGGATAGCAGATCGTGAGCCCGCCTCGCGTCGGCCGTCCGGGGATGCCGAAGAGCTACGGCGTCCTCGACCCTGCGGGCGGAGCGGGGCTGCTTCCGTGGAGCTCGGAAGTCACCGACGATGCGCGGCGCACCACCTTCGACGTGGCCTATCTGGCCAAGTACGACGTGAGCATGTCCGACGTCCCCGGCGACGTGTCGGTCTGGGCCGTCAAACCGCGCGTCGCGTTCGCCTGGCAGGAGAAGGACTTCCCTGGCAGCGCGACCCGGTGGCTGTTCGAAGACAGGCGATGAGCGCGAGAGATACAGGCCACCCCTCCCCCCAAAGGCCACCGGAGGGACGGGACGTCGCGAGGGCGCATGCCCGAGCCGTCCCGGCGAACTGGTCGATAGGGGACGGGGGTGCGGGGGGTCCCGAATGAACCCAGAGTCCGTTTTCCGTATCGTGGGGACCCGCGCGCCCCGGCCGGACGCCCGTGACAAGGTCCACGGGCTCCTCCGCTACGCGGACGACTTCGCGCTCGCCGGCATGCTCCACGCGAAGGTCGTCCGCGCCACGCGGCCGTCGTCGCGGATCCTGAAGGTGGACACGAGCCGGGCCGAGGCGCTCCCCGGGGTGAAGTGTGTGATGACGGCGCGGGACGTCCCGAACAACGTCCTCTTCAGCGACGTCCCCGGGCAGACGACGGCGATCGGCCCGCTGCGGGCGCGCACCCAGGTCCTGGCGGACGACGTCGTCCGCTACCTGGGCGAGGCGGTGGCGCTCGTCGCGGCGGAGACGGAGGAGCTGGCCGAGGAGGCGGCGCGCCTGGTCCGGATCGACTACGAGGACCGCCCGGGCGTCTTCGACCCCGAGGCGGCGATGCGGCCCGGGGCGCCCCAGCTCGAGCCGACGGGCAACGTGATCTCCCGCTGGAAGATCCGGAAGGGCGACGTCGAGGCGGGCTTCCGCGAGGCCGAGGTCGTCGTCGAGGGGACCTACCGGACGGGGCTCATCGACCACGCCTTCATCGAGCCGGAGGCGGGCGTGGGTTGGCTCGACGAGAACGGCGTCGTCACGCTCCGCGTCGCGACCCAGGTGATCGAGCACTTCCGCGATGTCGCGAACGTCCTCGGTCTCCCGCACTCCCGCGTCCGGATCATCGCCCCCTACATCGGCGGCGGGTTCGGGGGCAAGGAGGACGTGACGGTCGAGGTCTTCCTCGGCCTCCTCGTCTGGAGGACCGGGCGCCCGGTGCGCCTCTGCTATACGCGGGAGGAGTCGATCCTCTCGCCGACGAAGCGCCACCCGTTCATGATGAAATACAAGCACGGCGCCCGGCGTGACGGGACGCTCGTCGCGCTGGAGGTCGAGTTGATCTCGGACGCCGGCGCCTACGCGTACCTCTCGCCGCTCACGCTCCTCTACGGCATGGTCCACGCGGCGGGGCCGTACCGGATCCCGCACGTCCGCGTGGACGGGGTCTCGGTCTTGACGAACAACCCGCCGACCTCCGCCTTCCGCGGCTTCGGCTCGGCGCAGCCCGCCTTCGCCTACGAGAGCCAGATGGACGCGCTGGCGCGGAAGCTCGGGATGGACCCGCTCGCCTTCCGGGAGCGGAACTACTTGCGGAAGGGCGAGCGGCTCGCCTCCGGTCAGGAGCTGGAGACCGCCGTCTGGCTTCCCGAGACGGCGCGGCGGGCGTGGGAGGCCCTCGGCCCGCCGGGCGCCCCGTCCGGCCCGCGCAAGCGCGTGGGCCGCGGTCTCGGCTCCGCGCTCACGGCCTACGGGCGGATCGTCTGGCTGCACGACTGGTCGAGCGCGTGGGTCGAGCTCCAGATGGACGGGACGGTGCTGATCCGGACGGGGGTCCCCGACATCGGCGGCGGCCAGGCCGCGTCGCTGGTCCAGATCGCCGCGGAGATCCTCGGGGTGCGGCAGGAGGAGATCGCGGTCCACATCGGCGACTCGGCGCTCACGCCGCTCGCCGGGACGACGACGGCGACCCGCCAGCTCTACATGTCCGGCTCCGCGGTCCAGAAGGCGGCGAGCGAGCTGCGCGCGACGCTGGTCGCCCAGACGGCCGAGCTGTTCGGCGTCCCGCCGGAGGCGGTCGAGCTGGCGGACGGCATGGCCGTGGCACGGGGCGATGGCGACAAGAAGGTCTCGTTGAAGGAGCTGGCCGCGGCCTGCGCGCGCTCCCACCGCCCGCGCTCGGCGTTCGCGATCTACCAGGCGCCGGCCGGCCAGGTCATGGACTTCGAGACGGGGCAGGGGAAGGTCTTCCCCGACTTCACGTTCGGCTCGCAGGCGGTGGAGGTCGAGGTGGACGAGGACACGGGCGAGGTCCAGGTCCTCCGCGTGACGGCGTGCTACGACGTCGGGCGCGCGATCAACCGGAACTCGGTCGAGGGGCAGATCGAGGGGGGCGTCGCGATGGGCCTCGGCTATGCGCTCCTCGAGGAGGACCTGGTCGCCCGGGGCGTCACCCAGACGCCGAACCTCATGACGTACCTCATCCCGACGGCCCTCGACGTCCCCGACGTCACCTCGATCGTCCTCGAATCCGGCGAGGGGATGGGCCCGTGGGGCGCCCGGGGAATCGGCGAGCCCGCGCTGGTCCCGACGGCGCCGGCCGTCGCCAACGCGGTCTTCGATGCCGTCGGGGTCCGGATGACCCGGCTCCCCATCACCCCCGAGCGGCTCTGGCGCGCGATGCAGGAGCAGCAGGCCGGCCCCGCGCGCCGGTGACGAGCCCCGAGCCGCACGGGCCGCGCGCGGCGTCGGGCGGCGACACGCCGCGCACGTTCCACGCCGCGCTCGCGCCGCTGCTCCACGTCTTCGGCCTGGATGTCCTGACGGCGTTCACCGTCGGGATGGTGCCGCCCCTCCTGCCGGTGCTTGCCGGCGACTTCGGGCTCTCCACGGTCGAGGCGGGGCTCGTCAACACGGTCTACGCCGCCGGTCGGCTCGCGGGGAGCTACCCGGCGAGCCGCATCCGCGCGCGGTGGGGGACGCGGGCCGCCGTGTTCCTCGGGATCGCCGGCCTGATCGCGGGCAGCGCGGTCTGCGGTCTGGCCCCGACGTTCGCCGGATTCCTGGTGGGTCGGCTCGTGATGGGGCTCGGGGCCTCGGCGGCGTTCCTCGCGATCTTCGGGGAGCTGCTCGAGGCGGCGCCGGGCCCCTGGCGCGGGCGGCTCGCGAACGCGTTCGAGGCGATGGCGATCGTGAGCATCGCCGTGGGGGGCGTGCTCGGGGCGGCGGTGGCGCGCGCCGTCGGCTGGCGCGGCGTCTTCGTCGCCGTCGGGCCGCTCCTCCTCCTGGGGTTCGCCGCGTGGCGCCCGCTCGGGCCGGAGGCGGGTCGGGGGCGCCCGGGGGCGGGCGGTGACGCCGGCGCCGCACGGCGGGCCACCGTGCGGCCGCTCGTTCCCGTGTACTTCGCGAGCCTGGCCATGGGGCTGACGTGGTCGGGGCTCTACCCCACGCTCGTGCCGCTCGTCGGCGCCGCGCACTACCGGCTCGACGCGACGGGGCTCGGCTGGGCCATGGGCGCGGGCTACCTGGCGGAGGTGCTCGGGCTCGCCGCGCTCGGTCTCGTCATCGACCGTGTCCGGCGCGAGCCCGCCTTCCTCGTGGGCGCGCTGTCGGTCACGGCGGGCGGCCTCCTGCTGGCCTGGGCGACCCAGACCGGCGGCTTCGTCGTCGGTCTGATCCTGATCGGCGCGGGGTTCGCCGTCTGGATGATCCCGGCCACGGTCCTCGCCGACCGCGCCGGGACGCCGCTGCCGCCCGGGCACCTCGCCGCCTACAGGATCGTCATGGACACCGGGATGATCCTGGGGCCGCTGCTCCTCGGCGGGCTGGCTGAGCTGGCGGGTGACCGCGTCGCCGTCGGCGTGGCGGGGTTCGTCGTCGTGATCGGGGCGCTCGCGATGCTGCGCCGCTGAGCGGCCCGCGGGCCCGTCAGGCGAGGAGGCCGCCGACCGGGACCAGGGTCTTCCGGACGGGATCGGGTGCCAGCCCGAGCTCCTCGAGGGTGACGGCGCCGAGGAGCGCGAGGCACCCGGGCGGACCGGCGAGGAACACGGTGATGACCTCCTCGCCGTTGAGCTGGATGCCGACCTGGCCGGCGGGATACGTGGCACGCTCGCCGCTGGCGAGCGTGACCGTGCGCTGGCGCGCGGTCGTCAGGCCGAGGCGCGTGACCACTTCCGCCGGGAGCAGGGTCCAGGTCGCGCCCGTGTCCACGAGCAGCTCGAGCGTGACCTGTGGCTCGGGACGCTGCGGGTTTGCGAGGCTCGCCGGCACGGAGAAGGTGCCCATGAGCGCCGATCCCGAGGCGATTGTAGCATGCGCACACCGGCCCGACCCGCAGCGGGCTCTGATCGGGGACCGATTGGCGGCGCCGGGCGGCGCGGGGGGACTACGGGAGCGGGCGGCCCGGGAGGTAGAGGCCGCGCGGGCCGGGTGTCCCCCGGAGGTTCCCTTCGGGGAGGCTGCCCGCGTCGTCGATCCGGACCATGTAGAGGCGATCGACGCCGTCGGGGTCGCAGACGACGACACCCACGTAGACCCCGCGCTCCCGCCCCGACGCCGCCTGCGGCATCCGCGTGGCCCCGGCCCCCGTCGGCGCGCGCATCGGCTCGAGGCCGAGGGTGCCGGCCCCGCTCGTTGCGGCGTCCGGGACGATCCCGAGGGCGCGCGCGCGGATGGAGAGGTCGAGCCCGCCCGTCGCTGCGGGCGGGGTCGCGTCCTGCGCGTGCGCCGGGGCTCCGGCGAGGAGCAAACCGGCCACGAGCCCGGCGCTGTAGAATAGGCGAGCGCGTCGCACGGTCTCAGGGTATGCGCGGCGTCCGCGTTGTGTCAACCGGCGGGCGCCACCGGCGGGCGCCACGCGCCCGAGTGCAGGGTGACGCCACGCAAATTCCGGTAAAATCGGCCGAAGTTTGACACCGATCCCCCCCTCGGCTAGCATGACTTCTGAGGCAGCCCGATGAAGCGTGACGCGCGCCGGCAGGCCCAGTTCTCCGCCCTCTACGTCGCCGCGGCGGTCATCCTCCTGATCGTGGTCCAGAGCTGGCTCCTGGCGGCGGCCGTCCAGGAGCTCCCGATGAGCCGGCTCCTCGAGCTGGTCCGCGAGGACAAGGTCGTGCGGGTGTCGTTCGGGGAAAAGGAGATCCGTGGCATCCTCCGAAAGGACGCGCTGCCGGCGCGCACCCCGGCCCCGCCGGAGTGGATCGCCCGCCTGACGGGGACCGAGGCGGGGCTCCTGTTCCACACGGTCCGCATCCGGGGTGCCGACGACGCCGTCCTCCTGCGCGAGCTCGAGGCGCGCCGCGTCGAGTTCTCGGGCCGGATCGAGTCCACGCTCCTCCGCGACCTCATCTTCGGCTGGGTGCTGCCGATCGTCATCCTGGCCGGGATCTGGCTCTTCGTGATGCGCCGCATGGGGGGTGGGACGCAGGCCCTGACCTTCGGCCGCTCGCGGGCGAAGATCTTCGACCGCAAGGAGCTGAAGGTGACCTTCAACGACGTGGCGGGGGTGGACGAGGCCCGCGCGGAGCTGATGGAGGTCGTGGACTTCTTGCGGAACCCCCGGAAGTACCAGCGCCTCGGGGGGCGGATCCCCAAGGGCGTGCTCCTGGTCGGGCCGCCCGGGACCGGAAAGACCCTCCTCGCCCGGGCGGTCGCGGGTGAGGCGGACGTGCCGTTCTTCTTCCTCTCCGGTTCGGAGTTCGTCGAGATGTTCGTGGGCGTCGGCGCCGCGCGGGTCCGCGACCTCTTCGAGCAGGCGAAGGAGAAGGCCCCCTGCATCGTCTTCATCGACGAGCTGGACGCGATCGGCAAGACGCGCGCCGGCGCGACCGGGTTCGTGGGCGGCCACGACGAGCGCGAGCAGACGCTGAACCAGCTCCTGGCCGAGATGGACGGCTTCGACGCGTCCAAGGGCGTTATCATCATGGCGGCGACCAACCGGCCCGAGGTGCTCGATCCCGCCCTGCTCCGGGCGGGCCGCTTCGACCGCCAGGTCGTCGTGGACAGGCCGGACGTCCGCGGGCGCGCGGCGATCCTCCAGGTGCACGTGCGGGGCGTCACGCTCGCGCCGGGCGTGGACCTCCAGGTGATCGCGGCGCGCACCCCCGGCTTCGCCGGGGCGGACCTCGCGAACATCGTCAACGAGGCGGCGCTCCTGGCCGCGCGGAAGGGCAAGGACGCGGTGGAGATGGCGGACCTCGAGGAGGCGATCGACCGCGTCGTCGCCGGGCTGGAGCGGAAGAGCCGCGTCCTGTCCGAGACGGAGCGCGACATCGTGGCCCATCACGAGATGGGCCATGCGCTGGTCGCCTCTTCGCTCGAGCACACGGACCCCGTGCACAAGGTGACGATCATCCCGCGCGGCGTGGCGGCCCTGGGGATGACCTACCAGCGTCCTACCGAAGACCGCTACCTCCTCCGGCGCTCGGAGCTGGAGGACCGGATCGCCGTGCTGCTCGGGGGCCACGTGGCCGAGGAGCTCGTCTACGGCGAGCTCTCCACCGGGGCGCACAACGATCTCGAGCGGGCGACCGAGATGGCCCGCCTCATGGTCACGCGCTTTGGGATGTCGGAGCGGCTCGGCCCCCTCACCTTCGGGAACGACGGCGGGTCGACGTTCCTGCGGAAGAACGGGCTCCCGTGGGGCGGCGGGGGCGAGCGCGAGTACAGCGAGGAGACCGCCCGCGCCATCGACGAGGAGGTCCGCCAGATCGTCGAGCGGGCGTACGCCCGGGTGCGGGGGCTCCTCGCGGACAAGAAAGAGATCCTGCTCCACGCCGCGGCCGTCCTCAAGCAGCGGGAGACCCTCGAGGGCGAGGAGCTCCGCCGGCTGCTCGCCGGCGAGCCGGTCGCGGTCGGGAGCTGATGGGGACACTGTGTTGGGGGGAGCCGCGCTCCCCCGTGGGGGTGACGGAGGGACGAGCATGATGCAACTCAGAAGGCGCACCCTGGGTACCCTGCTGGTCGTGGCGCTCCTCACCGGGGCCGGGCTCGGCGCCTACGGGGCATCGAGCTTCGCGCAGTCCGGCGCGCCGCTGGCCCGCCTCGAGCAACCGCCGATCATCCCGGTGGCCGCCCCGGAGAGCTCGAGCACGTTCCGGCAGGTCGCCGCGGCCGTGGCCCCGGTCGTGATCAACATCAACACGGTCACGGTCGTCCGGGGTCCGTTCACCGGGCCCCGGACGCCGATGGAGGAGTTCTTCGGCGAGGAGTTCTTCCGCCGCTTCTTCGGCGACCCGCGCGAGCGGACGCAGCGGAGCCTCGGCTCGGGCGTGATCGTGGACCCCTCGGGGATCGCGCTGACCAACGCCCACGTGGTGGAGGGGGCCTCGGAGATCGAGATCGTCACGGCCGACGGCAAGAAGCACAAGGCCAAGGTCCTCGGCGCCGATCAGAAGAGCGACCTCGCCGTGCTCCGGATCCTGGGCGGCTCGAACTACCCGGCAGCGCGGCTGGGTAACGCGGACGCGGTGCAGGTGGGCGACTGGGTGCTCGCGATCGGCAGCCCGTTCGGGTTCACCCAGACCGTGACGGCGGGAATCGTCAGCGCAAAGGGGCGCGTGCTGGGCCAGGGCCCGTTCGACGACTTCCTCCAGACCGACGCGGCGATCAACCCGGGCAACTCCGGCGGGCCGCTCGTGAACATGCAGGGCGAGGTCATCGGGATCAACACGGCGATCGTGAGCCGCTCGGGTGGGTCGCTCGGGATCGGCTTCGCCATCCCGATCAACCTCGCCCGGAAGATCTACACCGAGCTGACGACGCGGGGGAAGGTCACCCGAGGGTGGCTCGGCGTCAGCGTGCAGGCATTGACCCCGGAGCTGTCGAGGAGCTTCGGCGCCAGGGACGAGAGCGGGGTGTTGATCGCCGAGGTGCTGCCCGGCAGCCCGGCCCAGAAGGGCGGCCTCCAGGCCGGCGACATCATCCTGGACTTCAACGACAAGCGCGTGCGGGTGCCGAGCGACCTGCAGCGCGCGGTCGGCCTCACCGAGCCCGGCAGCGCGGTCAGGGTGAAGGTCTTCCGGGAGAAGGCGGAGCGGACGGTCGAGATCAAGATCGGCGACGCGCCCGACGACGCGGAGGCGGTGGCCCGCTCGGCGCCGCGGGCGAAGAGCCTGCTCGGGCTCGACGTCAAGCCGCTGACGCCCGAGATGGCGCGCCAGCTCGGGATCCGCTCGGGCGAGGGGGTCGTGGTCGCGGCGGTCGATCTGGGCAGCCCGGCGGACCAGAGCGGGATCCAGCCCGGGGACGTGATCCGCGAGCTCAACCGCCACAAGGTCGCGACGCTCGCGGAATTCGAGCGGCTCACGCGCGGGCTCAAGCCGGGCGACCGCGTGACGGTCCTCCTCCAGCGCGGCGGGACGGCCCTCTTCGTCGCCTTCACCGTCGGCCGCGGCTAAAGCCTCGGAGGGGGGCTTCGCCCCCCTTGTTCGGGTCACCCCCGCCCGCCTCGCCCCGGGAGGGCTCGACGGGCGGCACCCTCGAGGGGGGCCGACGGCGCTCCGGGCGAATCCCGGCCCTTCGCCCTTCGGCGAAGGGATCGCGCCTGCCTCCCCCCGGCCAGCGCCGACGCGGGCCTGCCGCTGCCCGTCTGATAGAATCGGAGTGTCCAGAAAGGTTCACGCCTGATGGCTGTCGCATACAAGGACTACTACAAAATCCTCGGCGTCGAGAAGACCGCCGACGCCAAGGCGATCAAGCAGGCCTACCGCCGGCTCGCCCGGAAGCACCATCCCGACATGAACCCGGGGAGCAAGACGGCGGCCGAGCGCTTCAAGGAGATCAACGAGGCGTACGAGGTCCTCTCGGACCCCGAGAAGCGCCGGCGGTACGACAGCCTCGGGCCCGATTGGGAGCGCTACGCCCAGGGCTTTCCCGGCGGAGGCGCGGGGTTCCGGCGCGGCGACCCCGGCGGCTTTCGCGTTGACGTCCGTGAGGGCGACCTCGGCGACTTCTCCGACTTCTTCCGAACGTTCTTCGGTGACCTCGGCGCGCGCCGGAGCCCGTTCCAGGACCTGGAGGAGGAGCTCGGCGGGCTGGGCCGGGGGCCGCGCGCGCGGGGGGCGCGGCGGGGCGCGGACGTCCAGGCCGCCGTCGAGATCTCGCTCGAGGAGGCGGCGCAGGGGACCAGCCCGGCGGTCGAGCTGGAGGTGGTCGAGCCGTGCGCGACGTGCGGCGGCACGGGGCGCCGGGACAGCGCGGCGTGCCCGACCTGTCACGGCGCCGGCGAGGTCCGGGGCATGCGCCGGCTCGAGGTGAAGATCCCCGCCGGCGTCCGCGACGGCTCGCGCGTCCGGGCCGCCGGCGAGGGCGGCGCGGGCTCGGCCGGCGGCTCGCGGGGCGACCTCTACCTGCAGGTCCGCGTGCGTCCCCATTCGCTCTTCGAGCGGCGCGACGACGACGTCCACGTCGAGCTGCCGATCGCGGTGTGGGAGGCCGCCCTCGGCGCGGAGGTGGAGGTTCCGACGCTCCGCGGGAAGGTGACGATGAAGATCCCCCCGGAGACGACGAGCGGCAAGACCTTCCGCCTGCCCGGTTACGGGATTCCCCACCTGAAGGGCGGCGGCCGCGGCGACCAGCTCGTGCGCGTGAAGCTCGTCATGCCACAGGGGCTCACCCCCCGCGAGCGCCAGCTCTTCGAGGAGCTGCGCCGGCTCCGGCCCCAGGCGCCGCGGGACGGCGTGTAGCGCGCGCCTCCGAGGGTGTCGGGCACCCGACACTTTGACAACCCCCTGACCGGCCGCTAGACTTTGCTCAGGGATCCCGCGTGTCGTCCGCGCGGGATCCACGTGTGTTGAGGCAGGGGAGGCGTTCCCGGCGATGGCATTACGGTTCGACAAGTTCACGGTGAAGGCCCAGGAGGCCGTGCAGGCGGCCCAGGCCCTCGCCGATCGCGAGTCCCACCAGCAGATCGAGCCCGAGCACCTGCTGGTCGCGCTGCTCGACCAGCCGGACGGCGGCGTGGTGAGCCCGCTCCTCGCGAAGCTGGGGGCCCGCGCGGAGGCGATCCGCCGGGAGGCCGAGGCCGAGGTCCGCCGCTTCCCGAAGGTCACCGGCGGCGGCCAGTACGTGAGCCCGCGCCTCAAGGCGGTGCTCGACGCGGCCTGGGCCGAGGCGGAGCGCCTCAAGGACGAGTACTGCTCGGTGGAGCATCTCCTCCTCGCGCTGGCCGAGGAAAAGGACGGGGCCGCGGGGCGGATCCTCCGGCAGGCGGGCGTCACGCGGGACGGCATCTACCGGGCGCTCGTCGAGGTCCGTGGCTCCCAGCGCGTCACCGACCCGAATCCCGAGGCGAAGTACCAGGCACTCGAGCGCTACAGCCGCGACCTCACGGAGCTCGCCCGCAAGGGGAAGCTCGACCCGGTCATCGGGCGGGACGACGAGATCCGGCGCGTGATCCAGGTCCTCTCCCGCCGGACCAAGAACAACCCCGTCCTGATCGGCGAGCCCGGGGTCGGCAAGACGGCGATCGTGGAGGGGCTCGCGCAGCGCATCGTCGCCGGCGACGTCCCGGAGGGGCTCAAGGGGAAGCGGCTCGTCGCGCTCGATCTCGGGGCGCTCGTCGCCGGGACGAAGTACCGGGGCGAGTTCGAGGACCGATTGAAGGCCGTGCTCCGGGAGATCGGCGAGGCCGGCGGCGAAGTCATCTGCTTCATCGACGAGCTGCACACGCTCGTGGGCGCAGGCGCGGCGGAGGGCGCGGTGGACGCGGCGAACATGCTCAAGCCGGCCCTCGCGCGCGGGGAGCTCCGGTGCGTCGGCGCGACCACCCTCGACGAGTACCGGAAGCACGTCGAGAAGGACGCGGCGCTCGAGCGGCGCTTCCAGCCGATCTTCGTGCGGGAGCCCTCCGTCGAGGACGCGATCGCGATCCTGCGGGGCCTCAAGGAGAAGTACGAGGTCCACCACGGCGTCAAGATCAAGGACTCGGCGCTCGTCGCCGCCGGCGTGCTCTCCCATCGCTACATCGCCGACCGGTTCCTCCCCGACAAGGCCGTCGACCTGATGGACGAGTCGGCCTCGCGGCTCCGGATCGAGATCGACTCGATGCCGGCCGAGCTGGACGAGCTCGAGCGGCGCCGGGTGCAGCTCGAGATCGAGCGCGTCTCCCTCGCGAAGGAGAGCGACGAGCCCTCCCGTGAGCGGCTCGAGAAGCTCGACCGCGACCTCGCAGAGCTGAAAGGGCGTTCCGCGGGCTTGAAGGTGCGCTGGCAGGCGGAGAAGGACGGGATCGGCCGGATCCGGAAGGTCAAGGCGGAGATGGACGCGGCGCGGACCGCGATGGCCGACGCGGAGCGGCGGGGTGATCTGAACCGCGCCGCCGAGCTGCGCTACGGCACCCTCCACCAGCTCGAGCGCCAGCTCGAGGCCGAGAACGCGCGGCTGGCCGAGGTCCAGCGGCAGGGCCGGCTCCTCAAGGAAGAGGTGGATGAGGAGGACGTGGCGGAGGTCGTCGCGAAGTGGACCGGCATCCCCGTGACGCGCCTCCTCGAGGGTGAGGTCCAGAAGCTCGTGGCCATGGAGGCGCGGCTGGCGCGTCGGGTCGTCGGCCAGGACGAGGCGCTCCGGGCCGTCTCGAACGCGGTCCGCCGGGCGCGGTCGGGTCTGTCCGACCCGAACCGCCCGATCGGCTCGTTCCTGTTCCTCGGGCCCACCGGGGTCGGGAAGACCGAGCTGGCGCGGGCGCTGGCGGAGTTCCTCTTCGACGACGAGCGGGCGATGGTGAGGCTGGACATGTCCGAGTACATGGAGAAGCACACGGTGGCGCGGCTCATCGGCGCGCCGCCGGGCTATGTCGGGTTCGAGGAGGGCGGCCAGCTCACCGAGGCCGTGCGGCGGCGATCGTACTCGGTGGTTCTCTTCGACGAGGTGGAGAAGGCGCATCCGGACGTCTGGAACGTGCTCCTCCAGCTCCTCGACGACGGCCGCCTCACCGACGGCCACGGCCGGACGGTGGACTTCCGCAACACCGTCGTGATCATGACCTCGAATCTCGGGAGCCACCACTTCCGCGAGATCGCGGACCCCGAGAAGGTGAGGCCGCTCGTCCTCCAGGAGCTGCGGAACCACCTCCGGCCCGAATTCCTGAACCGGATCGACGAGGTGATCGTCTTCGCGAACCTCGGCATGGCCGAGATCGCGAAGATCGTCGAGATTCAGACCGCGCACCTCCGGACGCGCCTGGCCGAGAAGCGGATCGGGCTCGAGCTGACGGACGCGGCGAAGACGCTCCTCGCGAAGGAGGGGTTCGATCCGGTCTTCGGCGCCCGGCCGCTCAAGCGGACGATCCAGCGGCGCGTCCAGGACCCGCTCGCGCTCCGGATCCTCGAGGGCGAGTTTGCCGAGGGCGACACGGTCCGGGTGGACGCCCGCGGCGACGAGCTCGTCTTCACCAAGACCGTCGACGCCGTTCCCGCCTGAGCACCAACCCGCCCCGGGTCCTGCCGCCGGGCTTGCCCCGCGCGCCCGGGCTCCGGGCCCCTTTCGCACGCGCCTTCCGCAATTCTCACGAATTGCGGAAGGACCACCGTGAGAGGACCCCCTATCCGCCCGGGACCCCGCGGGGCTCGCCCGACGTCACCCGGGGCGGGTCGGGGGGGGGCTCGTACCTACCAGGCGAGGGCGCAGGAGTCGCGGCGCGGATCAGCCGCCGCCCAGCGCGGCCTGCCGCTACGCTGATCCGGGACAGGGCACCGGGAACGTGAGGCGGGTCCCGGGATAGGGGCGCCCTGCGCGGAAGCACGGGTCGCCCTCGACCCAGTAGGCACGCGGGTTGTCCCAGCCTGCGCCGATCCGGTTCCCGCAGCGCCCCGCCGGGCGGCGACAGACGCCGAAATGCAGGTGCGGCGTCGTGGCGTTCCCGGTCATCCCCGACCGCCCGAGCGTCTCGCCCCGGCGGACGGTCTGCCGCTCGCCCACGGCGATCGCCGAGAGGTGGAAGTAGACGGTCGCGAGGTCGTCGGCGTGGGCCACGACGACCAGCTTTCCCGAGCTCCGCTCCGCGCCGATCCGGATCACCGTGCCGTCGGCCGCCGCCAGGACGGGCGTTCCCGGCCGCACGCGGATGTCGATCCCGTAGTGCTGGGAGGCCCGGGACCCGCGCCAGTCGCCGAACCCCGAGATGATGAGGGGCCGCAGAGCGCTGCCCGCCGGGAGCGACGAGTCAGCCGGGCTCGGCCGCGTGGCGCACCCGGTCGCCGCGAGGACGAGGAGGAGCGCCGAGGCGCGGCCCAGGGACCGTCGGTGGGGGGTATGACCCCCGCGCACGTCACCAGGCCAGGGCGTAGGAGTCGCGGCGGGGATCGGCCGCGGCCCAGCGCACGCCGGCGTCGTCCACGCGCACGAGGCACACCGCGCCCGCCCGCCACTCCCACTCCGGCCAGCGGGCCACCGTGTGCCCGAGCCCGGTGAGGGCGTCCCCGGTCGCCTCGGGGATCCGCCCCTCCACCGTCACGCGGCCCGGGAAGTAGCGGTGCGGCCAGAAGGAGTCCGGGAAGGACTGGGTCGCGAAGCGCGGCGCCTCGACGGAGAGCTGCGGGGTCATGCCGAACACGAGGACGTTCAACAGGACCTGGAGCATCGCCTGGGTCTGCACGTCGCCGCCGGGCGTCCCGAAGGGCATGACGAGGCGCCCGTCCTTGAAGACCATCGCCGGGTTCGGCGTGAGCCGCGGACGCTTGCCCGGGGCGACGGCGCTCGGGTGCTCGGGGACGAGCCACGACTGGGAGCCGCGAGAGGAGACCGCGAGCCCCGTGCCCGGGATGACCGGCGTGTCGGTCGAGACGTCGCTCGGGGTGGCCGAGAAGGCGTTGCCGTCCCGGTCCACGACGGCGATGTAGGAGGTGTCGAGATTCGACCGTCCGCTGCCCGTCCCCTTCGGCCCCGTCCATGAGGGCAGGACGGCCTGCCGCCCCGCCGGGTCGCCGGGCGGCGGCATCTCGCGCCAGGCCCGGCGCTCGTCGAGGAGGCTCCGGCGCAGCTCGCCGTAGGCCGGGTCGAGGAGACCTTCCGCGGGGACCTTCACGTGACGCGGATCCCCGTAGTAGGCCTCGCGGTCGGCGAAGCCGAGCTTCATCGCCTCGGTGACGACGTGGATGTAGGCGGGCGAGTTGTGGCCGAGCGCTCGGAGGTCAAAGCCGGCGAGGATGTTGAGCATCTGGAGGAGCACGGGCCCCTGGCACCAGAAGCCGCAACTCCAGACCTCGTAGCCGTCGAAGCGCGTCATGCAGGGCGCCTCGACGCCCGCCCGGAACTCGGCGAGGTCCTCTCGCGTCAGGAGCCCGCCCTCTTGCTCGTGGTAGCGCACGATGGCGGCGGCGACGTCGCCGCGGTAGAAGGCGTCGCGGGCGGCCTGGAGGCCCGCGGCGCGGCCGCGCTTGCGTTCGGCGTGGTCCTGGCCGGCCATGTAGGTGAGCGTCCGCGCGAGGTCGGCCTGGACGAAGCGCTGGCCGGGCGCGGGCGGGCGGCCGTTCGGGAGGAAGATCGGCGCCGACGTCGGCCACCGGCGGTAGCGTGCCTCGTTCTCCCGGATGATCTGGGCGACGAACGGGCCCATCGGGAAGCCGTCGCGGGCCAGCTCGATCGCGGGCGCGGCCACCTCGGCGAACCCCATCGTCCCGAAGCGCTCGAGCGCCGTGATCCAGGCGTCGGGGGCCCCCGGCACGACGGTCCTGAGGAGACCTTCCGGGATCTGGCCGCCGCACTCCCGCTGGAAGAGCTCGACACTCGCCCGGCGCGGCCAGGGTCCCAGGCCGGACACCGTGGCGACCTCGCGGCGCCGGACGTCGTAGATCATGATGGGTGCCACCCCGGCGAAGCTCACGATGTCGGGGTGGACGACGTCGAGCGCGATGCCGCCCGCGACGCCCGCGTCCACGGCGTTGCCGCCGGCTTCCAGGATCCGGAACGCCGCGAGCGTTGCCAGGGGGTGCCCCGAGGCGACGGCGTGACGCGTGCCGAGAGCATCCGGGCGGAGGGCGCGGCCGTGGGGGCCCGTGCTGACGCGCTCCTGGGCGGAATCGACCGACATGGCCTCGCTATCCGAGCACGGATGCGGCGGGGCGGTCAACCCGGACGCGGGCCGGCATCGCCAGCCCGTCGACGGGCACGAGCCGCTGCGTCACCGGGTCCACCGCGAGGAACAGGCTCTCGAGGGCGACCGCACCGAGGAGCGGCGGCCCTTTGGGGGCGATGAAGCATGGCGTGGTGACCTCGCGGCCTTCGAGGCTGAACCGGACCTCTCCGACGGGCCAGACCTCTCTCGACCCGCCGGCGAGGCGGACGCGCTGGAACCGCCGGGGCGCCACCTCCAGCCGTGCCGCCAGGGACCGGGGAAGCACGAGGAGCGTGGCCCCCGTGTCCACGAGAAGCTCCACCTCTTCGCTCAGTCCCGTCGGGCCCGTCAGCCGGCCCGTCACGCTGAACTGCCCCACCCGCATGCCCCTATTCTATGCGAGCCCGCACGTTTTGACACCAACTCGCACGGGTGCTACCGTGAGCGCGTGCTGCCGCGCATCGGGATCACCGGATCCGTCTTCCTCCACCAGCGGCTCGGCACGCGCCGGACGTTCCTGAATGAGCCGTACGTCCTCGCGATCCGTGACGCGGGTGGCCTCCCGCTGATCGTCACGCCCGCCCACGACGGCGAGAGCCTCCGGGAGCTCTACGAGCTGCTCGACGGGCTCGTCCTGTCGGGCGGGGAAGACGTCGAGCCCCGACGCTACGGGGAGACGCCCGCCCACCCGAGCGTCGAGGCGGTGCCCGAGCGGGACGCGATGGAGTTCAGGCTCTTCGAGTGGGCGCGGGCGGACGGGCTCCCCGTGCTGGCGATCTGCCGCGGGATCCAGGTGCTCAACGTGGCGCTCGGCGGCAGCCTCTACCAGGACCTGCCGGCCGACGGCCCCCCCGGTGACGTCCAGCACGACCAGGCGAAGGCGGCCCCGCCGGTGCCGCGGCCACGACCGAGCCACGCCGTCACGGTGCTGCCCGGGTCGTTCCTCGCCGACCTCGTCGGCGAGGGCGAGATCCCCGTCAACAGCATGCACCACCAGGGGATCAAGGCCCTGGCGCCTGCCCTGTTCCCGGTGGCCTATGCGCCGGACCGGCTCGTCGAGGGCGTCGAGGCGAACGACCCTGCCCCCTCGGGCTTCCTGGTCGGCGTCCAGTGGCACCCCGAGGAGCTCGCGCTCGCCGGGGATGCCCCGTCACGCCGACTCTTCGAAGGGTTCGTCACCGCGGCCGCGAAGCGCCAGCGCCGCTGAGACCGGCGCGCTCGCCGAGCGAGCGGTCGGTCAGCGGGGCCAGATCGCCGCCAGGGGCAGGGTGAGTCCGGGGAACGGGGTGGGCGTGAAGTCTGCCGTTCCCGTCCGCTCCGCGACCTGTCGGTAGGTCGTCCCCGCGAGTGCGTAGGCCGTCAGCCGTCGGGCCTCGCTGTCGAGTAGCCAGTAGTGGGGGACGCCGAAGCGGGCGTAGAGCTCCCGCTTGACGCCGCGGTCGCGGGCCTCCGTGGTCGGCGAGAGCACCTCCACGACGAGGTCCGGTGGCCCCTCGATCGCGCGGGCCGTGACGAGCGACAGGCGCTCGGCGCGGACGAAGACCAGGTCCGGCTGGACGACCGACGTGCGGGCGAGGATCACGTCGACCGGGGCCACGTACACCTCGCCGAGATCGTGCGCGCGGACATGCTTGTCCAGCGCGCTGGCGAGGTTCAGCACGACCTTCTGGTGGCGCGGGGCCGGGGCCGGCGTCACGCCCAGCTCGCCGTCGAGGATCTCGTACCGTCGGCCGTCGTCGGGCAGCGCGCAGTAGTCCTCGTATGTGAGGGCGCCGCGCGCGGTGTCGCCGGGTGTCCCCATGCCGTCCACTCCCGGACCATCGTAGCACGCCGCGGCGTCTCTGCTGCCGCGGGCGCCGCCTAGCCATCCAGCTCGACCGCCGACCGCCGGAGCGGGCGGATGATCCGGTGGTCCGGCTGGCGGTCGCTCCCGTCGGCCTTCTTCTCGTTCGCGAACGCGAGGTAGCTCACGCGGTCCTCCCCCCGCAGGATCGCCGTCAGCGCGTCGGCGACGAGCGCGCCCGCGTCGATCTCGAGCGAGAGAAACGGCCCGCTCGCCCCCGTCTTCGCCCACGCCGCGCCGACCTCCTGGCGCCCGTTCCGCATCCGTCGCACGCCCGTCGCTCCCATGCCCCGCCTCCTCTTCAACGCCGGCGCGCGGGGTCCTCCACGCGCACCCGGCCCAGGATGTTGACGATCACCCGGCGGACCTCGCCGCCCGAGCGCACGGTGATCGTGCCGAAGGGGACCGCGAAGCCCTTCGGGGAGAAGCGGATCGTGGTGTTGCTCGATGCGACCACGCCGTCCACGAGCGCGCTCGGCCCCTCGACGGTGCGCGCCGCGTCCCGAGGGTCCTCGACGACGCGGAACCCCCGACCGTCGGGCTCGATGACCAGCGCGTGCATGACGCCGGTGGCGCGGGCACGCGATTTCGTGAGGTGCACCGCGCCGTAGAGGTCGGCCGCGGCGCTCTGGACCCGCATCGCCGTCACGACCCGCCCGACGACGGGCGCGGTCACCCCGACCCCTACGGCCATCACGGCCACCACGATCCCGAACTCGACGAGCGTGAAGCCCCTTGACCATCTGGTCGCGACATTGTCCATCTGCTCGCGGCGCCTTCGGCCTGCGGTCTCCGGGCCGCCGCTCACTTCCGGGGCCTGCGGCCTTCGCGACGCCGCTCCCTTTTCCGAAGCGCTTCCCATCGCCGGCCCTCCTCGCGACCGGTGAGGAGAGCAACGGCGGTGCCACGGCGCGCGGCGAGCGTGGCGGGGGGCGCCCGTGCGAAGCGGCGCGGGGTTAGCGGCGAAGCGTCGGCGGCGGCCGCGGCCGGCGCCGTCAGCGAACCGGTACGGGGTGGAGCGAAAGCGATGCGGCGCGGGGGGAGGTCAGGCGAGCCGGAAGCGCGGCGGGTCGGCGGTCCGCCGGCGCACGCGCCCCTCGCGCTCGAGCTTCGCGAGGTGCGACTGCACCGAGAGCCGCGCGACCGGGTGCAGCGCCGGGTCCACGTCCCGGTAGACGCGCGCGACGATCTCGGCGACCGTCTCGGCGCCCGCGCCGAGCGCGGCGAGGATCTGTGCCTCCCGCTCGAGCCGGTGCGCGATGTACTCCTCGATCACCGGCCGCGCCGGCTCGAGCACGGGCCCATGGCCCGGGTAGATCCGCTGGATGTCGAGGGCGAGGAGCCCGCGGAGCGAGGCGAGATACTGCCCGAGGTCGCCGTCGTCCGGCGGGATCACGGTCGTCGAGCCCCCCAGGATGAGGTCGCCCGTGAACAGCGCGCGCTCCTCCTCGAGGTAGTAGCAGAGGTGATCGGACGCGTGGCCCGGCGTGTGGATGGCGCGGAGCGTCACGCCTTCCCCCCGGACCACGGCGCCGTCGGCGAGCGGCTCCATCGGGACCGGCAGGCTCGGGTCGTTGACGACGAGCTTCCCGACGGGGATCCGCGGGTAGGCCCGGCGGACGTCAGGGACACCGCCCATGTGGTCGCGGTGCCGGTGGGTGAGGAGGGCGTGCGGGATGCCGCCCAGCCGCTCCGTCGCGAGGAAGGTCTTGAGCAGCGGGACGTAGTCGGGGACGCCCGCGCCCGTGTCGAGGAGGATCGGCTCGCGGGCGCCGACCAGGTAGGTGTTGGTCCCGGGGCCCGTCATGAGCCCGGGGTTCAAGCCGAGGACGCGCCGGACGAGCGGGGTGAGGCGGATCGTCCTGGGGAAGTCGGACGGCCGGAACTCAGGCACGCGGGCGCACCACCGCGTCCCGGTCGAACAGGCCGTACTGGGCCGTGCCCAGCCGGTCGATGATCCCGTGGAACTTCTGGCGGCCGTCCGCGTGGTGGGTCCAGAGGGCGTCGTACGAGTCGAACTGGGCGAGGTACTGGACGCCGTATTCGGCGGGCTCCGCCATCGGCCACTCACCGGCCCGAAAGCGCGCGTACGCCGCGGCCGGCGCGACCCAGAAGCCCTCGGAGGTCTCCTCGAGGATGAGCCGCGGCGTCTGCCCGCGCGGTACGGGGCAGAGGAAGAAGCGGGCCGAGAAGCGGATCGGGCTCGAGGGCGGCGTGACGAAGTGCGAGAGGTAGGCGAGCGGCGCCAGGTCGGCGGTCCAGGCCTCGTCGGCCAGGATCGCCGTGAACGAGCGCTCGCCGCGGACGAGCGCCCGCCGGTGCGCTTCGAGGCGCGCCGCGGTCGCCGGGGGGCCGGCCTCGACCGCCCGGCCGGCCGCGTCCACGGCGAGGAGCAACCCCGTCTCCTCGAAGAGCTCGCGCACGGCGGTCAGCCAGTACGCCAGCGGCGGCACCTCGGCGTCGGCGGGCCCGAGGCGCGCGGCAGCCGCCTCGGGCGCGAGGCCGCGCGTACGCGCGAGCGCGTCCGGGCGGCGGTCGGCGAGATCGACCTTGCCGCCGGGGAAGGCGTAGTAGCCGCCGAGGAAGCGCATCCCGCGGGCCCGGCGGATCAGGTAGCACTCCAGGGGTGCCGGGCTCGCGGGTCGGACGAGGACGACGGAGGCGGCGGGAGTGGGCTCGACGGGCACGACGGGAAGTGTAGCACGAGGGTTCGCCCCGGGTCGGCCGGGGGAGCGCCGAGGGGGGCTTGACAGAGCGGCCGCCCCGCATATACTTAACCGTGTGGTTAAGTATCGACCCGGTCTCGACGCGACCTTCGCGGCCCTCGCGGACCCGACACGCCGGGCGATCCTCCGGCGCCTCGCGCGCGGGGAGGCGTCGGTGACGGTGCTCGCCCGGCCGTTCGCCGTCTCGCTCCCCGCGATCTCGAAACACCTCTCCGTGCTCGAGCGGGCGGGTCTGCTCGTCCGCGCGCGGGACGGGCGGGTCCACCGGTGCTGCCTCGTGGCGGGACCCATGAAGCGGGCGGAGGACTGGATCGCGCGCTACCGGGGCTACTGGGAGGGGCAGCTCGACGCCCTCGCCCGCTACCTCGGCGACCCCACGCACACGGAGGAGGACGGATGGCCGACGCGACGACGCGCTCCGAGACCACGCTCCACCTCGCGCGGACCTTCGCGGCGACGCGGGAGGCGGTCTTCCGCGCCTGGACGGACCCCGAGGCCCTGAAGCGCTGGTGGGGCCCGGCGGGGTACGCGACGCCGAGCGCGGAGGTGGACCTCCGCGTCGGCGGGCGCTACCGCCTCGGGATGCGGAAGCTCCCGGACGGCGAGGTCTTCTACCTCTCCGGGGTCTTCCGCGAGGTGCGACCGCCCGAGCGGCTCGTCTACACCTGGCGCTGGGAGGCGGAGCCCGAGCTGGGCGAGACGCGGGTGACCGTCGAGTTCCGCGACCGGGGCGGCTCGACCGAAGTCGTGCTGACGCACGAGTTCTTTCCGAACGCCGACGTCCGCCAGCAGCACGAGTACGGCTGGGGGAGCTGTCTCGACCGGCTGGCCGGAGCGCTCCAGGAGGTGTGAGATGCCCGACATCGTCAAGCGCCACGCGGAGACGGGGGAGCGGGTGCCGTACTTCACCGAATAACGCAAGGGCTGGGACCGCTACTACTGGCGACCCTGGCGGCGGTACTTCGCGCGGCGGCGGAAGACGTAGCCCCCCGGGCCCCCGGCCAGGGGTACTCTGGAGCCGTGCGGGTCCTGATCGGCACGTCCGGCTACAACTACCCCGAGTGGAAGGGGAGCTTCTACCCCGCCGACCTCGCCGCGGCGAAGATGCTCCCGTACTACGGCGAGCGCTTCCCGACGGTGGAGATCAACGCGACGTTCTACCGGATGCCCAACGCGAAGACCATCCAAGGCTGGGCGGCCGCGACGCCCCCGCCGTTCGTCTTCGGGCTGAAGGCCCCCAAGCGCATAACCCACGACGCCCGCCTGCGCGACGTGGACGAGCCGCTCCGCTATTTGTGCGACACGATCCGCGGGCTCGGGTCGAAGCTCGGCCCCGTCCTCTTCCAGCTCCCGCCGACCTTCCGAAAGGACCTGGACCGGCTCGGCGACCTGCTGGTGCGGCTTCCCCGGGATCTCCGGTGTGCCTTCGAGTTCCGTCACGCCTCGTGGTTCACCGACGACCTGTATGACCTCCTCCGCACGCGGAACGCGGCGCTCTGCGTCGCGGACACGGAGGCGGGGACGACGCCGCTCGTCGCGACCGCGGACTTCGGCTACTTCCGCCTGCGCGACGAGGGGTACGGGCCGGCCGAGCTGGAGGGCTGGCGCGACACGATCCGGCGGCTCGGGGCGGGGTGGGGGGAGGCCTTGGTCTACTTCAAGCACGAGGAGTCGGGGACCGGCCCCGCCCTCGCCCGGGCCCTCGGGGCGCTCTTCGCCCCCTCCGACGCCGCCCGCTGACCGGAGGGGACTGCTGCCCGGCCGAGGCCGTCAGCACCGACGGAAGAAGAAGTAGCGGTCGTCGGGAGACAGAGGGCCCGGGCCCACTCGACAGGGAGCCAGTCGGGCCGCGTCAGGGGCATCTCGGGGTCAGCCGCGCTTCTGCCCGACTTGGCGCTCCATGCGGGCGAGGGCGGCGGCCATGTCGATCCCGTCCCGGAGCACGGGGGCGAGCGGGTCCCCCAGCTTGGCGAAGCGGCGCGGCGCCGTCCGGATCGTGAAGCGCCGGGGGTCGAGCCGCGCCGTGACCTCCGCCCAGCGGAGCGGGCAGGAGATGGGCGCCCCCGGGAGCGGCCGCACGGAGAAGGGCGCCACGATCGTCTGTCCGTGGCCGTTCTGGCCGAAGTCGATGTAGACCTTGCCGCCGCGCGCCTGGATCGGCCGGGCGACGGTGGCGCGCCCGGGCTCCGCCTCGACGCCCAGCAGGGCCAGGAGCCGGGCGAACGTCCGCGTCTCCTCGTAGCCGTAGCGGGCGCCGAGCGGGACGAGGATGTGGAGGCCGGTCGCCCCCGAGGTCTTGACGTGGCTCGGCAGCTCGAGGTCCTCGAGGATCCGGTGGAGCGCCCGCGCGACCCGCACGACGTCTGTGAACGGCGCGCCCTTCGGGTCGAGGTCGAGCACGAGCCAGTCCGGGCGGTCGAGCGAGCCGAGGCGCGAGCTCCAGAGGTGGAGGGGGATCGTCCCCAGGTTCACGACGTAGCGGAGCGTGTCGGCGTCGTTCGCGACGAAGTAGTCGATGTCGCGCTCGGTGTCCTTCGAGTAGATCCGCTCCGTGCGGACCCAGGCCGGGACGAAGTCCGGCGCGTCCTTCTGGAAGAAGGACTTGCCGGTGATCCCGTCGGGGTAGCGGGTCAGGACGAGGGGCCGGTCGCGGAGGTAGGGGAGGAGCCGCGGGGCGACGGCGTCGTAGTAGGCGATGAGGTCGCCTTTCGTGTAGCCCTCGTCCGGCCAGAAGACCTTGTCCGGGTTGGTGATCCGCACCTCGGGCCGGCCCTCGGGCGCCCCGGCCGCGACCGGCTCGAGGGCGACGGGTTCCTCGCGCCGGCAGTCCTCGGGGCGCTTGTCGTCCCGGAGCCCGAGGAAGGCCGGGTGGCGGAGCCCTCCCTCGCGCGTCCACTCGGTGAAGCGCACCTCGCAGACGAGCCGCGGCTCGACCCAGTGGTGACCGGGCCCGGCCGGCGAGCCGACGTCGAACGGCGACGTCGGGCGGGCGAGCGGCTGGAGCTTCTCCCGGACGAGTCGGAGCAACGCCTCATCGAACCCCGTCCCGACCTTCGAGACGTAGACGAGCCGCGGGCCCTCGTAGAGCCCGAGATGGAGCGCTCCGAAATGGCCGCGGGAGCCCTGGGGGTCGGTGTACCCGCCGATGACGAACTCCTGCCGCCGCTGGCACTTGATCTTGACCCAGTCCCGCGAGCGCGTGCCCGTATACGCGCTGTCGCGGCGCTTGGCGACGATGCCCTCGAGTCGCTCCTCGGAGGCGGCGTCGAAGAACGCCTCGCCGTGCTCCAGGACGTGGTCGCCGTAGCGGACGACGCCGCGAGCGGGGAGGAGCAGGCGGAGGCACTCCTTCCGCGCCTCGAGCGGGAGGCGGCGCAGGTCGCGCCCGTCGAGCCCGAGACCGTCGAAGAAGACGGCGACGACGGGGATGAGCCCCCGCGCGCGCTCGACGTCGCGGGGGTTCGTCAGGTGCATGCGCGCCTGGAGGCGCTGGAAGCTCGGGCGCCCCGCCTCGTCCTCGGCCACGATCTCGCCGTCGAGGACGAATCGCTCGACCGGGAGCCGCCGGAGCGCCTCGGCGATCTCGGGGTAGCGGGCGGTGACGGCCTGGCCGCTCCGCCCGTAGAGCTCGACCGTGTCGCCCTCGCGCGCCGCGAGGACGCGGACGCCGTCGTACTTCACCTCGAAGAGCCAGCCGGCGTCCGAGAAGGGCCGCTCGGCGGGGACCGCGAGCATGAACGGCTGGCGCCGCGGATCCACGTCGCCCGCCGGCGCCCGGAGGGTCTGGAGCCGCCGGCGAAGGACGGCGAGCCGGGATGAAGCGTCCCGCAGCTCCTCCACGCGCAGCCCCGACAGCACCGACTCGGGGTACTGTTCTGTCGGCTCCTCGCCGCCCGCGAAGGCGTCGGCTTTCTTGAGAAGGAGCCACTCCTTGGCCTTCCCGCTCATCCGGACGAGGGTCCAGCGACCGCGGAGCTTCATGCCGGTGAGCTCGAGCTCGAGCTTGCCGTGCGCGAGCTGCTCCAGGGGATCCTCGGGCTTGACCAGGCGGTAGGTGCCGCGGTCCCACACGATGACGGGCCCGGCGCCGTAGTTCCCCTCGGGGATGACGCCCTCGAACTCCGCGTACTCGACCGGGTGGTCCTCGACGTGGACGGCGAGCCGCTTCTCCTCCGGGCGCAGGGATGGGCCTTTCGGGACGGCCCAGCTCTTCAGCACGCCGTCCATCTCGAGCCGGAAGTCGTAGTGGAGGCGCCGGGCGGCGTGCTTCTGGACGACGAAGAGCCGACTCGGCGCGGGCCGCGCGCCCCCGAAGGGCTCGGGCGTCCGCTCGGGGTCGCGCTTCGCCCGGTACGCCTCGAGCGGACGCGGCCGGTCCTCTCCCTCTCCCCTCCTCGGGGAGAGGGCAGGGTGAGGGGACGACCTTCTCCGCCCCAGCCTCACCCGGGAATCGAGGGCTGCGCCTGAGCCCTCACAGCCAGTTCTCAACGCGAAGCCCTGGGACCCGTCTGAACTCGTCCTCGTTGCTCGTCACGAGCCGCACGCCCAAGCTGAGGGCGTGTGCGGCGATCAGCAGATCCATCGGGCCGATCGGCTGCCCCTTCCGTTCGAGAGTGGTCCGGATCCGGCCGTACGTCTCGGTCGCGTCCCTGTCGAAGGCCGCGATCTCCAGGGCTGCGGTGAACCGCTGCAACGCTTCACGGTTCCTCTTGGGGTCTCGACTGTTGTTCGCGCCGTACTCCAGCTCGGCCAGCGTGATGGCCGACAGGCCGATGTCTCCGACGGCAAAGGCGCCGAAACGCTCCAATACCGACGGCGGCCGCTGCCTGATGATGTGGATGCAAACGGTGGTGTCGAGCATGACCCTCACGAGAAGGCCCGGCCTCTCTTCTGCGCGCGGCCCTGACGCCGGCCCGCGACCATGAAGTCGTCCGTGAACCGGTCCAGGCTCCGCACGAGAGCGGCCCACGACCTCCGCCGGGGACGGAGCACCAGGGACCTCCCTTTCTTGAGGATCTCGACCTCGTCGCCTTCGATGCGAAACTCCTTCGGAATCCTCACCGCCTGGCTGTTCCCGCTCCGAAACACGCGCGCGGTCTTCATGGCCTCCTCCTGTATATACGCGACAGTATACACCGCCGATTCAGGGCTCCGGCCAGGCGCTGCTCCCGGGTCCGATGCTCGAGCTAGCCACCCCGGTGCGCCGACGCTCGGCGCCGCACCTCGGGCACCACCTCGCGCCTGAGCAGCTCGATGCCGGCGAGGATGTCGGCCTGGGGCATGCCCGGCCAGCTCACCCGCATGCAGGCGTGGGTCACCCCGGCCCGGTGCTGGCGGAGCAGGGCCTCGACCACCTGGGCGGGCGAGCCGACGGCGAACCGATCGGCGGCCAGACGCCGCAGCTGCACCTCGGGCGGGGCGCTCGGGTCGAGCGTGATGCCGGGGATCCCCCACGACAGGTAGGCCGCGTACTTCTCGACCCCTTCGACGAGCCGGCTCACCCGCTCCGCCATCGACACGCCGAAGACGGCGAACTCCTCGGCCCGGTAGCCGAGCCCCACGCCGAGCAGGAATCGTCCCCCGGTGATCATGTCCAGGAAGGCGCCGACCTCGGCCAGCTCGACCGGGTTGTGGAGCGGCAGCAGGACCAGGTTCGTGCCCAGCCACATCCCCTCCGCCTCGGCGGCGACGCGCTGCAGCATGGGCAGGAGCGGAAAGTAGTGGAATCCGGGCGTGACGTGGTGCTCCCCGCCCCAGATCGAGTCGAACCCGAGCGAGCGGATCAGGCGCACCTGCTCCAGCGTCTCGGCGACCCGGCGGGCCGGGTCGTCGCCGGCCGGATGCTGTGCGTTCAGGTAGATGCCCAGCTTCATCGGGTCGCGACCTCCCGTACGAGTGGCGGTGGCACCGCGTCGGATGACGGCATGGTAGCACCCCGGTCGAGACGCTCGAGATCTGTCGCGCGCTGTGGCGGCGCGACGGCGTCAGCTTCAGCGGCAGGCACTTCACGCTGGAGAACGTCACGCTGGAGCCGAAGCCGCACCGGCCCGGCGGGCCCCCCATCTGGATCGGCGGGAGCGGCCCCACGGCGCTCCGCGAGGCCGCCCGCTTCGCCGCCTGGTTCCCCGCCGGCCCCGGCGCCGAGTTCTTCGCCGAGCACTGGCCCCGCGTGCAGGCGGCCGCCCGCGCGGCGGGCCGACCGCCCGACGCCGTGACGGGCGCGGCGTACGTCACGCTGGCGCTCGATGCGAGCCCCGCCGCCGCCGAGCAGCGGCTGCGCGGCTTCCTCGAGGCGTACTACGCGGCCCCGGCGCGCGTGATCATGGCCCGCCAGGCGACCTACGCCGGCCCGATCGAGGGCGGCGTCGAGTGGCTCCAGCGCTGGATCGGCGCGGGCGCGCGCCACCTCGTCCTGCGCTTCGCGGGCGGCGACCAGCTCGCTCAGGTGGACGAGGCGGCTTCACGCCTCCTGCCCCCGCTCGAGCGCGGGTAAGGCTGTTGCCCGGCCTCAAGCCGGATCTCCTGGCGGGCGTGTCGCGCTGTCAGGCCTCGCGGCGTGCGCCGGATCATCTGCTCCACGTGCTTCGAGCTAGACCGCGCTTCCCCGCCGCGAAGACTGTGCACGGAGGTTGGTCGATGCCGAAGACGCTGTACATGGTGGTAGAGCATTTCAAGAACAAAGACGCCGTGCCCGTGTATCGCCGCTTTCGCGAGAGCGGCCGTATGGCCTCCGAGGGCCTGGTCTATGTCGCGAGCTGGGTCGATCACACGCTCGAGCGTTGCTACCAGGTGATGGAAACGCACGACCGTGCGCTGCTCGACGAGTGGATGGCGAAATGGAGCGACCTCGTCGATTTCGAGGTACATCCGGTCGTCACGTCGCAAGAGGCCGCCGAGAAGGTCGCCCCGCTGCTGTAGGTGTGCGCGGGGCGCCGCGCGGCGCGGTGGACGGCGTGGCGGTCGTCAGTCGCGCGTGAGGACGGCCTTGGCAGGGAAGCGGCGCGCCATGAGGTCCTGCGCGACCTGGGCGATCTCGGCCCACGGACGCTCCACGCTGATGTGCGGCGCAAGCTGGCCCGCCGCCACGAGGTCGGCGAGCCGCCGGAGGCCCACCGATGCCGGCTCGCGCCCGAGCTCCGTGAAGAGGTAGAAGCCGTAGAGCGTCGTGCGGCCGGGTTGACACAGGGTGTCTCACCGCTCACCTCCCCTCCGCGTGAAGACCGCCTTGAGGTCCCGGCTCGGGACGGTGTCGCGCACCCAGGTGAACCCGCCCCGGTCCTTCATCTCGCGCGCGCCTTTGAGAAAGGCCGCGAGGGCGAGCCGCGAGAGCGCCCCGCCGACGCTGATGCGCTTGACCCCGACCTCGGCCAGCTGCTCGACCGTGAGCGCCGGATCGGCGGCGCTCATCACGACGTTGAGCGGCCGGGTCACGGCCGCGGCGACGGTACGGATCGTGGCCAGGTCTCTCAGCCCCGGCGCGTAGAGCACGTCCGCCCCGGCCTTCTCGAACGCCTGCAGCCGCCGGATGGTATCGTCGAGATCGAGGCGGCCGTGCAGGAGATTCTCGGCCCTCGCCGTGAGCATGAAGGGGACGGGCAGCGACCGCGCGACCTCGACCGCGGCACGCACCCGCTCGACCGCGAGCTGGAAGTCGTAGATCGGGTTCGTCGGGTCACCCGTCGCGTCCTCGATCGAGCCGCCCACGACGCCCGTGTCCGCCGCCAGCCGGATCATCTCGGCGGCGGCTCGGGGCTCGTGGGCATAGCCGTTCTCCAGATCCGCATTGACCGGAAGCTCCGTCGCCCCCGCGATCATCCGGCAGTTCTCGAGGACCTCGCCCCGGCTCACGGCGCCGGTCCCATCGGGGCGCCCGAGACTGTTCGCCAGGCCCAGGCTCGTCGTCGCCAGGGCCTCGAAGCCGAGCGACGCGAGGAGCCTGGCGGTGCCCGCGTCCCACGGGTTCGGGATGATGAAGGCGCCCGGTCGCTCGTGAAGTGCCCGGAACGCTGCCGCCTTCTCCGCTTGCGTGCGCATGTAGACCTCGCAGTTCCCCGGCGACGACGCCGTCGAGTCGGCGTATTCGACCGGGTAGGCTTCGACCCCCCCCTCACCCCGCCCTCTCCCTCCCCGGAGGGAGAGGGAGCCCTAGATACCACCGCTAGGCGTCGTGGGGTCCACCGTGCCCTATCCCTTGAAGTTGCAAGACCTTTTGAATCATAGGCGCGTCGGTGGTATGGTGCAAACCACTTTCCTCATTCGGGACAGCGAGGAGGCCTCGGACATGCCGCCGCACGCGTTGGGCTCGGGCACGATCTCCTTCGGCCTGGTCTCCATCCCGGTTCGCCTCTTCACGGCGACGGCCTCCGGAGGCGTGAGCTTCAACCTCCTCCACGCCAAGTGCGGCTCGCGGATCCGCCAGCAGCAGTGGTGCCCGACCTGCAAGGAGGTCGTGGATCGCGCCGGTCTCGTCCGGGGCTACGAGTTCGCCAAGGACCAGTACGTCCGGGTCAGCGAGGAGGAGCTCAAGGCCGTCGAGGGGGAGGCCTCGCGCGTCATCGACATCGCCGAGTTCGTCCCGCTCCCGCGCGTGGACCCGATCTACTTCGAGAAGACCTACTACCTCGGGCCCGACAAGGGCGGCGAGAAGGCGTACCGGCTGCTGGCCGACGCGATGGAGAAGACCCAGCGGGTCGCCCTCGCCAAGTTCGTCATGCGCGGCAAGGAGAGCCTGGTCCTGATCCGGCCCGCGAGCGGCGGTCTCATGCTCCACACGATGTTCTTCGCCGACGAGATCCGCGACTTCGGCGAGGTGGACAAGGGGCAGTCGGCGAAGATCAAGGAGGGTGAGCTCGACCTGGCCCTGCGGCTGATCGAGGAACTGTCCAACGAGGAGTTCAAGCCCGAGCAGTACGGGGACGAGTACCGGGTGCGGGTGCTCGACCTCGTGAACTCGAAGGTCGAGGGCAAGGAGGTCACCGCGGTCGGCCCGCAGGTCCAGCGCGCCCAGGTGATCGACCTGATGGACGCGCTGAAGGAAAGTCTCGCCAAGCGCGTCGGGCAGGAGAAGAAGCCCCTCGCCAAGGTCAAGGCCGCCGCGGCGGCGCCCAGGCCGGCGGCCGCTCCCGCCAAGAAGGCCCAGGCCGCGAAGAAATAAGCAAGACCCTCTCCCTCCGGGGAGGGAGGGTCAGGGTGAGGGTGGGGGCCCGTCACCTGCGCCGGTATGTCGTCGTCGTTCGCCGCTCGATGGCGGGGACGTCGACTACCCCACGGTCAGGGTAGACGTCGAAGAAAATCCGCCAGTCGCCCACGCGGCGGCGAAAGGCGGTGCGGTGGCCGGCCAGTCGCTGGATATCCCCGGCGAAGGGATTTCGCTCCATCTCGCCGAGTGCGCCCCAGAGCCGCTCCTGCTCATGCCGAGGCGCGCGTGCGATGGCTTTTCGGGCGGGCTTGGCGACTCGGACTTCCCAGCGCGGCTCGGAGCTCATCGAGCGTGTAGTAATCGCCACGGCGGATGGCCGTGCGACCCCTCTCGATCGCGCGGAGTTCCCGCGCTGTGGGCGTGTAGGTCCGGCTCGCGAAGTAGACGCGGAGCGCTTCGCGGACGAGCTCCGACCGCGTGCGGTGCTCGGCCTTGCGAACCCGCTCCACCTCGCGGATCATCGTGGGCGGGAGCGACACGGTCATCGTTTGGCGACTGCGCATGAGCCCATCTCCATCGTACAAGGTAAGACTTGGTGTTACTGCGAGGATAGCTTGTCTGCAGGGGATGTCAACCGCTGCACCGGGCCCCCTCACCCTGTCCCTCTCGCCCGCCGGGCGAGAGGGGACAAAGAAAGACCCTCTCCCTCAGGGAGGGAGAGGGTCGGGGTGAGGGCGGGGACCGTCAGCCGGGGAGCTGCTCCCAGTCGGACTCCGAGCCGTCCGTCGCGATCGCGAGGCTCCCGTTCGCCCCGGCGAAGATGGGGTCCTCGACGGCCCGCACCTTCCCCCCGCCCGCCTCCGCGAGCACCCTGCCGAGGGCGTCCGCCAGGCCGGGGATCAGCGACCCCCCGCCGGCCAGGATCACGTTGTTCCGCACCCGCTCCTGGAACTCCGGCTCCACCCGCGCGATCAGGTCGAACATCGCTTCCGAGAGCGGCGGGAGGAGGCTCTCGCAGGCGCGGCGCATCTCGCTCGTGATGTCGAGCGTCACGGGCTTCCCCTTGACCTGGACCGTCGCGATCACCGGCTCCTTGGGCTCGCCGACGAAGCTCCACCGCTCCTTCCACTCGCGGACCATGTGGATCGAGAACTGGGCGTCGGGCTGCTTGGCGCGGATCATCGTCGCGAGCTGTTCGTCCACCGAGTCGCCGGCGTTGAGGAGCGACCGCTGCTCGTCGTCGGTCGGGTAGCGGCCGTTCATCACGCAGAAGTCGGTCGTCCCGGCCCCGATGTCGATGATCATCGTGTGGACGAGCGCGTCCATCCCGTAGGCCACCGCGAACGGCTCCGAGACGATCATCAGGGCGTCGGCGATCCCCTTCACCGCGTTGCGGAGGTGTTGCCGGCTCACCCGCAGCGCCTCGGCGGGCACGCCGACGACCGCGCGCACCGGCTGGCCGTCCTTGGCCCCGGCGAGGGAGATCAGGTGCCGGAGCAGCTCCCGCACCGCTGCCTCGTCCTTGTCGGACCCCTCCTTGATCAGGCCCCGCTCGAGCGGGCGGTGGAGGTCGAGCATCGTGCGGTTCTCGAGCGCCTCGCGCCCGAACAGGATCGACCTCTTCAAAACTTTGCGGGCCACCATGTCCACCGGCCACCCGACGTAGCTGTCCACCACATGGCGCGCCCCGTTGGACGCGGAGATCGAGCTGTGTGAGGTGCCGAGGTCGATGCCTACGTAGAGGACGTCGCCGCTATTCTTCTTGCTCATCGGTTCCCCCCGCACCCCGGCCCCCTCCCTCCAGATCGCCGGGACGGCTCGGGCCTCTCGCCCTCGGGACGTCCCGTCCCTCCGGCAGCCCTCGGGGGGGGAGGGGAGCCGCCTGCCTCCCCGGCGCCGTCGTGGGGTCGGGTTGACACGGGGTGTCTCATCGGGCTGCTCCCTTCAGCGCCACGCTTTTCGCCACGGGGCGGGGACCGGCCGGCCGATTCATCGTGTCGGCGTAGGCGCGGATCCCTTCGAAGAGCCCCTGAGTGATGTTCTGGCGGTAGACCGGGTCCGCGAGGAGCTTCCCCTCCTCGTCGTTCGAGAGGTAGGAGACCTCGGCGAGGAGACCCGGCATCTCGGTGGCGACGAGCACCGCGAACGGCGCCGTCTTCACGCCGTTGTCCCGCAGGGCGGGGTTCGCCTTGCCGAGCTCCCGCAGAAGCTGTCCGTGGACCACCGTGGCGAACGTCCGCGACTCGCGCTGGCGGACGTGGGCGAAGACCCCATCGAGGAGCCGGCGGAAGTCAGCCAGGGAGTAGCCCGAGTCGCGGTTCTCGAGGCTCGCCAGCTGCTCGATGTAGGGATCCTTGGTGGGCCCCAGGTAGTACGTCTCCACCCCGCGGTGCTGCCGGGCCGGGGTCGAGTTGAGGTGGAGCGAGTTGACGTGGATGGAGACGAAGAGGTCCGCTTTCGCCGCGTTCGCGAAATCGGCGCGCCCCCGGAGCGGGACGGTCTCGTCGCGCTCCCGGGTCATCTCGATCTCGAGGCCGGCCTTCTCGAGGAGCTTCCGGAGCCGGCGAGCGATGTCGAGCGTGAGGTCCTTTTCCCAGACGCCGTACGCCGTGCGTGCGCCGGGGTCGTCCCCGCCGTGCCCGGGATCGAGCACGATCTTCCGCACCCCGAGGGAGAAGGCCACGGGGTTGATCGGCTGGGGCGCGGGGAAGATGGGCGCGGCGATGAGAGCAGCGAGCGCCGGCTTCGCCTCCGGCAGCCGGTCGCCGCCCGTGGACAGCGCCTTCACCGAGACCAGGACGAGCAGCGTGGCGAGGACGACGAGGGGAACCTGGCGCACGGCGAAGCGCCCCCAGCGGCGCGACCGCCGGAGCGATCGCGGGGGGAGCCCGCGCATGGTCTCGAGGTTCTCCCGCACGACCTCGCGCAGGAGCTCGCGCTTGACCCGGTTCACTCGGGGCATCGGGCTTCTGAGCATAGGCCACGGGCCGGCGAAAGGTCAAGGTTTGCGGCGCAGTGGGCCAGTCCCAGATGGGACCGGAAACACCTCTCTCCGCCGAGGAGTGGGTAGGGGCAACTCGACGGGATCAACGCCCTGCTGACGGGCGTTCGATGGGGAGCTTTGAAAGCCCGCGAACAATAAACTTGACCCGTATTTTCGATTCTCCATAATACCGATAATAAGGATCGGGGCTGTTTGCGGCCCCGACAATTGGGTGGAACTCCGCGAATGGCAAAGGCTCCTGGCCGGCACGTCCGCCGCCCCGAGGGGTATAGCGCCTTCGTACCCGACCCCCTCCCCCCCGACCTCGCCTGGACCCCGCGCCTGGTGCGAGCCCTGTCCGACGCCGACCGCCTGATCGGCCAGCTCGCCGGAGAGGGGGGACGGCTCCCCACCCCGCACCTGCTCATCCGAGCGTTCGTCCGCCGCGAGGCGGTCCTGTCGAGCCGCATCGAAGGAACCCGGGCCACCCTGGGCGAGCTCCTCGCGGCGGAGGCCGGGGCGGCCGTCGAGCGCAGCCCGGCCGACCTGCGCGAGGTGGCGAACTACGTCGTGGCCCTGGAGCACGGCATCAAGCGCCTGAAGAAGCTGCCCCTCTCCTTGCGGCTGGTGAGAGAGCTGCACGAGAAGCTGATGGCCGGCGTGCGTGGCAACTACGCGACGCCGGGAGAGTTTCGGCGGTCACAGAACTGGATCGGCCCGCCGGGGGCCACGCTTGCCAACGCGACCTACGTCCCACCGCCCCCGTCCGAGCTGGTGGCCTGCCTGGGCGACTGGGAGAAGTTTCTACATGACCGGTCGCTGCCGCCGCTGGTCCAGGTCGCGCTGATCCACAGCCAGTTCGAGACGATCCACCCGTTCCTGGACGGGAATGGCCGCGTGGGCCGCCTCGTGATCACGCTCTTCCTCGTCGAGCGCGAAATCCTGCCCACCCCCTTGCTCTACCTGAGCGCATTCTTCGAGGCGACGCGCCGGGATTACTACGATCGGCTCCACGGGACCACCGAACGGGGGGAGTGGGAGGCCTGGCTCCACTATTTCCTGAACGGCGTCGCCCGGCAGTCAGAGGACGCGCTGACCCGGGCTGTGCGGATCACCCAGCGCCTCGCCGAGTGGCGGGTCGCCGTGTCCGGAACGCCCTCGAAGGTTCCCCTCACCCTCGTGGACCAGCTCGCCGCCAACCCTTTTGTGACGATCAAGGACGCGGCCAAGCGGCTCGGCGTCGCATTCACAACGGCCCAGCGCGCGGTCCAGAGATTGGAGAAGCTCTCCATCCTCACGGAGGTCAGCCAAGCCAGGCGCGATCGAGTGTACTGCGCGAAGGCGGTCCTTGATATTCTGGAGGAGCCCGCCCGCTCGAAGCCTTCCGAGGCACTGTGAAAACCGGGGGAGCGCGCAGCCCGCGGCGACCGGGCGGGCGCTGGGCGGAGGCGCCCTACAGATTGATCAGCTGGGCGACCCGCTCCCGGTGGAGCGTGGCGTCCCCGAAGGTGACCTCCGAGGCCTTGGCCCGCTTGAAGTAGAGGTGCAGGTCGTGCTCCCAGGTGAATCCGATGCCGGCGTGAATCTGGATGCCGTCACCCGCGACCTTGCGGTAGGCGTCGGAGACGTACGCCTTGGCCATGGCGGCGGCCAGCGGCGCCTCGGGGACGCCCTCGTCCACGGCCCAGGCGGCGTAGTAGGTGATCGACTTCGCGTTCTCGATGGCGACCAGCATGTCGGCGCACTTGTGCTTGACGGCCTGGTAGGTCCCGATCGGCTTGCCGAAGGCGACGCGGATCTTCGCGTACTCGGTGGACATCTCGAGGACCTTCTGGGCGCCGCCGCACATCTCGGCGCAGAGCGCGACCGTGGCCTTGTCGAGGACGCGCGCGAGCGGCGCCCAGCCCTGGTGAGCCGGCCCCAGGAGCGCCTCCGGGCCGACCCCGACGCGGGAGAGCGTGACCTCGGAGAGCTTCCGGGTCTGGTCCATCGTCGGGAGCGGGGTGGCGCTGACGCCCTTCGCGTCCCGCGGGACGAGGAAGAGGCTCACGCCGTGGGACGGATCCGCCTTCGTCGGCTTCGCCGTGCGCGCGGCCACGACGAGGAGGTCCGCCGAGTGGGCGTCGGGGACGAAGAGCTTCGTTCCGGAGAGGACGTAGCCGCCGCCCTTGCCCGGCTTCGCGGCGAGCTGGACGCCGGCCGGGTCCCAGCGAGGGTGCTCTTCGGTGAGGGCGAGCGTGGCCCGCGCCTCGCCTGAGGCGATCTTCGGCAGCCACTCGGCCTTCTGGGCCTCGGACCCCGCCGTGAGGATCGCGAGCCCCCCGAGCAGGACCGAGGAGAAATACGGGCCCGGCATGACGACCCGCCCCATCTCCTCGAGGACGACCGTCAGGTCCACGAAGCCCAGGCCGACGCCGCCGTCGCGCTCCGGGTAGATCAGGCCCAGCCAGCCGAGCTCGGCGAGCTTCCGCCAGAACTCGTCCGTCGTGCCGACGGGGTCGTCGAGCATCTGCCGGACGAAGGTCGAGGGGCACTCCTTGTCGAGGAAGCTCCGCGCGGTCTGGCGGAGGAGCTCCTGCTCCTGGCTGAACCCGAAGTCCACTGGACGTGACCCTTCAGTCGTCCTGAGGGTGCGCGATCCGGCCGGGCCGAGAACCGAGCAGCCCTAGGACGCAGGGAGGAGGCGGCCCGAGGCGTATGCCGCATACGTCGAGGGTCGCCGACGACCCGACCGGAGGGACGGGACGCCCGCGAGGCCGCAGGCCGAGCGCGTCCCGGCGAGACGGCGGACGACGGGATGCGACGGTTATCGGCACGGCCTCAGTCCTTCGGGAGGCCGAGGACCCGCTCGGCGATGATATTCCGCTGGATCTCCGTCGTCCCGCCCTCGATGGATCCCCGGAGGGGGGCTCCGCCCCCCTTCCGGGCCTCCCCCCGGGCCGTTGCGCGGGCCAAGCCCGCGCTCGAAGCGCTTCGATCCGAACGGGCGGTCAGTCCAGCCGGCGTCGTGGTCTCTGGCACCGGATCAGTCCTTCGGCAGCCCGAGGACCCGCTCGGCGATGATGTTCCGCTGGATCTCCGTCGTCCCGCCCTCGATGGAGTTGCCGCGGGAGCGGAGGAAGGAGTACTGCCAGAGGCCCTGGTCCACCGCCCAGGGCGAGCCCTTGGCCACCTGCCCGTGGAGCCCCAGCAACTCCTGGGCGACCTCCTGGAGGGCCTGGTGGCGCTCGCACCACCAGATCTTTCCCGCGGAGGCCTCGGCCCCCGGCATCTCGCCCCGCAGGAGCTTCGTGATCGCCCGCACGCCCGTGTACTTGAAGACGGCGTTGTCGATGACGAGCTGGGCGAGCTTCTGGCGCATCACCGGGTCCTGCGCCGCCGTCCCGCCGTTCCGCTGCATGCGTCTCGCGAGGCCGAGCGTGGACTCGAGCGCGATCTGGAAGCGGGCCTGGAGCCCGAAGCCGAGGGCGAGGCGCTCGTACATGAGAGTCGTGATCCCGACCTGCCAGCCCTGATTGAGGCCGCCCAGCACGTTCTCGGCCGGCACCCGGACGTTCTCGAAGAAGACCTCGTTGAACTCGGCGTCCCCGGTGATCTGGCGGAGCGGCCGCACCGTGACGCCGGGCGCGTGCATGTCCGCGAGGAAGTAGGTGATCCCCTTGTGCTTCGGTGCGGTGGGGTCGGTGCGCGCCAGCAGCATCATCCAGTCCGCGATGTGGGCGAGGCTCGTCCAGACCTTCTGGCCGTTGATCACGTAGTGGTCGCCGTCCCGGACCGCCCGGGTCTGGAGCGAGGCGAGGTCGGAGCCCGCGTTCGGCTCCGAGTAGCCCTGGCACCAGATCTCGTCGCAGGTGAGGATCTTCTGGAGGTAGCGCTTTTTCTGCTCCTCGGTGCCGTAGGCGATGATCGTCGGCCCCGCCATGCCGAGGCCGAGGACGTTCAAGGGCGGCGGCGCCCTGTGGAGGATGATCTCCTGGTAGAGGATCAGCTCCTCCATCCACGTGAGCCCCCGCCCGCCGTACTCCTTGGGCCACGTGATCCCGACCAGGCCGGCCTCGTACATCTTGCGCTGCCAGAGGCGGCCCAGGTCGTACATGTCCGAGCGCGGGATGTCGGTGGTCGGGCGGGAGGCCCAGTCGGGCGGGAGGTTGGCGCGGAGCCACGCCCGCACCTCGTCCCGGAAGGTCTCCTGCTCGGGGGTCAGCTTGAAGTCCATGGGTCCTCCGCGGCGAGCGGTGTCGAAACCAGTATACTAGGGCGAGGCGAGGAAAGCACCATGGCGAAGCCCGGCGAGATCGTCCATGTCGTCCTGACCTACGAGGACTACTGTCGGCTGCCGAACGACGGCCGGCGCTACGAGATCCTCGCGGGGGAGCTTGCCGTGACGCCTGCCCCGACTCCAAGTCACCAGGAGGTCCTCGGCAACGTCTTCCGGCTGCTTGATGACCACGTTAGGTCGCGACGCCTCGGCAAGGTCTACGTCGCCCCCATCGACGTGATCCTGGCACGGACGTCCGTCGTCCAACCCGACCTCGTGTTCGTCCGCGCGGAGCGTCTCTCGCTCGTCTCGGCGCGCGGAATTGAAGGCCCGCCTGATCTCGTGGTCGAGGTACTGTCGCCGACCACCGAGGCCCAAGACCGAGGGCCCAAGCTCCAGCTCTACGCCCGCTATGGCGCTCCCCACTACTGGCTGGTCGATCCTGATGCGCGGCGGCTCGAGGCCTACGAGCTGGCCGGGGCCGCCTACCGGTTGGTCACCGACCTCACCGGCAGCGCGGCGTTTCCTCCCGCGCTCCTTCCGGGACTGACGATCCCCCTCGACGCCCTGTGGCCGCGGTAGGTGTCGATGCCGGAACGGCACGGCGACTGGCTCCAGCAGGCCCGGTGGGATCTCGATCACGCGCGGGCGGCCACCCGCGAGAGCCACTTCGAGTGGGGGGCGTTCGCGGCCCAGCAGGCGGCCGAGAAGGCATGCAAAGCGCTCCATCTCTCCTTGCGGACCGCAGCGTGGGGGCACGACGTGACGCACCTCCTCGCCGCGTTGCCCCCGAGCCACCGGGCGCCGTCGGAGCTCGTCGAGCGCGCCAAGGCACTCGACAAGCACTACCTGCCGGCCCGCTATCCGAACGGGTTCGCGAGCGGGACGCCGCGCGAGCACTACACCCGCCGCGAGGCGGAGCAGGCAGTCGCCGATGCCGAGGCCATCATTGAGTTCTGTGCTCGTTCGATCGCTCGATAGGGAGCGAACCCTGGCGGCGCTGCGCGAGATCGCCGCGCGGATCGGCGCGGCGCACCCCGAGGTCCACGAGATCCGGCTGTTCGGATCACTGGCCCGTGGCGAGCGGAACCCGTACGCCGACGCCGACCTCCTGATCGTCGTCGACCGCTGCGATCTGCCGTTTCGCGACCGGGCCCCGCGCTACAAGCCTGCCGTCGCGCCGGTGCCCACTGACCTCGTCGTGTGTACGACGGCGGAACTCCAGCGAGAGGTGGCTGCCGCGAACCCGTTCGTCCGGCGGATCCTCGGCGAGAGCCTCGTGCTGTACGCGCGGCCGGGCCCGCCGGCCCCCGGCTGACGTCCGACGGCCCCCCGTGGAGCGTCAGCGGGGCGGATCCGCGTCCAGCACCTCGCGAACCTTGGCGACCAGGACGTCCGGCGTGAACGGCTTCGGCAGGAAGGCGACCCCCTCCGGCAGCGGGTCCTTCGCGTAGCCCGAGACGTAGAGCACCTTCGTCTCGGCCCGCAGCGGGCGCAGGCGCTGGCCGAACTCGCCCCCGTCCACGTGCGGCATCACGACATCGGTGACGACCAGGTGGATCGGGCCGTCGTGCCAGTCGGCGACCATGAGGGCCTCGCTGCCCTCGCGCGCCTCGAGGACGTGGTAGCCCGCTTCCTCCAGCGCGTCCCGCATCACGGCCCGGGCCTCGTCGTCGTCGTCGACGACGAGGACAGTCCAAGGGGCAGGAGCAGGCTGATTGCTCATGGCGTGGTGCTCCGGCTGGCGGGCGCGTCCAGCACCTCGCGGACCTTGCGCGCCAGGGCGTCGTCGGTGAAGGGCTTCGAGAGAAGAGCGGTGCCGGGCGTCAGGAGCCCGTGGTGGCTGATGGCTTCGTCGGCGTACCCCGACATGTAGAGGACGCGCGTCTCCGGGTGGCGTGCCGTCACCCGCGTGGCGACCTCACGGCCGCTGACCCGCGGCATGACCACGTCGGTGAGGAGGAGGTGGATCGGGCCGGCGTGCTCCGCCGCGAGACCGGGGGCCTCGGTGGCGCTCAGCGCCTTCAGGACCGTGTAGCCGCGCGCCTCGAGCATCTCCGCGGCCATGTCGCGAAGGTCCACCTCGTCCTCCACGAGGAGGATCGTCTCCGTGCCCCGCAGGGCCTCCGCGGAGGGCGTCTCGGCGCCGGGACCCTCGGTGGCCGCATCCACGCGAGGAAGGTAGACCTTGAACGTCGAGCCCTTCCCGGGCTCGCTGTAGACCCAGGTGTGGCCCTCGCTCTGGCGCACGATGCCGAAGACCGTCGCGAGGCCGAGCCCCGTGCCCTTCCCCGGCTCCTTGGTGGTGAAGAAGGGCTCGAAGATGCGGGCCTGGATGGCCGCGTCCATGCCGATCCCGGTGTCCGTCACCTCGAGCAGGACGTACCGCCCCGGGCGCGCCTCCGGATGGCGGCTGGCGGCCGGCGCGTCCAGCTCGACGTTCGCGGTCTTGAGGACGAGCCGGCCGCCCCGGGGCATGGCGTCCCGGGCGTTGACGGCGAGGTTCAGGATCACTTGCTCGAGCTGCGCCGGGTCGGCCAGCACGCGACCGAGGTCCGGCTCCGTCACGGTGATCAGCTCCACGTCCTCGCCGATGAGCCGGCGGAGGAGCTTGTCCATTCCGGCGACCACGGCGTTGAGGTCCAGCACCTTCGGCTGGAACACCTGCTTCCGGCTGAAGGCCAGGAGATGCTGAACCAGCGCACCGGCGCGCTCCGCCGTCTGCTGGATGAGCTTCACGGGCCGCCGCTGGGGGTCGCCCCGGTCGAGCTGGTGGAGGAGCATCTGGCTCCGGCCCAGGATGACGGTGAGCAGGTTGTTGAAGTCGTGGGCGATGCCTCCAGCGAGCCGCCCGATAGCTTCCATCTTCTGGGCCTGGACGAGCTGGGCCTGGGTCTGCGAGAGGTTCTCGTAGGCGCGCTTGGTCTCGTCCAGGAGTCGCGCGTTCCGGATGGCCACGACCGCGTGGTCGGCCAGGCGCTGGAGAAGCGCCTCGTCGCGGTCGGTGAAGGGGCGATCGGCCCGGTTCTCCACGATGAGCAGCCCTTCCACGCGCTCGTCGATCAGGATCGGGACCGCCATGGAGGCGATGACGCCTTCGGGCTGCTTGATCGGGAGGTAGTCCTTCGTGATCCGGGGGTCGTCCGCGTAGCGGTCCGTCCGGAAGGGTCGCCCGGTGGCGAGCACCTGTCCGCCGACCCCGCGCCCCGGCTCCATCCGGACGGCCAGGTACGCCGCGTCCCGGGCGCCGACCGAGTAGCGGGCCACCATCGCTTTCGAGTCCCCGTCGGGGAGCGCGATCTGGGCCAGATCGCTGCCGCACAGCTCCCGCGCCCCCTCGGCCAGACGGTGGAGGATGGTGTCGAGCTCCAGCGAGGCGTTGATGCTCCGCGCGAGCTCGGCGAGGACCTCGGCCTCCCGGCGGCGCCGCTCGCTGGCCTCGAAGTGGCGCGCGTTCTCGAGGGCCAGCGCGGCCTGGTCGGCGACGGTCTGGAGGAGCGCGATCTCGACGTCCGAGAACTCGCGGCCGGTGCGGTCGGCCACGGACAGCGCGCCGACGATCGCGTCCCCGGCCCGGAGCGGCACCGCGAGGAAGGCAGCCAGCCCCGACGCCGTGATGCGTCGGCGGATCTCGTCGTCCACGACGAAGGCGCAATCCTCGAGAAGATTCCGGGTCCAGACCGGCCGCTTCTCGGTCACGGCATGTCCGGAGATCCCCATCCCGGGCTTCAGTACGTCGCCGGGCGTCGCGTGCGCCCCCGAGGGGTCCGCGGCGACGGCCACGAGCGAGCCGTCCGGCTGGAGGAGCCGGAAGCCGACCGATTGCACCCCGAGGAGCGCGAACACGCCCTCGACGATCCGCTCCGCCACGGCCGAGACGCTCAGGCTCTCGGTGAGTCCCCGGGCCACGCGCGCCAGCTCTTCGGCTTCCCGCCGCCGCCGCGTCGCCTCGGCGTAGAGCTGGGCGTTGTCGAGGGCGATCGCCGCCTCGACCGCGAAGGCCGCGGCGAGCCGCACCTCGTCGTCGCTGAAGGCGCGCCCGGTCCGGTCCCGGACGGCGAGGCTGCCGATGACCGCGTCCTTGGCGAGGAGCGGGATGGCGAGCACCGCGCGGGCCGTGAGCGGCTCGAGCCGCGCCCGCGCGTCCGGCGCCAGCGTGATACGGGCGTCGCCCAGGACGTCCGGCGTCTGCACAGGACGGCGCTCCCGGACGGCAAGCCCCGCGGTGCCGGTGGCCGGCGGGAGGACGGGGAGGGCGCTCTCCCCCGAGGCGGCCAGGGCCACGAGGGCGCCGGAGCCCGGCTCCAGCCGGTAGAGGGAGGCGGCCTTCGCGCCGAGCAACGCCCGGATGCTGTCCGCGATCCGCTGTCCGACCTCCGCGGGGTCGAGCGACCGGGAGACGACGCGGCCCAGCTCCGCCAGGCTCTCCGCCGCTCGGCGGGCCTGCTCCGTCTCGGCGAAGAGCCGGGCGTTCTGGAGCGCCAGGGCGGCCTGGCGGCCGATTCCGTCCGCGAGGCGCAGCTCCTCGGGCGTGAAGGCGTGCGCGTCTTTCCACCAGACGGCGAGGAACCCTCCCATCAGCTCGAACTTGTTGAGCATCGGCACGAAGAGGAGCGAGCGGTGCGGGAAGCGCTCGAAGGTGGCGCGGTCGATCCGCGGGTCGGTGCCGGCGTCGGTGGTGGAGACGGGGCCCTGGGTCTCCCAGGCCTCGACCAGGAACTCGTGCCCCTTGAGCGGGATCGCGAACTCGACGAACGCGTCGCGGAGATGCTCCGGGACGCCGTACCCCGCCAGGGGCCGCAGCACGCGCTGCTCCTCGCCGGGTACGTAGGCGCCCACCGTGTCGGCGCCGAGCGCCAGCCCGACCTCGTGGGCCACGCGTCGCACCGTCTCGGTCAGGTCGAGGCTGGTACTGACCGCCTGGCTCACGGCCAGCAGGGTCTCGCTCTCGCGGAGCCGCCGCTGGAGTTGCTCCGTGCGCTCCCGGACCTTCGCCTCCAGCCCCCGGGCCTGGTCCTCCAGGAGCCGCTTCGACACCGCCAGGTCGGTGTTCAGCCGGCACAGCTCCTCGAAGGTCGAGAAGAGCAGCTCGACGATCTGCTGCTTGTCGGCGTTGATCGAGATCTCTCGCTCGCCGAGACGCAGGGTGACCTCCATCTCGAACGCGCCCTGGCGACGGAGGTCGAGATGGTCGAAAATCCGCCGGATGCGTTCGAGGAGGTGGTCGTCCTCGAACGGCTTGGTGATGAAGTTGTCGGCCCCGCGCTCGAGGCCCTTGAGGATGTCCAGCGGCGTGCTCCGCTCGGTGAGGAGCACGAAGGGAATGTGCTTCGTCCGCTCGGACGACTTCACGGCATGGCAGAACGCGTAGCCGTCCATCCCGGGCATGACGACGTCGGAGAGGATGAGGTCCGGGGGCACGAGCCGGACGCGCTCGAGCCCCTCCCGGCCGTTCGAGGCGACCTCCACCCGGTAGCCGGCGCCCTCCAGGAGGAGCCGAACGCGCTCCGCCTGGGTCCGGCTGTCCTCCGCGACGAGGATCGAGCGCTCCATCGCTGCCATCCCTAGCCGGGCGGGGCCAGGGCGCGCCGGACGACGCGCCGGATGTTCTCCTGCTCGAACGGCTTGCTGAGACTGGGCGCCCCCGTCTCGGCCAGGAACGCGTCGGACTCCGACGCCAGGGTATCCCCCGTGAAGAAGACGAAGCGGTGGCGGAGCTCCGGGTGGCGCCGCACGACCTCCCGGTAGAGACCCGGGCCGTCCAGCTCGGGCATCTTCAGGTCGCTGAAGATGAGGTCGTAGCGCCGCTGTCGGAGCTTCTCCAGGGCGACGGCGCCGTTGGGGGCCGTCTCGACCTCGTGGCCTTCCTCGGTCAGGAACTCGGCCAGGACGACGGCGACCTCGGGCTCGTCGTCCACGACCAGGATCGTCTTTCGGCCGGCCGGCGGCGGAGCCTCGGGCGCCGGCGTCGGCCGCGCGATGGCGGGCGGCGCGCCCACCGGGAGTTCGATCCGGAAGACCGCGCCCTGATCGGATGGGCTCTCCACCCGGATCGTGCCCCCATGTCCTTCGACGATCCCCTGACAGAGGGAGAGCCCGAGGCCCGTCCCCTGGCCCGGTGGCTTGGTCGTGAAGAAGGGGTCGAAGATCCGGGCCTGGATCGCCAGCGGGACGCCGGGGCCCGTGTCGGCTACCGCGAGGGAGACGCGCCCGGCGGCCCGGTCGAACCGTGTCGTGAAGGTCAGCCGCCGCGGCGGGGGGGTCTCGCGCATCGCGTGGTGAGCGTTGGTGATGAGGTTGACCAGCACCTGGTGGAGCTGGTGGGGGTCGGCCCAGAGGACCGGCTGGTCCGGGGCCAGGTCGAGCGCCACCTCGACGTCGTCCACGCGGAGCGGGTAGGCGAGGAGCTCCACCGCCTCCTGGACGACCTGGTTCAGCCGCACCTCCCCGAGCTCGGGCGGGCGCTGGCGGGCCAGCGCGAGGAAGTTCTTCACGATGCGGGCGCAGCGCTCCGCCGCCTTGGCGATCTTGTCGGTCCGCAGCGCCGTCGGCCCCTCGCCCACGTGATGCCGCAGGAGCGCGGTCTGCCCCAGGACCACCGACAGGGGGTTGTTCAGCTCGTGCGCCACGCCGGCCAGGAGGGATCCCATGGCCGCCAGTTTCTCGGTCTGCAGGAGCTGCTCCGTGCGCTCGCGAACCTTCGCCTCGAGGTTGTGCGCGTACTCCTCGACGATCCGCTGGGCCTCCGCGAGCCGGCCGTTCATCCGCACCAGCTCTTCGAGGGTGGCGAAGAGCAGCTCGATCATCTGCTGCTTGTCCGCGTTGATGACGAGCTCTCGGCCGCCCGCCGTCAGCCGGATCTCCACGTCGAGACGGCCCTGCCGGCGCAGCTCCAGGTTCTCGAAGATCCGCCGGACCCGCTCCCGGAGGTAGTCGTCCTCGAAGGGCTTGGTGATGAAGTTGTCGGCGCCATGCTGGAGGCCTTTGATGAAGTCGGCCGGGGTGTTGCGTTCGGTGAGGAGCACGAAGGGAATCCGCCGCGTCCGCTCGACCGACTTCACCGCGCGGCAGAAGGCGTAGCCGTCCATCTCCGGCATGACGACGTCGGAGATGATGAGGTCCGGAGGCGCCGAGTGAACCCGATCGAGGCCCTCGCGGCCGTTCGTCACCACCTCGACGCGGTACCCCTCCGCTTCCAGGAGGAGACGGACGTGCTCCGCCTGGGTCGGGCTGTCCTCGGCCACCAGGATCGTCCGTTCCACGTCGCCTCCCTCCTATCCAGGGATCACCAGGGAGCGAATGATCCCTGAGATCTGTTCGGGGGAGAGGACGTACTCGGCCGCCCCGAGGCGAACGGCCTCCCCCGGCATGCCGAAGATCACGCTGGACTCCTCGTCCTGGGCGACGGTCACGCCACCCGCTTGCCGGAGCCTGAGGAGCCCGCTCGCCCCGTCCCGTCCCATCCCGGTGAGCAGGATGCCCACGGCGCACCGCCCGTAGGCGTCGGCCACCGACTGGAAGAGGTGGGAGGCCGAGGGGCAGAAGCCGTCCTCGGCCGGCTCTTGCGTCAGGCGGACCCGGCCGTCGCGCGTGATCCCGAGCTGCAGGCTCTCCGGGGCGAGGTAGACCGTCCCCGGCCGGACCTCTTCGCCGGGGCGCGCCAGCTTCACGGCGAGGCGGATTCCCTGGCCGAGCCACTCCGCCAGCCCCGCCGTGAACCCCGGCGCGATGTGCTGGACCACGAGGATGGGCACTCCGAGGTCGGGGGGCAGCGCGGCCAGGATCGCCGCGACCGCCTGAGGCCCGCCGGTGGACGCGCCGATCGCGATGACCCGGATCTTCCGATCGGCTCTCACGGGAGCCGGGGAGGACGGGACGGCCTGCTCCCGCCGCGGCCATCGTCGGACGACCTTCACCTCCGCCATGAGCTTCACCGTCTCGACGAGTCGCCGGGCCTTTTCCGCCTGGTCCGGGTGATCCAGACCGCCAGGCTTGTCCACCAGCGTGAGCGCGCCGGCCCCGAGAGCCCGAAAGGCCACGGACGTCTCGTCCCGGCTGGAGCTCGCGGTGACCATCACGATGCGCGTGGGCGCCCGCTCCATGATCTGGCGCGTCGCTTCACAGCCGTCCATCCGGGGCATGTGCACGTCCATGACGATGACGTCGGGCCGGAGTCGTTCGGCCTGCTCCGCGGCCTCGACGCCATCCCGAGCCGTGCCCACGACCTCCAGCGCGGGGTCCTCCCCGAGCAGGTAGGCGAGGTACTCCTTCACGGTCGCCGAATCATCCGCCACCAGGACGCGGATCATGTCTTTCCCCACGGGTCCAGGCTCATACCAGCCGGTGGATGATCTCCAGGAGGTTCGATTGGTCGAAGCTGGACTTGATGACATAGGCGTTCGCGCCCACCTCGATCCCCCGCTCCTTGTCTTCCCGTGACTCGAGGGCGGTCACCAGCACCACCGGAAGGTCGGCCAGCTTCCGGTCGGCCCGGATCCGGGCCGTCAGGTCGAAGCCGTCCATCCGGGGCATGTCCACGTCCGACACCACGAGATCGACGGGCTCGCTCCGGAGGAGTGTCCAGGCATCGACCCCGTCCACCGCCACCCGTACCGAGTAGCCTGCCGCCTCCAGGAGGTTCTTCTCCATCGTCCGCGTGGTGATGGAGTCGTCCACGACGAGGACCACCGTCTGGCGCGCGGGCTTCTCGAACGGGACGGCCGGCCCTGGCGGACGAGGGGCTTCCCGCATTGCTCGCAGGAGATCCCCGGGCCGAAGGATCAGGGCCACCTGGCCGGTCCCCAGGAGGCCCGCGCCGGCCACGCTGCGGACCCGGACGAGCGGCGGCGCGAGCTCCTTGACCAGCACCTCGCGGTCGCCCAGGATCTCGTCCACCAGCAGCCCGACCCGCTCGTCGCCGGATCTCACGACGACGCCCCGGTGCTTGCTCCCGGGCTCGGTCCGGCCGTCCCGCTCTGGAAGTCCGAGCAGCCTACCGAGCGGCACGACGGAGAGCGGGTGGCCGTTCCAGCGAATCGCCTCCCGCCCCTCCACGCGCTCGATCTCATCCGGGGCGATGCGGATGGCCCGCTCCACGGCGTCGGTGGGGAGGAGGAAGGATTGCCCGCCGACCTGGATCAGCAGGCCGCGAAACGTGGCGATGGTGGCCGGGACGATCACTTGCACCGTCGTCCCGGCTCCGGCCCGCGTCTCGATATGGATCCGGCCTCCCAGCCGCTCCACCCCCTCCTTCACGATCGCCAGGCCGAGCCCGTGGCCCGACACGTCCGTGATGATGGGGCTCGTGCTGAGGCCCGAGCGGTAGATGAGATCCAGGGCTTCCTCGTCGGTCAAGGCTCGAGCCCGCTCGGGGGGCAGCAGGCGAGCCCGGACCGCTGCCTCCCGCACCCGGGCCCGATCGATCCCACCCCCGTCGTCCTCGACCCGGATCTCGATCCGGTTCCCCTCCAGCGCGGCGATGGTCACCGCCACCTGCCCCCTCGGCGCCTTCCCGGCTTGCGCCCGGGCCTCGGGCCGCTCGATGCCGTGGTCGATGGCATTCCGGACCAGGTGGATCAGCGGCTCCTTGATCGTCTGGAGGACCTTCCGGTCGACTTCCAGGTCGGCCCCGCGTGCCACCCACTCGACCTCCTTGCCTTGTTCCCGCCCGAGGTCCCGGACCATCCGCGGGAAGAGGTCCAGGACGGTCGAGGCGGGCACCATCCGGATCCGCCGCAGGTCGTCCAGGAGGCCGTCTACCGCCCCTGCGATTGTCCGCTCGTCGCGGACGAGACGCCCGAGCAGCTTCCGGGCTCGCACCTCCAGCGTGCGCAGCTCTCCGTCCAGATCGGCCACGAGGCCCGCAGCGTGCCCGTCCGCGCGCGCCGGTTCCCCGATGCCCCGGGCGCGTCTGACGGCCACGCGGCATCGGCTCAACGCGTCGACGAGCGCCCGGGCCTCCGGGACGCGGTCGCCTGCGGCGAGCTTCGGCGCCAGGAGCTCCTCCCCTTGCACGAGCAGCGCATCCAGCCTCGCTGTGGCGAGCCGGATGGTGTCGGCTCGGGGAAGCGCGGGGGCCACCGGCGCCTCGGCGGGAGCTACCGGGGCCTCGACGGGCTCCGGTGCTTCGCGGACGGGCTCGGCGGCGGCCCGCTCGAGCCGGCCGACCAGCTCACGCACCGCCCCCGGCTCTCCGCTTCCCGCCAGGAGGCGCGCGACGCCGTCGACTCCCTCCTGGAGGCGATTGATGATCTGACGGCTGAGCCGGAGCTGCCCCCGGGTGAGCTGGCTCAGCAGGGACTCACAGGCCTGGCAGACGGCCTCCACGTCCATCAGGCTGACCGAGCGGGCCGCCCCCTTGAGCGTGTGCACTTCCCGGAACGTGGCCTCCAGCGCCTCGCGGGTCTCGGCGGGCGGAAGCCCGCGATCCAGGGCCAAGAGGCTGGCCGTGATGGCCTGGAGATGCTCCTCGGCCTCCACCCGGAACGTGGCCAAGAGGCGCGCCTTGATGTCGTCCTTGCGGTTCGCCATGGCTCACTCTCTGCCCGCGAGATCTCCTGCGCTGCTGATTCCTTCGCCGGCGGAGTAAAGGGTGGATTTGCGATATAATTCGGCGGTGAAACCGATCCGGATCACGCACCATGCTCGAAACCGAATGCGTTGGCACCGGATCGGTGAAGACCTCATCCGTGAGACCTTGCAGGCGGCGGATTGGGAGGAACCGTCGGCAGCCGGTCGAATCAATCGCTGGAAGCAGGTCGCGGACCGTTTCCTCCGCGTGACCATGAGGGAAGAGTCGGATCGGATTGTCGTGATCACCGCGGTGATGCTTATCCGGTTGACTCCACACGCCCCTACCGGTAGTGTGGTGCCCATGCCCCGGCCGGACTTCCCCCGCACGCTGCGAGAGTTCCAGCGGCGCTTCGCTGACGAGAAGGCGTGCCGCGGCTACCTGGCCGCGTCCCGGTGGCCGGATGG
>Ga0137796_10000013_pt1 | contig 97795 bp, 81 predicted proteins | sample OV2TP3_FD_97704 | JGI IMG/M metagenome (GOLD analysis project Ga0137796, IMG submission 97704) | reverse complement strand
TCGGCTCGGCCGGCGCGCCGGACGGCTGGACCAATTGCCGGGCCGCCGCCCGAGCCGCCGCCAGCGCCCCCGGATCGGCGGCCAGACGTTCGATCGCCTCCAGCAGCGCTTGGCCAGGCACCGAGGCCGGGGCCTGCGCCCGCGCGTCGCCGATCGAGCCGCAGACGACCAGCCCCAACCCCAGCCACAGCCAACCACGGCCCGGACGCATCAGCCGCATCTTCCTCTCCCGTCCGAGGCCATTATGCGAGCCCGCCCGCCGACCGTCAATTCTCCCAGCCATGCCCCCCGGTTGACCGACGGCCCCTCGCGGAGTCTAATGCGCCCACACCCGGCCGGCCAAAGGGCCCCCTTCGCGCAATATCCGGCTCTCCCCGATCCCCGCCGCCACCGACCCATGGACCTGACCGATCAGATTGTCGAACGCGTGCTGGCTCGGCTCTACCACGCCCCCGCCCCGGCCGCCGCCGGCCTCCTCCCGTGCGCCCTTCCGCCGCCGGGCAGCCCGCGCCGCGCCGGCGTTCTGGAGGCGCTGGATCGGCCGCCGGTTTCCAGCGAGCCGCGAGGACGCCAACTGGCGCGCTGGATCGACCATACGTTGCTCCGGCCCGAGGCCGGGCGCGAGGCCATCGAGCGACTCTGCCAGGAGGCCCGCGCCTACGGCTTCGCGACCGTGTGCGTCCATCCGAGCTGGGTCGGCTTCTGCGCCGAGCGCCTTGGCGGCTCCCCGGTGGGCGTCTGCGCCGTCGTGGGATTCCCCTCGGGGGCCACCACGCCCTCGGTCAAAGCCTTCGAGACCCGCGAAGTCGCCGCCGCCGGCGCCTGCGAAATTGACATGGTTGCCCATCTGGGCCGGCTCAGGGATCACGCCTGGCTTGCGACGCGGGACGACGTCGCGGCCGTCGTCGAAGCCGCCGGTGGCCGTCCGGTCAAGGTCATCCTCGAAACCGGCCTCCTGACCGAGGAGGAAAAGATCGCCGGGGCGATCATCGCGCGCGAGGCGGGCGCCGCCTTCGTCAAGACCTCGACCGGCTTCGGCCCGGGCGGGGCCACCATTGAGGACGTCTGTCTCCTGCGCCGCGTGATCGGCCCCGCGATGGGGCTCAAGGCCGCCGGGGGGATACGAACGGCGGAGGCCGGCCGTTCATTGCTCCGGGCCGGCGCCACCCGGTTGGGCTGCTCCGGCTCGGTGGCCTTGATCGAAGCCGACCGCTGAAACGGCCCGCGAGCCGAATTTTGCGTTTTGCCGCCCCCTCGTGGTACAGTTCGCGCCGGCGGAGCCGACGATGGACGATCAGGAACCTGAACCGACGGGCGAGGCGGAACCGGCCCCGGGCCGCGAGGCGCGGCGTCGGGCCCAGACGTTGGATTTCCTGCGCGAGGTCGCCGTGCTTCTGATCGGTCTCTTCATCGGCTTTTTCTGGAGCCAGTACTTTCAGCAGGTCGGCGACGAAGGCCACATCATCATCGCCCTCCTGATCATCATCCTCATCCTTGTCCGGTATATCTACATGATCACCCGGCCGTAGCGGCCGGGCCCCCTCGCGCTCAGTCGGGGATCTTCAGGTGCTCGGGCCCGCGGAAGAGCGCCACGCGACCCGTCCGGGCCACCTCCAGCACGCCGAAGGGCTGCAACAGGGCGACCAGGGCGTCGTTCTTATCCTGCGTCCCGCTCTGCTCGACGGTCACCGAGTCATGATGCACGTCGATGATCCGGCTGCGGAAGATATCGACGATCTGCATGACCTCGGATCGGCTTTCTTTCGTCGTCCGCACCTTGACCAGGATCAGCTCCCGTTCGACGTGATCGCGCTCCCGCATGTCCACCACTCGGATCACGTCGATGATCTTCCGCAGTTGCTTGATGATCTGCTCGACGACCCGATCGTCGCCGACGCAGGTCACCGTCAGCCGCGAGACCGTCGGATCGGTCGTCTCGCCGACGGCGAGCGAGGCGATGTTGAAGCCGCGGGCGGCGAACATGCCGCTGATGTGCGCCAGGACGCCCGGGCGATTCTCCACCAGCGCCGAAATGATGTGCTCGTGGACTTCCCCCGCCTTGATCCGCGAATAAAGCGGCTCGGTCGTCTTGCGCGGCGCTGTGGACGGCAGGTTCATGTCGGCGACGCCATCTGGCGGGCGCTAGCTCTCCCGTGGCTGCCCCATCATGTCCTTGACGCTCTTGCCCGCCGGGATCATCGGCCAGACGTTTTCTTCCTCCTCGACCCAGAAATCGAGGAAGGCGCATTTGGGCGTCCGCAGGGCCTCGTCGATCGCCGGCCGCACGTCGGCCTTCTTCGTCACCTTGATCCCCAGGGCGCCGTAGGCCTCGCAGAGCTTGACGAAATCCGGAGGATAGAAAATCTCCCCCGGCGGACTGCTCGGGTCGGCCAGGTAAACCCCCGAATAATTGTGATTATAGAACTTCTCCTGCCATTGCCGAACCATGCCCAGATACAGGTTGTTCAGGATCACGACCTTGACCGGCAGCCGCTCGATCACCGCCGTCGCCAGCTCCTGAATGTTCATCTGGATCGACCCGTCGCCGGCAATGTCGATCACGAGCTTGTCCGGATGGGCTAACTGCGCCCCGATCGCCGCCGGAAACCCAAACCCCATCGTCCCCTGACCCCCGGAGGAGATGAACGTCCGCGGGCGGTCGTAAAACCAGTAGTGCGCCGCCCACATCTGGTGCTGCCCCACCTCGGTCGTGATGATGGCGTCGCCGCCCGTGGCCTGGTAAAGCTGGTCGATCACGTACTGCGGCCTCAGGCGGTCGTCCTCGCCGTAGAAAAGCGGGAACTCTGACTTCCACTGCGCGATCTGCTCCATCCACTCCGGGTGCCGCTTCGGTTCGGCAAGCTGCACGAGCTTCCGCAATACGCGCCGGCAATCGCCGACGATCGGAATCGTCACCGGGACCGCCTTCGAGATCGACGAGGGGTCCACGTCAATGTGAATGATCTCCTCCCGGTGCGGCGCGAACTCATCCAGCTTGCCCGTCACACGATCGTCGAACCGCGCCCCCACGCTGATGATCAGGTCGCAGTAGTGCATGGCGTAGTTCGCGTACTGAGTCCCGTGCATCCCTAACATGCGCAGCGCCTTCGGATGCCGCTCCGGGAACGACCCCAGCCCCAAGAGCGTCGTCGTCACCGGGATGTCGCACTTTTCCGAAAGAGCGACCAGCTCCTCGTTGCAGCCTGACATGACGGCGCCCTGGCCGCAGTACAGTAGCGGCCGCTTCGAGCGCCCAATGGCCGCCGCCGCCTTCCGGATCTGCTGAAGGTTCCCCTCATAGACCGGCCGATAAGATCGAATCGAGACCTTGCTCGGATAGACGTAATCGTGAACGACCTGCTGCTGAACGTCCTTGGGAATGTCAATTAACACGGGCCCGGGTCGGCCGGTCGTGGCGATGTAGAAAGCCTCTTTCATGACGCGGCCAAGGTCACGCGCGTCCCGGACAAGGATGTTGTGCTTCGTGCACGGTCGCGTGATCCCGACCACGTCGGCTTCCTGAAAGGCGTCTGTCCCGACGGCAAAGGTGGGAACCTGGCCGGTAATCGCGATCATGGGCGAGGAATCACTATGAGCCGTCGAGAGCGCGGTTACGAGGTTGGTTGCGCCCGGGCCGGAAGTAACGATGCAAACCCCTGGCCGGCCTGTCGCTCGACCGTAGCCATCGGCCATGTGCCCCGCCCCCTGTTCATGGCGCACGAGAACCATCCGAATCTGCGGCGCTTGATTGATTCGATCAAAGACCTCAAGGATGGCCCCACCCGGATAGCCGAAAACGACCTCCACCCCCTCCTGAACCAGTGCATCCACGACAATATCGGCGCCGGTTAATGTCCGAGGCCCCGGCACCGCCTTTCGTTCACCGGCGCCGTCAACTTCCATGCGCTCAGGCTCAGCGCTTTCGACGACCTTCGTCTTCATCGGCGAGTCCTTCTCCAAGTTGGACGCGCTTGCGGCCAGGCTTTCCCTGCCTAGCCATTGCCCGGCTTGCAGGGCCGGTAAGCTGCTCAGCCTATCACTCGACGGCCACGGGAGCAAGATAGTCCCTGCTGAGGGATCCGTGACGTAAGCCCAGCTTGGAGACCACGGGTTTGAAGCTGTTCGTCTTCACTATAGCTTTATCAGTCGTAATCATAAGAGGCGTGAACCATGTGCGATTCGAGTCTAAGTATCGTGGCGCGAGTCACTGATGGGGTGAAAGAATCCGGGTATCCTGTGAAAGGTCGTGGGGTCAGGTGTGGATGAAGATGCCGCCTGGACATCTCTGGGATCAACCGGATGGAGCTGAAACCTTGGCCTTGGGGAGGGGACGTACGAGGCTTTCCGGGCATTGAATAGGCTTGGGATAGGTCTAGACGGGCTTTCTGGTCCGAAGAGGCTGAGGTATGGAAGTATGCCCACAGAACTTCCCACAGGTCCCGTAGCCCCAGTTTTGCCAAGAATTTTATTTTAAGTTATCTAAAATCAATAATTCACGCATGAACGGCTCATGATCAGCCTGGAGAAGACCACAAGTTTTCCACAGGCACTCATTTCAGTTAAGGCTCATAGGTCCAAATAGGAACCCCTCCGCTGGGGCAAGCTCAGCGGAGGGGTTATTGGCATAAACGGCCATCTTGCGATCTTACGGGCCGCTATTTCGCGTATTCAACTACACGCAGTTCCCGGCAGACAGTTACCTTGATCTGACCGGGGAACTGTACCTCGCGTTCAATCCGTTGGCTGATTTCACGTGCCATAAGGCACGCTTCGTTGTCATTGACTTCCGTGGGTTCAACCATGATTCGGAGCTCGCGTCCCGCCTGAAGCGCATAGGCTTTGGTCACGCCGGGGAACGCCCCCGCAATGTCCTCCAGGTCCTTCAGCCGCTTGACGTAGTGCTCAAGCGTCTCCCGTCGCGCCCCCGGACGCGCCGCCGAGATGGCATCGGCAGCCTGAACGAGAATAGCCACAATCGTCCTTGGCTCGATCTCATTGTGATGGGCCGCGATGGCATGAACCACTGAGGGGGACTCATGGTAGCGCTTGGCCAGGTCCGATCCGATGAGGGCATGCGTCCCCTCCACCTCATGAGAGACCGCCTTGCCCACGTCGTGGAGGAGCCCCGCTCGCTTGGCGGCGAGCACATCGGCTCCCAACTCGCTGGCCATGAAGGCGCAAAGATGAGCCACCTCGGCTGAATGCGCCAGGACGTTCTGTCCGTAACTGGTTCGATACCGCAGCCGGCCGAGCAGTTTGGTCAGCTCGGGGTGCATGTCGGCCAAGCCCAGTTCCAGGACGACATCCTCGCCGGCTCGGCGAATCGTGTCGTTGAGGTCCCGTTCGATCTTGGCCACGACCTCTTCGATCCGGCCGGGGTGGATCCGCCCATCGCTGATGAGCCGCTCCAGGGCCTGCCGGGCCACCTCGCGGCGCAGCGGGTCAAAGCAGGAGAGAACGACCGCCTCCGGCGTGTCATCGATGATGATGTTGCAGCCGGTGGCCGCCTCCAGGGCGCGGATGTTCCGGCCTTCGCGGCCGATGATCCGACCCTTGAGGTCGTCGCTCGGCAGTTGGACCACCGAGACGGAGGTTTCGCTCACCTGTTCGGCGCAGCAGCGCTGGATGGCCAGCGTGACGATCTGACGGGCTTTGCGTTCAGCCACCTCCTTGGTTTCGGCTTCGATGCGGCGCACCTGGGCGGCCATCTCCTGTCGGAGATCGACCTCGACGGCCTCGAGGAGCATCTTTTTGGCTTCCTCCTGCGTCAGCCCGCTCAGTTCCTCGCAACGGCGCTTGGTGTCGTTCCTGAGGGCCTCGACGTCCTGCCAGGCTTTCTGGGCCGAGGCTTCCGTATCCTTGAGGCGTGATTCGGCCTCGCCCAGTTCCCGCTCCCGGCGTTCCAGGGCCTCGAACTTGCGGTCCAGGGCCGTTTGCCGGGCTTCGACCTTGCGTTCCCGGCGATCGATTTCATGGCGTCGCCGCGCGAGATCCCGCTCGTGCTTGTTGAGAAGCCGCTGATACTCCTGATCGGCCTCTTCGGTGCGGCGCCTGAGGTAGGCGGCCGCCTCGGCTTCAGCCTTGCGCTGAAGAGCACCGGCTTGAGCCTCGGCCTTGGCGAGAATCGTCCCCGCGCTGGATCGGGCCTGGTTTGCGGCGTACCGCATCCAGAACCAGACACCGCCTGCCCCGACGAGCGAGCCCACGATCAATGCTGAACCCACAGCCAACCCCATGGTCCAAGGCTCTGTGGGCATCGGAACTTATCTGGACGACCTCCTGTGGGGAAGATGGTGGCGCTCCCTGGATTGCGATCGAGACCGGAGAGCGAGGCTCCGCGGGCGACGCAAGCCGCTGAACGCCGGGCGCAGTATGGCCGGAGAGTGACGATGTGTCAAGGCAAAACCCGGCGGCTCAAGGATTTGCGCGAATGCGGCCTCCAGCGCCCCCCCTTTTTCCATTTGCCTTTATCGGAGGAGTGTGATTGGGTTGGGGGCCGCAGGGAGATCACCGGTGCCGGCTCATCCTGACGGCTCTCGCGCCGCTGTTTCACGTGAAACATGGGCCAGGTTATCGCGGTTAGCAATCAGAAGGGGGGGGTCGGCAAGACCACAACGGCCGTCAATCTGGCCGCCTGCCTCGGGGCGCTCGGCTACCCGACGCTCATCGTCGACATGGACCCTCAGGCCAACGCCTCCAGCGCCTTGGGTGTGACCCCTCACGAACCCGCGACCACGATCATGGCCTGCCTTGCCCACGACGCCCCGCCGCGACCGCTTGACCTTGATAAGGTCGCCCCGAACGTCTCCCTGCTGCCTTCGAGCCTCGATCTTGCCGGCGCCGAGCTGGATTTCCTGCGCGAGCTGGGCGGGCCGCTCCGGCTTCGAGACGTGCTGGCCCCTCTCCGCGAGCGGTTTGATTTCATCATCGTGGACTCCCCCCCCAGCCTGAGCCTTCTCTCCCTCAATGCTCTGGCCGCGGCTGACTGGGCGCTCGTCCCCGTCCAGGCCGAGTTTCTCTCCCTCGAAGGCCTGGCCCACATGATCCGGACGATCGAGCGGGTCAAGGTCGAATACAACCCGGCGCTCGAACTCCTGGGGCTCGTCGTGACGTTATATGACGGTCGAACGCGCCTGGCCGGGGAGGTTGTCCAGGAGCTGGAGCGCGCCTTCAACGGCAAGTTGTTCTCAACCCGGATCGTCCGCTCCGTCCGGCTGAGCGAGGCGCCCAGCCATGGCCTGCCGATCATCTACTACGATTTTCGGTCGGCCGGAGCGCAGAGTTACATCCATCTCTCCGAGGAAATCCTGGATGTCTGTGAAAAAGCCGGCCCTCGGGCGGGGGCTTGAGGCGATCCTGCAGGCGCAGACGCCCGTCGCCTCCCTCCCGCGCCCCGAAGCGGCCTCCCTCCGGCAGATTCCCGTCGAGGAAATCTCCCCCAACCCTTATCAACCGCGGCGGGCGATCGACCCCGACGGCCTGAGCGAACTGGTCGCGTCCATTCGGCAGAAGGGGGTGCTTCAACCCGTCGTGCTCCGCCGGGCCGGCTCGGGTTACCAGCTCGTGGCGGGAGAGCGGCGTTGGCGGGCGGCTCAAGAGGCCGGGCTTGCCGGCGTTCCGGCGGTCGTGCGGGAGTTCGACGACCGTCAGATGATGGAGGCGGCGCTGATCGAAAACCTTCAGCGGGAGGACCTCAACCCGGTCGAGGAGGCGCGCGCGTTTGAGCGCCTGATCGGCCAGTTCGGTCTGACGCAGGAGGCGGTGGCCGAGGCCGTCGGGAAGTCCCGCGTGACGGTGACGAATCTTCTGCGGCTGCTCCGCCTGCCGGACGAGGCGCTTCGACTCATTGAACGGGGCCAACTTACGGAGGGACACGGCCGGGCGCTCCTGGGGTTGGCCGAGCCGCGCCGCCAGCTCGAACTTGCCCGACGAGTCGTTCGCCGGGGGCTGAGCGTCCGCGAAACCGAGCGGCTCGTCCAGCGAGCGCCGCGCGAGGCGGCCACCGGGGGATGGGGTCGGCGGCGAGCGGGGCAGCCGGTCGAGGGGCCGCTGGCGGAGATGGAGCAGCGTCTGGAGCGACACCTGGGGCTCCGGGTGCGGATCGTTCCGGCCACAAACCATTCGGGACGGGTGGAGATTCATTATGAGTCGATCGGGGAGTTCGAGCGCTTGTGCGATCGGCTGGGACTCCCGAAGGAAGACCCCCTTTGAAGGGGGTCCCTCAGGGTTTGGGAAGGGCCGGGTTCCGAGCATGAGAGCGCATCGACAAGTATGGAGACTTGACATGGGGTTTGAACACGAGCGTGTCCGCGTCATGCTGCGCCTGGCCGGCTGGTCGGCTTTACTCTTATTGTGCGGCGGAGAGATCGCTTGGGCTGAGGGGGTGGGGTCGGGCTCGAATCTGCGCGGATGGCTGGGGGTGGATCTGTTTCAGATGATCCGGACCATGGACGTGCTGGGGAAGGTCTGTCTGGTGATCCTGGCGCTATTCTCGATCAGTTCCTGGGCGGTGATCGTTTACAAGTTTCTGCACATCCGTCAGGCGCGGGTGCAGACCGATGGGTTCATCCGCGTCTGCAACCACGGGAGCGGGCAGCTCGACGAGGCCTTCAAGGTGGCGGCGGATTTTCCGGATTCGCCGCTGGCGCAGATTCTGCGGGAGGGGTATCTCGAACTCGAGCTGGAGAACTGGTATCGCGAGGGGTACAACCTTGACCCGGCGGGCCGGGTGGACCTGGCGAAAATCGGCATCGAGCGGGTCTTCGACCGGACGATCACCAACGAGATTTCGCACCTCGAAAACAAGCTGACGTTTCTGGCGACGACGACGAGCGTCTGCCCCTTCATTGGGCTCTTCGGGACGGTCTGGGGGATCATGGTCGCCTTTCAGTCGTTCAACATCAGCGGTTCGGTCTCGCTGAGTTCGCTGGCGCCGGGGCTTTCGACGGCGTTGCTGACGACGGTGGGGGGGCTCTTCTGCGCCATCCCGGCCTCGATCATGTACAACAACCTGACGAACAAGGTGCGGGTGTTGGCGGCGCAGATGGACTCCTTCGCGCTCGAACTGAGCAACATCGTTCAGAAGCAGATTCTGAAGCAGGCCCATTAGGGAGGAGAGGACGCGACCGCATGCGTCGGCATTACCAGGAGCTACGGCCGCTGACGGAGATGAACGTGACGAATCTCCTGGACACGGCCTTCATTCTCCTGATGGCGTTCATGATCGTGGCCCCGGCGCTCAAGCACGGGATCGAGCTGGAGCTGCCGAGCGTCCGGGGAGAGAACCTGGACAGCATCAAGACCGTCACCGTGGTCATTCAGAAACCGGCGGCGCCGGGCGGGCCGGATCGAATCTACATCGAGGACCGGCGTTACAGCCTGGAGGAGCTGGGCGAGGAGCTCCGCCGCCGCCGACAGCTCTTCCCGGAGCTGGACGTGCTGCTGGAGGCCGATAAGGCGGTGCCGTGGGACACGATCGCCAAAACCATGTCGACGATCCGGCAGGCGGGCATCGCTCAATTCGGCGCCGTGCTGGAGCCGGAGCTGGGCGGGCCGGCATCCTGAGGGCGATCCAGGCAGGCGAAGCCGTCGATGATGCGGAGCATGGTCATTTCCTGGGTGGGGCACCTCGGTCTCGTGGGTTTCCTCCTGGTGCTGTCGCTGGTGCCACCGCCGACGCGGCGGGTCCGGCCGGTGATGAGCGTACGGATCGTCCCGGCGGCGATGGCCGCGACGCCCGCCCCGACGCCGGCGCCTCAGGCCACGCCCGCCCCGCGGCCGACTCAGCCGCCGGCGCGGCCGGAGCCGCGGCCGCCGACGGTCAAGCGGACCAATACGGCCAAGGAGATCGTGTCGGAGAAGGAAATCGTCCTGGCCGAGCCGACCCCCACGCCGAGCCCGACGCCGCGGCCGCGCCGGACGCCCGAGGCGACGCCCGAGGCGACCCCCGAGGCGACGCCGGNGGCGACGCCGGAGCCGCGACGCCCGACGCCGACGCCGCCGCAGATTCGGCCGGAGCTGGTCGAGCCGACGCCGGAGGCGCCGGTGGTCGTGCGTCAGCTTTCGGCCGACGCGACGCTGGCGCGGCTGGGGCCGAACTACGCCTACATGGCGCTGACGCTCATCCAGCGGAACTTCGCCCCGCCGCACACGGCTCCGGGGATCAGTTGCGAGGTGCAGTTTCGGATCATGGCCGACGGGGAGATTCGGGACTGGCGGGTGACGCGCTCGACGGGGCGGCCCGATCTGGATCGATCGGCGATCGAGGCTCTCAAGCGGACGGGCCGGCTGCCGCCGCTGTATGAGGACCTGGTGCGGGATTTTGTGGACGTCCAAGTGACATTCGCCTTCGAGCCGCGGGGCTGAGGACGTTGGGCGCGGGCTCTGCCTTTGCGGGGCGTTCAGGGCTGGGGGCCGAGAGGACTTGCGCGGGCCGGGGGGGGTGTGATGGGATGAGGGCGTCGGGCGGGAGAGACGTCGGCCGAGCCTTGCGGGAGACCTCGGCGGGTGGGCGGGGCGATGCTGGAGCTAGCGGTTCTGATTCCCAGCGCCGTGGCGGTGGCGCTCGCGTTGTGGGCGCTACACCAGCGGCGCAGGATTATTCATTACCGGGACGTTGCCCAACGGATAAAACAGGAAAAAGAAGCCGTCCTCGCGCTGATGGACACCATCGGCGAGAAGATGACGACGAAGATCGACCTGGAGGCCACGCTCCAGGCGATCGCCCGTTACGTGGTCGAGGCGACCGACGCCGAATCCGGAGCCATCTATCTGGAGGAGAAGACGCCGCCGTCGCTCGTGGCGCGCGTTGTCGTCGGGACCTTTCCTCCGCTCTTTGATGACGTGGAGAGGGCCTCGGCCCCACGGCATTACACGCCGGAACAGATCCAGGCCCGGCGGATCGGGCGGGGCGAGGGGATCATCGGCTGGGTGGCCGAGCAGGCTCGCCCGCTGCTGATCACCGACGCCGAGGCCGATCCGCGCGTCCCCCGGGCGGCGGCGCAGCACTTTCCTCTGCACAGTCTGGTGCTCTGCCCGTTGCGGTTGCGGGGGCGCAATCTGGGGGTCATCGCGATCGTCAACAAGCAGGGGGGGGTGGTGTTCGACGCGCGGGACACGCAATTACTCCAGGCGCTGGCCGATCAGGCGGCCATTACGGTGGACCTGGTGCAGCTTTACGGCGTGCTGGCCCGCCAGCAACGGCTGGAGCAGGAGCTGGAGCTGGCGCGGGATTTTCAACGGATGCTGCTGCCGCGGCAGGCGCCGGAGATTCAGGGTTATGAATTCGGGGCCTTGAGCCGATCGGCGATGATCGTGGGGGGGGACTTTTACGACTTTTTCCCGATCGACCGGGATCATCTGGCGCTCGTCATCGGCGACGTTTCGGGCAAGGGGATTCCGGCGGCGCTCATCATGGCGATGGTGCGGGCGGTCGTGCGGGCGGAGGCGCGCGAGGCGCTGTCGCCGAAGGAGGTCCTGCGGCGCGTCAACGAGCGCATCCGGTCCGACACGCAGGATAACGTCTTCGTCACCATCACTTACGGCATTCTGGACCTGGCGACCGACCGCTTCCGGATGGCGCGGGCGGGGCACGAGCCGACGCTTCTGGTCGCCGGCGGGAGCCCGGAGTCGGCCCAGGCGCGGCTGGTGCAGCCGGAGGGGATGGCGGTCGGGCTGATGCCGCCGGACCTTTTCGCTCGGCTTGAGGAGGTTGAGCTTCAGCTCGAACCGGGGCATCTGGCGGTGCTCTACACCGATGGGGTCATCGAGGCGGTCAATGGGGCGGCCGAGGAGTATGGGCGGCAGCGGCTGGTCGACGTCGTGACGGGGGCGGCCGGGCAGCCGCCGACGGTCGTTCTGGAGGCGATTGCGCGAGACGTGGAGGCTTTCGCCGGGGGGGCGGCTCAGCGCGACGACATCACATTGCTGGCCTTCCGGGTGCATCCGGAGCGGGCCGGGCTGCGGGCCGCCCTGACCGCCGAGCCCCGCGCCGCGGCGGTTTCGTGAGGGCCGGGGGGGGAGCGTCGCGCCCGGCGGGCCGGGGAGAGCCGGGGGATGAAGGACTTTCGGATCCTGTTGGAGGAGCAGGCGGCCTCCAGCGCGCAGCCGCACGTGATTCGGTTGACGGGCTATCTCGATCATGACAACGTGGGGCAGTTCGACCGATCCGCCGAGCGGGTGTTGGCGTCGGGTAATTACCGGCTGATCGTCGAGATTTCGGAGCTGGATTACCTGGCGTCATCGGGGATCGGGGCGCTGGTTTCGCTGTTGTTGCATTTGCGTCGCCGCGGGGGCAACATGGTGCTCGTCCGTCCGGTTCCGCGCGTGCTGCAGGTTCTCGACGTGCTCGGCTTCGCCGAGTTGCTGCCGATCGTGGGCACGGTCGAGCGCGCCAATTCCATTCTCCGGGGCGAGAGCCGATGACCCGCGCCGAGCCCTCCGGCTTCTGGTCCAGGCCCGGCCCTGCCGAGGCGATCCTGGAGCAGCCGCTGGAGGGGGCCCACGTCGTCAACCGGATTCACGAGCTGCTGCGCTCGACGGTGAGCCTGGAGGAGCTCGGCCGGATCGTGGCCGGCATCCTGGTGGCGCCGGGGTTGCTCGGTTTTTCCAGGGCGCTGATCTTCGATTTTGACGAGCGGGAGGGCCTTTACCGGGGCCGGATCGGGCTGGGGGCCGCCGATCGGGAGGCCGATCGCCGGGCCCGACGGCATTTGTCGCGCTGGTTAGCGCCGCCGGCGGGTCCCGTCGAGGTCGCGGGGCCTTCGGGGTCCGTCCCCGACGACGAAAGGCCGGTCCTCGCCGAACCCGGCGGCGAACCGGGGGCGGGCTCTTTCTGGCCGGCCGTGGTGGAGGCGTTTGGGGCCTCCAATGGGCTGGAGGATCGGCTGCGCCGAACGACGCTCTCGCCGGAGGACCCGCTGGTGGAGCGCGTGGCGCGGGGAAGGGCGGCCGTCGCCGTCGAGCGCCAGCAACTGGAACGGGCCCGGCTGGGGGACGCGCTGGAGGGGTTGCTGACGGCGCCCTCGTTGTGGGCGGGGGTGCGGACGAGCCAAGGGCCGCGGCTGCTGCTGGCCGTGGACAAGGCCTTTGGCCCGGAGCCGCTGGACGCGCTGGACACGCTTCATCTGAACTGGTTCGTGCATCAGCTTGCCCTGGCGATCGAGAACGCCGAACTGGTGGCGTCCTTGCAGGCGGCCAACGAGACACTGCGGCAATTGGATCAGCTCAAGAGCAATTTCCTGGCGACGATCAGTCACGAGCTGAGGACGCCGCTGACGGCCATGGCCGGCTTTACGCGGCTCCTGCTGCACGAGCGGGTCGGGGAGCTGGCCGAGCCGCAGAAGCAGCTTCTGGCGCGCGTGCTGGCCCACGCCGATCGGCTGACGAACGTGCTCAACGATCTGATCGAGATTACCGAGATCGACGCCGGGAGCGCGCTGGAAGTGACGCTGGCGGCCGTTGATCCCATGGAGGCGCTGATGGAGGTGCTCCCGCGGCTGGAGCCCCGGCGGTTGTCGAAGGGGGTGGAGATTGAGACGCAGGCCGAGGAGCCGGTGCCGCCCATCCGGGCCGATCGTCGCGGGCTGAGCCGGGTGTTTTATCACCTGATCGACAACGCGCTTAAGTTTTCGCGCGATCAGAGCCGCGTGAGGATCCGGTTCGAGCCCGGGCCGGAGCGCCTGGCCATTGCCATCGCCGACGGGGGCATCGGGATCGCCCCGGATCAGCTTAAGCGCATTTTCGAGGCGTTCTATCAGGTGGAGAGCGACCTGAGCCGGAGCTACGAGGGGATGGGGGTCGGCCTGAAGTTGACGAAGAAGATCATCGACTCGACGGGGGGCCGGATCGACGTGGCCAGCCGGCTCGGCCAGGGCTCCACGTTCACGATTTCCTATCCCCGGGTCTAAGCCGCCGGCCCGGCGCCGCGCCCTGAGGCGCCGATGAGCGAAGCACCGGTCCTGAGCGTCCGGCACATCACCAAGAGTTTCGGCGTGGCGCGCCGGACCGACGGGAACGGGGCCGCGCGGGATCCGCGGCGTCAACCGGGGTGGCGGCGCGACCGGTTCTTTGCCCTGCGGGACGTGAGCTTCGAGGTGGCGGCGGGGCGAGCCCTGGGGCTGGTCGGGGCCAACGGTTCCGGCAAGACGACGCTCCTCAAGATTCTGGCGGGGGCGATGACGGCCGACGCCGGGGCGTTCCTCGCGCGGGGGCGGGTCGGGGCCCTTCTGGAGCTGGGGGCGGGGTTTCATCCGGAGCTGAGCGGAATCGAGAACGTGCATCTGAACGCGGCGCTGTTGGGGTTGAGCCGTCGGGAGACCGAGGGGCTGATGGCCGAGATCATCGCCTTTGCCGGGCTCGAACGGTTCATGGACATGCCGGTCAAGCATTATTCGTCGGGGATGATCGTGCGGCTGGGGTTTGCGGTCGCGGCGCAGCTTCGGCCTGACGTTCTTTTGCTGGACGAGACGTTCGCCGTCGGGGACGCAACGTTTCAGGCGCGCGCGCTGGCGCGGATTCGCCAGATGCGGGCGGCGGGCGTGACGATGATCCTCGTCAGCCACAGCCCGGAGTACATCATGGAGCTGGCCGATGAGGTGGTCTGGCTGGATCGGGGGCGCGTCGTGATGATGGGGCCGCCGCGAACGGTGATGGCGGCCTATCGGCGCGAGGCCGACGTCGGGCGGCCGGTGGGCCCGCGGCGGCGCGATGAGGCCGGGCGGGGGGATGTCGGCGGGGCGGCCGGGGCGCCGATGCGGCTCCTGGCGGCGCGCGTCGGCCGAGCCGAGGGGGCCGGGGGAGGGGGGGGCTTCGTGGGCCGGTCGCCGGACCGGTTGGAGCTTGCGATCGACGTTGAAGGGGCGGTCGGCGCCGAGTGGCCGGTCGACTGGCTGATCGCGGTCTATTTTACGCGCGATGACCGGCGCGTCGCGGCCGAGGCCCGCCTGGAGCCGGCCGGCCTCGGCGGGTTGAACGCGCCGCCGGCCCCTGCGGCGACCTTGCGGTTGACGTTTGAGCCCGTGGCGCTGGCGCAGGGGGTCTATGACGTGACGGTGGCGCTCGTGCGGCGGGCCGAGGGGGGGGCCGAGACCGTCGCCCAGAGCCTCAGCCTGCCGGAGGCGGTCGAAATCCTGACGCCGCCGCCGTATGAGTTCCGGCTGGTGGCCGAGGTCCCCGCCCGGTGGGAGTAGAGAGGGGGGCATTTGGGCGACGAAGAGCGAGATCGACGTCGCCGTGTTCGTCGAGGGGGCCGAAACCTGGGATTTCTAGTGCCTGTGGCGTGAACGGGCCGGCTCCGGTGATCGCGGGGTTGCGCGGCGGGCGGGGCCGGGGGTATGGTCGTCAAGTGGGGCTAAAGTCGGGGGCCGAGGCGAGACGCGGTCGGGCCCGGCGGGTCCGAACCGGGCGTGGCTGAGCGAGGCAGGCGATGAACCATTGCGGTGATCCGGCGCACGGGGGCTGGTGGTCCCGGCGGGAGTTCCTGCGCGTGGGGGCGATCGGCGGGCTGGGGCTGACGCTGGGAGACTATCTGCGGCTGGCGGCGGCCGAGGAGGCGGCCCCGACGGCGCGCGCGCAGTCGGTGATCTTCATCTTTCTGGCCGGGGGGATGAGCCACATCGACACGTTCGACCCGAAGCCCTACGCGCCGATCGAGTATCGGGGGGAGCTGGGCGTGGTCGAGACGCGGCTGCCGGGGGTGGTCTTCGGGGGGCTTCTTCGGCAGACGGCGCAGGTGGCCGATCGGTTGGCCGTCATCCGGTCGATGACGCACGGAGAGGCGGCCCATGAGCGCGGCACGCACAACATGCTGACCGGCTATAAGCCGAGTCCGGCGATCGTCTATCCGTCGATGGGCTCGGTGGTGGCCCATGAGCTGGGCCCGCGGCAGAATCTGCCGGCCTACGTCTGCATCCCGTCGGCGGGCGACACGTTCATGGGCGCGGGCTATCTGAGCGCCCAGTATGGCCCGTTCAGCGTCGGCGGGGACCCGGCCCATCGGAATTTCGAAGTCCGGGATTTGAATCTGCCGGACGGAGTGGACCCGGAGCGGATGGAGCGCCGCCGGACGCTGCTGGCGGCGGTGGATGAGCATTTTGCGGCGCTGGAGCGGTCGGACGCGCTGACGGCGATGGACACGTTCTACCAGCGGGCTTACGACCTGATCAGCTCGGAGGCCGCGCGCGAGGCGTTTCGGATCCAGGCCGAGCCTGAGGCGATCCGGGACGAATATGGCCGTCACGCGATCGGGCAGCGGCTGCTTTTGGCGCGACGGCTCGTCGAGGCGGGCGCGCGATTCGTCACCGTCGTTTACGGCGGCTGGGACAATCACCAGCAGATCCGCCAGGCGATGGAGAGCCAGCTCCCGCCGCTGGATCAGGCTTTTGCAGCGCTCGTGCGCGATCTGGAGCGGCGGGGGTTGCTCGAGGGGACGCTCCTGGTCCTGACGACGGAGTTCGGGCGGACGACGCGGCTGAACAAGGACGCCGGGCGGGATCATTGGCCGAAGGTCTTCAGCGTCGTGCTGGCCGGCGGCGGCGTGCGCGGCGGCCAGATCGTCGGCAACTCGACGGCCTACGCCCAGGAACCGGCCGAGCGGCCCGTCAATCCGCAGGACATCGCGGCGACGCTCTTCACGCTCCTGGGCATCTCGCCGAGCAAGCGCCTCATCAGCCCGGGCAATCGCCCGATCGATATCGCCCGGCATTACGAAATCCTGACCGAATTGATCTGACGTCGAGGCAAGCCCGGAACGATGCGGCGACCCTGCCGGCGGGCGGGGGGATTCTGGCGGCGATCGGCGGCTGCGGCCCTGGGCGTTTTGGCGTTGGCGGCCGGCGTCGCCGGGGCCGCCGAGCCCCGGCTGCGGACGATCCTGCCGCGCGGGGGGGCTCGCGGCGGGGAGGTCGAGTTGCGCCTGCTCGGCGAGCGACTCGGCGACGCCTTCGCCGTTCTTTTCGAGGAGCCGGGGGTGGAGGCGCTCTGGGTGGCGCCGGTCGGGGAGGGGGAGGTCCGCTGCCGGGTCCGAATCGCCGAAGGATGCCCGTTGGGGCCGACGGGGGTCTACGTCGCCACGCGGAGCGGCGTGACGAACGTGCGGCTGTTCGCGGTCGGCCAATGGGAGGAGCTGGCGGAAAACGAGCCCAACAACGATCCCAAAGCCGCCGTGCGCGTGCCGCTTAACGCCACGGTCGGGGGCGTCATCGAGAATGAGGACGTGGATTGTTTCGGCTTCGAAGCGCGCGCCGGAGAGCGGATCAATTTCGAAGTCGAGGGCTTGCGGCTGGGGGATTCGCCGCTCGACCCGATGCTGGTTCTCCTGGACGCCGAGGGGCGGGAACTCGCCGCCGCCGACGATCTGGCCTTCTTCCGCCAGGATTGCGCCCTCGCCTTCACGCCGCCGGCCGACGGGGTCTACGTCATCCAGGTGCGCGAGGCGGCTTACGCCGGCGGCGGGCAGTTCCATTATCGTCTTCATCTCGGGACGTTCCCGCGGCCTTTGGGGGCGTTCCCGCCGGGCGGCAGGCCGGGGGAAACCGTCGAGCTTGAGTGGCTGGGGGACGACGGCGTCGGGACGACGACGATGACGCTGCCGGCGACGCCCGGGACCGTCGGCTTAGGGGCTTCGACCGACGGGTTCGAGGCGCCGTCGCCGGTTCCGTTTCGGATCGCCGAGCTGGAGGGCTTCAGCGAAATCGAGCCCAACGATCATCGCGATCAGGCGACGACGGTCACGTTGCCGGGCGCTCTCCATGGGCGGTTGCAGGCCCCGGGGGACGAGGATTGGTTCCGGTTTGATCTGGCCCAGGGCCAGACGCTCCGGTTCCAGCTTTACGGCCGTCGGCTGCGGTCGCCGCTGGACGCCGTGGTGACGCTGTTTCGGCCGGACGGGGGGGCGATCGAAACCAGCGACGACGCGGTGGGGCCCGACAGCGCGCTCCGGCTGGAGGCTCCCGCCGATGGGACGTATTTTGTACGGATCACGGATCATTTGCGTCGCGGCGGGCCGCTCTTCGTCTATCGGCTTGAGGCCGAGCCGCCGCCCGTCGGGCTGGCCGCGGGGTTGCCGGAGTCGCGCAAGGATTTCGCCGTCCCGATCGGCGGTCGGGTGGCACAGATGATCGAGCTGCGGCGGGTCGGCTACGGCGGCCCGATCGAGGTCGCGCTGACGGGCCCCCCGCCGGGCCTCCGGGCGATCCTGCCGCCGGTGGACGAGGGGCTGGACGTGACGCCGATGCTGCTGGAGGCCGACGCGGGGACGACCTTCGGCGCCGCCCTGGCGGGTCTTGAGCTCAAGGCCGCTGACCCGAACGTCGAGCTTCAAGGGGGGGTGCAGGATACGGTGGCGCTCGTGCGGATTCAGAACAACGTGCCGATTCTGGAGCATCAACGGGACCGGTTTGCCGTGGCCGTCACGCAGCCGGCGCCGTTCCGGGTTCATGCGCCGACGCCGAAAGCGCCGCTGGTCCGGCAGGGGCGGATGCTGCTGCCGGTTGAGATCGAGCGGGCCGAGGGGTATCAGGAGACGATCCGGCTCCGGCTGCTGTGGAACCCGCCGGGGGTCACTTCGGGGACGGCGCAATTGGAGGCTGGGCAGACGACGGCGACGCTGGAGCTGAACGCGGCGGGGAACGCGCCGACGCGGGCCTGGAAGCTGGCCGTGCTGGCGGCCGGAGCGATCGAGGACGGCGGCCGCGGGACAATCGAATTGAGTTCGGAGCTGGTCGATTTGACCGTGAGCGAGCGGTGGATCGATCTGGCGTTCCAGCCGCAGCGGACCGAGCAGGGGACGGAAATCGACCTGGTGGCGCGCTGCTCGACGAACCATCCGTACGAGGGGGAGGCCCAGGTGGAGTTGCTCGGGCTGCCGCCGCACGTGGAGGCGCCGACGCTGCCGATGGCGGCGGGGACCGAAGAGCTGCGGTTCGGCCTCAAGGTCGGCGCCGAGGCGCCGACGGGGCGGTTCGAGCTGCAGGCCCGAGCGACGGTTCTGGAGGCGGGCGAGGCGGTGGTCCACCATTTCGGCCCGGCGGAGCTTCGGATCGACGCGCCGTTGCCGCCGCCGGCCGAGCCGACGCCGGCCCCGGAGGTCGCCGCCGAGCCGACGCCCAAGCCGACGGGGCCGCAGCGAGGCGACCGGAAACTGGCCGTCGGCATCTGGCCCTTTGACGCGCCGGAGCGATAAGGTGCTGGAGGCAAGATCGTGATGGGAGCGCATCGGTTGATCGGGTGGTTCGGCGGGGTGACGGCGCTCCTAGCCGTGGGGATAGCGGCGCCGAGGGAAGGGCGGGCCGCCGACAGCTCGGAACCGGGGGCGGCCGTCGCCGGGGCCTCGGCGCCGGCGACGCTTCGGATTCTTCCCTCAGAGGTTCGCTTGACCTCGGCTCGGGATTGGGAGCGAGTGATGGTCGTCGCCGCCTATGAAGACGGGCGGACGGCCGACGTGACCGAGTCAGGCGGGCTCGCCGCCACGGACCCGACGATCGCGGCCCTCGAAGCGGGCTCGCGGCTGAGGCCGCTGGCCGACGGGACGACGACGCTGCGGGCGGCCTTTGGGGGGTTGACGGCCGAGGCGACGGTGGCGGTGGCGGGGGCCGCCGTCATCCCGCCCCGGAGCTTCATGCTGGACGTGGAGCCGGTGCTGATGCGGGCCGGCTGCAACGCCGGGGCCTGCCACGGCAGCGCCAAGGGGAAGAACGGTTTCCGGCTGTCGCTCTTCGGGTTTGATCCGGCGATGGATCATCTCCATCTGACGCGCCAGACGCTGGCTCGGCGGCTGACGACCTCCGAGCCTGAGGCGAGTCTCCTGCTGCTCAAGGCCACAACGACCGTGGCGCATCAGGGAGGGGTCCGGTTCGACGCCGCCAGTCCGTATTACCGGTCGCTGCGGGAGTGGATCGACGAGGGGGCGGCCTTCGATGGAGAGACGGCCCCGGACCTCACGGGGCTCGAGATCCTGCCGTCGCAGATGGTGCTGATCGGCGCGGGGGAGGGCCGGCCGGGGGATCGGCAACGGCTCATCGTCCGGGCGCAGTACGCCGACGGGAGCGACCGGGACGTGACCGATCTGGCGTTGCTGGCCTCGCTCAATGACAACGCCCTCGACGTGGACGCCGAAGGGGTCGCTCAGGCCAAGGCGCGGGGCGAGGCCTCCATCATCGCCCGCTTCAGGACGATGGCGGTGGTGGCGCAGGCGATCGTATTGCCGCCGGAGGAGGGGTTCCCGTGGCCGGAGACGGCGCCCACGGGGGAGATCGACCGCTTGATCGACGCCAAGCTCCGGCGGTTGCGGATGGTCCCGTCGTCGCCGGCCGCCGACGAGATTTTCGTTCGGCGGCTCTATCTGGACGTGATCGGGCTGCTGCCGACGCCGGCGGAGCTTCGGCGGTTCATGGAGGACCCGGCTCCGGACAAGCGGGCGCGGCTGATCGAGGAGTTGCTCGGCCGGCCGGAGTTTCCGGAGTTGTGGGCGATGAAGTGGTCCGAGCTGTTGCGGGTGGAGGCGGCGTCTCAACGGATCAGCCCGAAGGCGATGCATTTATATAACGCCTGGCTGCGGGATCAGATTCGTCGGGACGTGCCGATCGACGAGATGACGCGGGCGCTCTTGACGGCCGAGGGGGGCAACTTCGCCAACCCGGCGGCGAACTTTTACGTGGGCGAGCGGGACCCGAACACGCTGGCCGAGAACGTGGCCCAGGTGTTCACGGGCATCCGGTTGCAATGCGCGCAGTGTCACAATCATCCGTTCGAACGCTGGACGATGGATGATTATTACAGTTTCTCGGCGTTTTTCGCCCAGATCGGCAACAAAGCCGCCGAGGATCCCCGGGAGACGATCGTTTTCAATTCCGGTTCAGGCGAGGCGCGCCACGTGCGGGACGGGCGGCCGATGGCGCCGCGTCTGCTGGGCGAACGCACCCCCGCCGACGTGGCCGGGCGCGACCGGCGGCAGGTGCTGGCCGCGTGGCTCACGTCGCCGGAGAACCCGTGGTTCGCCCGCACGTTCGCCAACCGCGTGTGGGAGCATTTTCTGGGTCAGGGGATCATCGATCCGGCCGATGACGTGCGGGTGAGCAATCCGCCGGCGAACCCGGAATTGTTGGATTATTTGGCGGCTCGGTTTGTGGCGTCGCGGTACGATCTCCGGGGGTTGGTCCGCGAAATCTGTAATTCGCGGACGTATCAGGCCTCGACGGCGACGCATCCGACGAACGCCGAGGATTTGCGCAACTTCTCTCACCGCCTGCCGCGGCGGCTTTCGGCCGAAAGGTTGCTCGACGCGATCTGCCAGGTGACCGAGACGCCGGAGAAGTTCCCCGGGCTGCCGCTGGGGGCGCGGGCGACGCAGATCGCCGACGGCCCGTCGGGGAATTACTTTCTGGGGATTTTCGGACGGCCGTCGCGGGCGAGCGTCTGCACGTGCGAACGGCGGGACGAGCCGACGCTCTCGCAGGCCCTGCACCTGATCAACGGCCAGACGATCAACGCGCGGGTCCGGAGCGATCGGGGCCGGCTGGCGCGGCTGCTCGGCGAGGGACGGACGCCGAGCGAGATCGTCGAGGAAATTTACCTGGCGGCCTACGCGCGGCCGCCGCGGGAGGAAGAGCGCGCGCGGGTGGAGAGCTTTCTGGCCGGGGCGGGGGACGCGCGCGCGGGGTTGGAGGACGTGTTCTGGTCGGTGCTGAACTCGAAGGAGTTCGTTTTTTATCATTAACTATTGACCGCGGAGGCGCGGAAAAATGCCGCACCACGAAGACACAAAGACGCCAGGAAAAGGAGAGAGCGGCGCGACCCGCGAAAACGGGATGGGTGCAACCGGTGCGCAATTGAGAAAATCGAAACATTCTTTGGGGCTTTGCGTCTTGGTGGTTTTGATTCCCCTCTCGGCGAACCTTGGGCCGGGGTGGGGCCACGCCCAGGAGGCCTCCGCCCCCCCCGCCGAGCCGACGCCCGCCCCGACGCTGACGCTCGATCAGCTCATCGACCACCTTTTGAAGATCAACGCCGACGAACTCAAGGCCAAGTTCGAAGGGCTCCGGGGCGAAGCCGGGCGCATGCGCGAGGAGGCCGCCGCGCTGCGCTCGCAGGCCGAGGCGCTCGAAAAACGCGCGGCCGAGCTTGAACGGCGCATCCAGGTCATGGAGCACTTGCTGAACCTGGTCCCCGCCCCCGAGGCACCGGCCGGCGAGGCCGCGGCCCCCCCGGCGGGGTCGAGCGGCGCGATGGCCGCCCCGGCCGAGCCGCCGCCGGCCCGGATGACCGCCATGGGATCGGCCGAGCCGTCCCGACTGACCTATGCGGCCGACCTGAGGAAGATTTTCATGGCCCGGTGCGGGGCCTGCCACAATCGATCGGCGGCCAAGGGGGGGCTCGTCGTCGAAGCCTACGAGAGCCTGATGGAGGGCGGGGGATCGGGCGCCGTGATCGTCCCCGGCCAGGCCGAGGCGAGCCGGCTTTACCGGCTGATCACGCACCGGGAGGAGCCGGCGATGCCGCTCGGCGGGGCGAAACTGGACGAGGCGACGCTCGAGCTGATCCGTCGGTGGATCGACGAGGGGGCGGCGCGGGATCAGGACTCGCCGAAGCCGGCGGTCCCGACCGAGGTGGCGATCGCGGCGCCCGCCCCGCCGCCGCTGGCCCCCGGCCAAGCGCCGATGCCGCTCTCGACGAGCGCGGCGGCGTTGGCGCCGCTGGAGGGGCCGCACGCCATCCGGGCCGTGGCGGCCTCGCCGGTGGCGCCGCTCCTGGCCGTTTCGGGGCGCGGGCAGGTAGTGCTGCTCCATGCCGAGAGCGGGCAGGCGTTGGCGGCGATGCCGTTCCCGGAGGGCCGGGCCGAATCGCTCAAGTTCTCCCCCAACGGGGCGTTGCTGGTGGCGGCGGGTGGGCTGCCCGGCAGCCAGGGCGTGGCGGCGGTCTATGACGTGCGGACGGGGCGACGGCTGGCCGAATACGGGCAGACGTTCGACTCAGTGCTGACGGCCGACATCGCGCTGGATCATCGGCAGGTGGCGCTCGGTGGGGCCGGGGGCGTCGTCCAGGTTTACCTGACGCGAACCGGCGAGCTTCAATACGAACTGACGACGCACACCGATTGGATCACGGCCGTGGCGTTCAGCCCCGACGGGTGGTATCTGGCGACGGCCGATCGGTCGGGGGGGTTGGCGATCTGGCTGGCCGAGACGGGGCGGGACGTTCACGGCCTCAGGGGGCATGAAGGGGCCATTCACGCCGTGGCCTTCAGCGGGGATTCGCGGATGCTGGCGACGGCGGGCGAAGATGGGACCGTGCGGCTGTGGGACGTGGAGGCCGGTCGGCAGGGGCGGAGTTGGGCGGCGCATCCGGGGGGTGCGCTGGCCCTGGCGGTGGCGCGCGACGGTCGGCTTCTCAGTTCTGGGGCCGACGGGATCGTCCGGCTATGGAAGCCCGACGGGGGATCGCTCAAGGCCTTTCCGTCGTTGGGGGATTGGGTCTATGGGTGCGCGCTGGCGGCTCAGGATACCGTGGCGGCGGGCGGCTCCTGGGACGGGGCCTTCAAAATCTGGCGCGTCGAAGGAGGGGAGGAGGTGGCGGCCCTGAGCCTGGCGCCGGCGGCGGGATCGTCGGGAGCGGCCGCGGGCGGCGGGGAGGCGACTTTCTGAGGGGCTCGATGGGTCCGGCATTGAGGACTGGGGGAGTCCGGATTACGCCCGGACGCCGCGATTTTTGATTGAAGTTTCGCCATCGCGCCGGTTTACTCTCGGCGGAGCCTTTTCGGAAGGTGAGCGTGGCGGCGTTGTTGGAAGCTCCGATGGAGGCAAGGGCCCGGTTCGGGCCGGGAGGGCTCGCCGTTGGCCGGCGAGGTGTAGGCTAAGCGAGGGCAGGAGGTCGCGCCGGATGGGAGAGCCTTACGGCATGTGGCTGCCGATCAATCTGGGGGAAGGGACGGCCATCATCGATCAGTTGATCAACTGGATTCACGTTTTCATGGTCGTGCTTTTCGTCGGCTGGGGGATTTTCTACATCCAGTGGATCGTGCGGTTCCGCAAAAGCGTGCACCCGCAGGCGATCTATGAGCCGGTCAAGGGGCAGTTCTCCAAGGCCGTCGAGGTGGCCGTCGTGATCATCGAGGCGATCCTGCTGATCGGGCTCTCGATGCCGGCCTGGGCGCGCCTGCGGACGGAGCCCCCCTCGGCGCCGGACCTCACCGTGCGGGTCGTCGCCCAACAGTTCGCCTGGAACGTTCATTATCCGGGCCCGGACGGGAAGTTCGGCCCGACCTCGCCGGAGCTGATCGACGAGGCCACCAACCCGGTGGGCCTCGATCGGGACCATGCCGACGCCCAGGACGACGTGGTGGAGATCAACAACCTTTACGTGCCGGTCGGCAAGGAGGTGCTGATCCGGCTGACGACGAAGGACGTGATTCACAGCTTCACGGTGCCGGTGCTGCGCCTCAAGCAGGACGCCCTGCCCGGCATGGAGGTCCCCGTCTGGTTCAAGGCCGCCGAGACGGGAACGTACGAGATCGCCTGCGCGCAGCTTTGCGGGATCAGTCACTTCCGGATGCGGGGGATGATACATATCCAGTCCGACGAAGAATTCCAGACGTATCTGGAGGGGGCGGGCGAAGAGGAGTTCTTCGAAGAGGAGGAATGAGGCGCGGCCGTTCGACGGGCCATCCCGGCCGGCCCCGACCTTCCCTAGTCAGGAGAGGGACGCACAGTATGAGCGAGCAACGTTACGGCGAAGGCGCTCACGGCGGGCATCACGAGCTGCCGTTCTGGAAAAGATACATTTTCTCGACCGATCATAAAACGATCGGCTTGCAGTACGGCATTACCTCGCTGTTATTTCTGTTGTTCGGGTTCGGGCTGATCATGATGATGCGCTTCGCGCTGGCCTATCCGGCCTCGCAGTGGGAGACGGACCCGCCGCCGGCGTTGCTGAAGGCCATCATGATCGCCCTCGGGAAGATTTTCACCGTGCCCGAAGGGGCGATCACCGAAGAAGGGGTGATGGACCCCGGGTTCTACAACACGCTGGGGGCGATGCACGGGACGATCATGGTGTTTCTCGGCGTCGTGCCCCTGCTCGTCGGCGCGTTCGGCAATTATGTGCTCCCGCTTCAGATCGGGGCGAAGGACATGGCCTTCCCGAAGATCAACATGGCGAGCTACTGGATCTATCTGGCCGGCGGCATCATCATGGTGGCGAGCTTCTGGGTCCAGGGGGGGGCGGCCAACTCCGGCTGGACCTCTTACCCGCCGCTGGCCGTGACGGCGACCACGGGCCAGACCTACTGGATCATCGGGATGGTATGTCTGATCACGTCGTCGCTGCTGGGGGCGCTCAATTTCCTCACGACGACGATCCAGTTGCGCGCGCCGGGCATGAGTTTCTTCCGATTGCCCTTTTTCGTCTGGGCGCAGTTCGTGACGGCGTTCCTTTTGTTGCTGGCGTTCCCGCCGCTGGAGGCCGCCGGGATTCTGCAACTCATGGACCGCGTGGCCGGGACGAGCTTCTTCATGCCGAGCGGCCTCGTGGTGAGCGGGGAGGCCGTCGCGCACACCGGCGGGGGGAACCCGCTTTTGTGGCAGCATCTGTTCTGGTTTCTGGCGCATCCGGAGGTTTACGTCCTGATCCTGCCCGCCATGGGGATCGTGGCCGAGATCATCGCCGCCAACACGCGCAAGCCGCTCTGGGGTTACCGGATGCTCGTCGGCTCGCTGATTTTTCTCGGGTTCATGTCCTTCATCGTCTGGGCGCATCATATGTACATGACGGGGATGGGGACGGCGATCAGCGCGTTCTTTCAGGCGACGACGATGATCATCTCGATCCCTTCGGTGGTGATTCTGACGTGTCTGATCCTGAGCCTGTATGGGGCCTCGATGCGGATCAACACGCCGATGTTGTTCGCGCTGGCCTTTCTGCCGATGTTCGCCATCGGCGGGTTGACGGGGCTGCCGCTCGGGCTTTCGACGTCGGACATTTATCTGCATGATACGTATTACGTCATCGGGCACTTTCACTACGTTGTCGCGCCGGGGACGATTTTCGGGATTTTCGCGGGGATTTATCATTGGTTCCCGAAGATCACCGGCCGAAAGATGAACGAGACCCTGGGGAAGGTGCATTTCTGGTCGTCGTTCGTGACGATCAACGGCGTCTTCATGCCGATGCTCATCACGGGGATGGCCGGGATGCTGCGGCGCGGTTACGACCCGACGGTTTATGAGTCCAACGAGCCGGTGCTGGGGTTGGTGAAGATGATCTCTTGGTCGGCGTGGCTCCTGGGCGTTTCCCAGATTCCCTTCATCATCAACTTCATCATGACGATTTTCGGGGGGCTCAAGGTGACGAGCGATAATCCGTGGGAGGCCACGACGCTCGAATGGGCCACGCCGACGCCTCCGCCGCACGGCAATTTCCGGGAGCCCGTGGCGGTTTATCGGGAGCCCTATGAGTACAGCGTCCCCGGCCGGCCGACCGATTTCTGGCCGCAGAACCTTCCCGCCTGAAAAGGAGCTGAGCATCCATGTCGGCGAGCGTCGATATTCCCTATATTGTCGAGCCGCACCCGGTGACGGGCGTCCCCAACGCCAAGTTGGGGACGTGGGCGTTCCTCGCCTCCGAGGTGATGCTCTTCGGCGCACTGTTTTCCTCCTATATTCTTCTGCGGGCGGGTTCGGATTCCTGGCCGGAGAGCTTCGAAGTCCTGAACGTCCCGCTGGCGACGGTCAACACGCTGGTGCTGATCGCCTCCAGCGTGACGGTCGTGATGGCGTGGGCGGCGCTCGAGCTCAAGGGGAACCTCGGGGAATTTCGGCGCTACATGGGGGCGACGGTCGCGCTGGCTTTTGTCTTTCTCATCATCAAATACTTTGAATATGGGGACAAGCTGAGCCACGGGCACTATCCGAGGACGCACAATTTCTACGCCATTTATTTCACGCTGACGGGGCTGCACGCCCTGCACGTCATCGGCGGGATTATCGTCAATTCCTATTTGATCGGCCCGGGGGCGAGCATGTGGCGGACGGAGCCCAAACGTTTCACGGGCCGCGTCGAGTGCGCGGGGCTTTACTGGCATTTCGTCGACCTGGTTTGGATTTTCCTTTTCCCCTCGCTTTATCTCATCTAGGAGCGCCCCATGACCGAACATTCCGCCGAGGCCGTCCGTAAACACGTGCGGACGTACATGAACGTGTTCATCGCGCTGGCCGTGCTGACCGCCGCGACCGTGGCGATCGCCTACGTGCATATTCCCGCCGCGGTGGTGGCGGTCGGCGTCGCGATCGTGATCGCCGCCGTGAAGTCCTCGCTGGTCGCGGGGTTCTTCATGCACCTGATCGGGGAGAAGCGCGTTATTTTCTGGGTCCTGATCCTGACGGGGGCGTTCTTCGTGGTCCTGATGATGCTGCCGCTCCTGACGGAGAAGGATTCGATGGCCACGCCGTCGGCCCCGAGGGTAGAATTCGTGCTGGAGCACCCGGCGGGCGCGGGCGAGACGCATTGATGTCGCTCAAAGCTTTTCATCTGGTCTTCATGACGCTGTGCATCATTTTTGCCGCCGGGCTGGGGGTCTGGGGGGTGCGGGACTATGCGCATTCGGCGCGGATCGGGAGCCTGCTCCTGGGGATCGGGTCGTGGCTGGGGCTCCCCGCGCTCGTCGTCTATACCGTCTGGTTTTTGCGCAAGCTCAAGAACGTGGGGTATTTGTGACATGACCTGCCGCCCGGCCGCGCATTCCGGGACGAGGGCGGAAAAGGACGGCCGGGCCGAGGAAGGCCCCTCGGCTTCGGCGTCGCGTCTGCGCGAGATCGTGGTTCGAATTTCAGCCGGACGGGCGTTGCGGGCGGCGGCCTTGGGACTGGCGTGGGCGGCGATGCCGTCGATCGCTTCGGCCTGTCCGGTTTGTTACGGCAATCCGGAGTCGCCCATGATCCGCGGGGCGCGGGCGGGCGTGTTGTTCCTCGGCGGTCTTGTTTACTTTCAGATCATGCTCATGGCCGGCGTGGGCGCCTTCTGGATGCTCCGGGCGCGGAGGCTGCGGCGACAGGGTGGGCTGGCGCCGAACGAGCCGCCCCCCTTGCCGGAGCCTTGAGCGTCGAAACGCCGTCGATTCGTCGGCGTCGGGCCGGGAGCGTCGGCGGGCGGTCAGCGTCGCCTCCAGCGCGAGTTCAGCCGGCCGAGCCTTCCAGCGTCAGGTCCATCAACTTCCGAACGTTGGCTTCCATCCGGCTCAAGAGCGGCCGGCGGAAGAGCCGGCCGCAGCCGCCATAGGCGGCGCCGGCGAGGAGGCCGACCCCCCCCACGGCCAAACAGACGGCCAGGATCGGCCGCGGCCAGCTCAAGAGCTGGCCGTAGAGCAGAAGGGCGCCGAACAGGGCGAGGAAGGCGGCAGCGACGGCGAGCGTGATCCAGAGGAAGCTGATCGCCAGTAATCCGATCCGAAGCGCGACGAAGTCCCGCGATTGCCTGCGCAGCCGGAGGTGGGCCAGTTGGAATTGGAGCGCGATCAGGTGGTCGAAGGGGAACCAGAGGTCTCGGCCCAAGAGAACGGCGGCCCAACCGCTCATAAAACCGGCCGGCAACGGCCAGAGAGTGGCCTCCGTCGTCGGGGCGAACCAGGCCAGGCCGAGCGCGAGGACAAGCATCAGCAAGGACGCCCAGCGGGCCTGGAGCCGCGCCCGACCGGTGGCGCGGATTCCCCAGTAACCGAGGACGACGCCTCGGGCGGAGAAGGCGGCCAGCGCCAGACCTTTTAAGAGTTCGTCGGGAAGCAGGAGGTGTCGAAAGGCCCCGCGGCGGGCGCTGAGATAGCGGAAGACGGGATTTTCCGCCAGGCCGCTCAAGCACGGCGCGCGGCGGAGCGTTTGATCGCTGGGGAGATCGTGGCCCCGCGGGCGCCAGGGGCCCTTGAGCGGACGGGCCGTGGGGGAGGCCTGGAGCGTTTCTGCGGAGGAGTCCTGATCGACGCCGGCCATAACGAGGATTCTCGCGTCGGGGGCTGCGAGGGAGCATCGAACACTTTCCCGAGGCGGGTCAAGGGCGGCTTGAGTGAGCTTGACCCGCCGCGGGCGTTGGCCTAAGCTCCGAGCGCGCGCCGAATCGGGGGCACGTCGTTGCCTTCGTCGGCGCGCGATTTCGTCGGCGCTGAGACGACCTATCCTTAAGAGTTCGTGGGAAGGGCGATGCGCCCGGGTCTTCCGGTTTTCCTCCTGTTCGCCTGCGTCGGAACGGGTGTCTCCCAGGTGGAGGCGCGGGATTGGCGTCCTCGGAAGATTCCCAACGGGACGGCCGTGGGGGGGGCCGTCCCAGGGTGCAGGGCCTGCCACGTGAGTGAATTCGGGGGGGGGGCGCGGACTCCGTTCGGCGAGGCCGTCCTCGCGCGAATCTTTCAGCTTGGCATCCCGCTGCGCACGGTCGAGGGACCCGAACCCTTCTGGGACCCCGTTCTGGCCGCCCAGGACTCCGACAGGGACGGCTTCACGAACGGGCAGGAACTCCAGGATCCGGGCGGGCTCTGGGACGAGGGGGACCCCAACCCCGGCAACCCGGCCCTCGTCTCCAATCCCGGTAACCCGGCGAGCACGCCCCCGCCGACCCCGACGCCCACGCCGACGCCCACCCCAACGCCGACACCTACGCCGACCCCGACGCCCACGCCGACGCCTACACCGACACCCACGCCGACGCCGGAGCCGAGGAACGCCGTCCGCCGGTGGCAACTTTATGAGTAGCGCGGCCGCCGGCGATCGACGTTGAAGCCGCGTTCCTTGCCCTCCGCGTCTCGACGCCGAACCCCCGGCGCGCCCCAGCGCCCTTGCCCGCCGGACGCGGTCGAGCCGCCGATGCGTTTCGGGATTGTCGCGCCGACCGGCAGGTTGCAGAATCGGGGACCGACGTGGGAGCGATCGGCCGAAGGAGGCGCCCATGACTGAGATCAATCGCAAGATCACGCTGGCGGCGCGGCCCGTCGGGTTCCCCAAACCGACGGACTTCCGCCTGGTCGAGGAGCCGATCCCCGCCGTCGGCCCGGGCCAAATGCTCGTCCGGGTCCGGTATCTCTCGGTGGACCCCTACATGCGCGGCCGGATGAATGACGCGCCGTCGTACGCGCCGCCGGTCGGGCTGGGGGAGGTCATGGTCGGCGGCGCGGTCGGGGCCGTCGTCGAATCGCAACATCCGGAATACCCGCCGGGCCAGATCGTGACGGGCAACTTCGGTTGGCAGGCTTTCGCCGTGGCCGACGGTCGGGACGTGATGCGGGTCGATCCGGCCATCGCGCCGATTTCGACCTCCTTGGGCGTGCTCGGCATGCCGGGGCTGACGGCTTATTTCGGGCTGCTGGACGTCGGGCGGCCGCGGCCGGGCGAGACGGTTGTCGTCTCGGGGGCCGCCGGGGCGGTCGGGTCGGCCGTGGGGCAGATCGCGCGGCTCAACGGGTGCCGGGTGGTCGGGGTGGCGGGGAGCGAGGAGAAGGTTCGCCACGTTGTTGAAGAGCTCGGTTTTGACGCCGCCTTCAACTATAAGACGACGCAAAATTACGTCGCGAAGCTCCGGGAGCTCTGTCCCGACGGCGTTGACGTCTACTTCGACAACGTGGGGGGCCCCCTGACCGACGCCGTGTTCCTGACGATGAATCTGCGCGCCCGGGTCGCCATCTGTGGCCAGATTTCGCTGTATAACGCCGAGCGGCCGGAGATGGGCCCGCGCCTGCTGGGGCTGCTCATTCAGCGGCGGGCCCGCGTCGAAGGGTTTCTCATTTTCGATTTTCGCGATCGTTACGCGGAGGGACTGCGCCAATTGAGCCGCTGGGTGCGCGACGGAAAACTAAAGTACCGGGAAACGATCGTGGACGGGCTGGAGAATGCGCCGGCGGCCTTCATGGGCCTTCTGCGCGGCGAAAATCTCGGCAAGCAGCTCGTCCGCGTCAGCGCCGAGTAAGTCTCATCCGGACGGGGGGCGGAGGGGTCCACCCTGATGACGCAAAGACGCAAATATTAGCGGTTTGTGTACATTGTGGTTTTGTGACATCATTGTGGTTTTGTGACATCGTTGTTATTTGATTAACGGCCGAAGCCGGTGAAACTTTCGCCCCGAGCCCGGGCCAACTGGATATACAAACCGTTGGTCGTGGTGGGAGCGGCCGCGATCGCGGCCGTCGCCGTGGAGATCGGCCTGCGCCTCCGCGGCGTCTCCCCGGTTTACACGTCGATCAAGTTCCCCGGCTACGTGATCGCGCTCGACGGGCGCGCGCTGTTTCGACTGGCACCGGCCGAAGGGACGGACTTGAACGCGCTCGGCTACCGGGACCGGGAATTTTCGAAGGGGCGAAACGCGCGGCGGCGGGTGTTATTTCTGGGGGATTCGTTCGTCTTCGGCGACGGGCTTCCCGCCGCCGAGGCGCCGCCGCAAACGCTGGAACGGCGGTTGGGGCCCGATCGGTTCGAAGTCTTCAACATGGGGATCTACGGCTACGGACCGGATCAATCCTTCCTGCGGCTGCTGGATGAGGGGCTGGACTTCCAGCCGGACCTCGTCATCCTCGGCCTTTACCCGGCGAACGATTTCCGGGATTTGATCGTGAACCGGCTGTTTGAGGTGGATGAAAGCGGGGCGCTGCGACACGCGCCGCGGCATCCGCTGCTCCGCGCGTTACGTCAGCCGCGGCTATGGCATTACGCTCGGCGTCGCCTGACGGGTCACTGGTTCCCGCAGGACTGGGAGATCGAGCACGTCGTGCCGCTCTTTACCGACGGTTTCGAGCCGCCGATGGACCCCTCGCAGCCGGCGACGCGGCGCAAGGCGGCTCTTCTGCGGGCGCTGTTGGTTCGCTATGGGGAGGCCTTGGAAGCGCGCGGGGTCGGTTTTCTGGTCGTCGTGTTCCCTTCGAGCCACGCCGTCCATCTGGACGGGCCGCTGGCGGAGCGGGGCGTGCCGGCGTCGCTGGCCTTCGTTAACGAGGAGATGGCCGAGGCCGCGTGCGCGGAGGCGGGCGTGGCGTTCGTGTCGCTCAGGGAGGCCTTCGCGCGCCACAAAGACGAAGGTCTGTTCATTCCCGCCAATTATCACCTGAGCGCCGCCGGCTCCCGCCTCCTCGCCGAGCTTCTGGCCGAGCGTCTGGCAACAAAGCCGGGGTGGCCGGACGGGAGCCCTTAGAGGGACACACCTCACACGCCGTCCGGACGCCGGTCGGCGAAGGGGCTCAGGGCTTCCCAGGTCCGCGCGATCCAGATCGCCCGCACTTCTTCGAACGGGAGCGAGATGATCTGCATCCCGATGGGCAGCCCCTCGGGCGTGAAGCCGCAGCGGACGGAGACCGCCGGCAGCCCGAGGGCGTTGGCCGCCGCCGTATAGCGCGCCGTCCCGATGGCGCGGGCCGGGTCGAAGGCGTGGGCCGCCGTCGTCGTCGTGGGCAGGATCACGCCGTCCACGCGCTTGATAAGCTCAGGAACTTCGCGCTGAAGAATCTGTCGCCGATGGTAAGCCCGCCCCAGGACGGCCGGCGAGAGCGCGAGCCCCGCCTCCAGCCGCCGGCGGACGTCCTCGCCGATCGCCTCGGGCCGGCTCCTGAGGCGTTCCTCGTGGATCGCCGCCGCCTCGGCCAGCGCGATCGTGATCGCCGTCTCTCCCGCCTCCTGGAACTGGGGGACGTCGAGCTCGATCAGCTCGGCCCCGGCGGCGGCCAGCCGTTCGACCGCCGCCCGCACGGCCTCCCGAACAACCCGCTCGGCCGCCGATCCGTCGTGCGCATACGTATAGTCCTTGACGACCGCCAGGCGGATGCCTTCGGCCGAGGGCTCCTCATCCAGGCTCAGCCGGCCCAACTCCCGCCCGGCGGAGTAAGGATCGGCCGGGTCAGGCCCGGCGATCGCCAGGAGGACGAGGGCGGCGTCCTCGGCGTCGGCGGCCAGCGGCCCGACGGTGTCGAGCGACCAGGCGAGCGGGAAGACTCCTCGCCGGCTGACGAGGCCGTGGGTGGGCTTGACGCCGGCGCAGCCGCAATAGGAGGCGGGAATGCGGACCGAGCCGAGCGTGTCCGTGCCGATGGCGGCGGCGCAGAGCCCGGCGACCACGGCCGCGCCGGCGCCGCCGCTGGAACCCCCGGGCGTGAAACCCGTCTTCCAGGGGTTCTGGCACCGTCCGAAGTGGGGGTTGTCGGTCGTTCCGCCCCAGGCGTATTCGTGGAGGTTGAGCTTGCCCAGAATGACGGCGCCCGCCTGGCGCAGACGGGCGACGACCTCAGCGTCGGCCGCGGCCGGCGTCGTCGGGAGCAACCGGCCGCCGGCAGAGGTGACCCGGCCTTCGACGTCGAGCATATCCTTGACGGCGATCGGGATGCCGTGGAGGGGGCCCCGGTAGCGTCCGTCGCGCAGTTCGGCGTCGGCCTGGCGAGCCTGGGCGAGGGCCGTGTCTTCAAAGACGTCGATATAGGCGTTGAGAGGGGGGTTGAGCCGGGCGATCCGCTCGAGATAAGCCCGCGTGGTCTCCTCGGCCGTATGCTGGCCGGAGAGGATTAAATGGGAGAGCGAGGCGAGCTTGAGGCCGGCGACATCGATCACGCGATGGCCCCCCCCTCGCCCACGTCGGCCCCTTCGGCGGCCCGATGGGCGCCGGCCACGCGGATCACGTCGGCCCCCAGTTGACGAAGTTTGGCCTCGATGTGCTCGTATCCGCGGTCGATGTGATAAACGCGCAGGATTTCGGATTGGCCTTCGGCGGCCAGGGCGGCCAGGATGAGCGCGGCCGAGGCGCGCAGGTCGCTGGCCATCATCGGGGCGCCGATCAGGCGCGGTTTGCCACGGATGCGCGCCTCGCCGCGCCCCATGTGAATCTCGGCCCCGAGGCGGCCGAGTTCGGCGGCGTGGATGAAGCGATCGGGGTAGATGCCTTCGCTGATGAGGCTCTCGCCCTCGGCCAGGCACAAGAGGGCCATGAACTGAGCCTGCATGTCGGTGGGGAAGCCGGGGTAAGGGAGCGTGCGGATGGAGGTGGCGCGCAGACGGCCGGCCCCGCGCACGCGAATGCCGTCGGGGAGGATTTCAACCTCATTGCCCGTCTGGAGCAGTTTTTCCAGCACCGCCGTCAGGTGATCGGGCCGGGGGTCGCTCACGAGCACGTCGCCGCCGGTGATCGCCCCGGCCACGAGAAACGTCCCGGCCTCGACCCTGTCCGGGATCGTCGCGTAGGAAATCGGGCGCAGTTCCTCGACGCCGTCGATGTGCAGCGTCCAGGAGTCGATCCCCTTGATCTGCGCGCCCATCAGGTTGAGCATCCGGGCCACTTCGCTGACCTCGGGCTCGCGGGCCGCGCCGTGAAGCACCGTCCGACCCGGCGTCAGGACGGCGGCCATCAGCACGTTGATCGTGGCCCCGACCGAGGAGCCGAACTCCCCCTCCAGGGCGAACTCGGCCCCGCGCATGGCCGAGCCGTCGGCGACGATGTAGCCCCCTTCGATCTGAATGTCGGCCCCCAGCGCTTGGAGCCCCCGGAGATGGAGATCGATCGGCCGCGGCCCGATGGCGCAGCCGCCCGGCAGGCTGACGCGGGCGCGCTTGAGGCGGGCCAGCATCGGCCCCAGGACGTAGATCGAGGCGCGCATCTTGCGCACCATGTCATAGGGGGCCTCCCAGCCGGTGAAATCGCGGCCCTGGATCGTGAGCCGGTCCCCCTCGTCGGTCACGTCGGCGCCGAGGAACCGCAGGACGTCGGCCATCGTCTCGATGTCCCGCAGCCGCGGGACGTTGCGCAGCGTCGTGGCGCCGGGGGCCAGGAGCGCGGCGGCCATCTGCGCCAGGGCGGCGTTCTTCGAGCCGCTGACGCGGACCTGGCCTTGAAGCCGTCGCCCGCCCTGGACGATGATCCGATCCATGAGGCCGTTTCGCCCGTTGCGGCCGCGCCGACGGGGGCGGGCCTCATCCAATCAGATTTCGTCGCGCGCGGCAATCCCGCTCCGGGGGTTGCGGGCCTGGAAGCGCTCCGGCATGGTATCGTCCGGCTGAGCCGACGGGCTTTCGCCTCGCGCCCGAAACATGGCTTCTCCCCCCGCCAGCGATCTCCCGCGCGCCTTCGTCACGGGCGTCACGGGTCAAGACGGTTACTATCTGGCTCGGCTGCTGCTGAGCCGGGGGCGTGAGGTCGTCGGCGGCGTTCGGAGGCCCGATTCGCCGGCCGTCGCGACGCTGCGGGCGGACCTTCCCGGGCTGCGTCTGCTCGATTTTGATCTGCTCTCGACCGAATCCGTCGAGAGCGCGCTCGTCGAAGCCGATCCGGCGGAGATTTACCACCTGGCCGGCGTGAGCCACGTCCCGGCCTCGTGGCGGGACCCGGCGACGACGCTCGAAGTCAACACGCTCGGCGCGCTGCGGGTGCTCGACGTGATGCGAGGCCGGCTGCGGGCCGCTCATCTGGTCTTCGCCGGCTCCGGCGATTGCTTCGATCACGCCGCCGCGCCGGCCCGCGGCCTCTCGCCCGCGACGCCGCTCCGCTGCACGAACCCTTACTCGATCGCCAAGGCCGCCGCCATGCAGCTCGTGCAGGCGTATCGGGCGCAGCACGGGCTGCGGGCTTCGGTGGCGATTCTGATGAATCACACGTCGCCGCGGCGGGCGGCGTGGTTCGTCGAGCGGAAGATCGTCCACGAGGCCGCCGAGGTGGCCGCCGGCCGCCGGGCGCGCGTCACCGTCGGGAGCCTGGAGACCGCGCGGGATTGGTCCTGGGCCGAGGACATCGTCGAGGCGCTGGCCGCGCTCGGCGGTCGCGACGAGGCGGGGGATTTCGTGCTGGCGTCGGGCCGGCTGCGGACCACCGGCGACTGGGTCCGGGCCGTCTTTGACCGTCTCAAGCTCGACCCTCAGCGCCATTTGGAGATCGACCCCACGCAGCTCCACGCCGGCGACCGGCCGCACACGTTCGGCGACGTCGGCCCCGCCCGGCAAGCCCTCGGCTGGGCGCCCCGGACGGATTTCGCGACGATGGTGGACCGGCTGTTGGCCGCCGAACGGGCCAGCCTCAGCCCGACGGGTTAGGACCGCGCCCGTCGTCCCCTTTACAAAGCGACGAACTCGGCCCGGGCGGCTAGGGGAATCAGGCCCGCCTCGGCGGCGCGGGCCAGAAAGGCCTCGATCGCCGGGCGGCCCCGCTCGCCGGTCTCCAGCGTGAGTTCGTTGACATACATCTCGACAAAGCGACGCCCGCGGGCGTCGTCCAACCCGCGTCCCCACCGGAGAGCATAGGCGAGCGCTTCGTCCGTGTGCTCCACGGCGTAGCGGACCGACCGCCGCAGCGCGCGATCGACGCGCCGGCAAACGTCCGGCCCCAGGTCCCGCCGGACGACGTTTATCCCCAACGGCAAGGGGAGCCCCCCCGCGACCTCGTCCCACCAGCAGCCCAGGTCCAGAACGCAGTGGAAGCCCTCGTCCCGCCAGGTGAGTTGGCCTTCGTGGATGATGAGCCCCGCCTCGGCGCGGCCCGTCGCCACGTAATTGAAAATGCGATCAAACGGGACCTCGATGTAATCGAACGACCCCAGCCGGAGCTGGAGCGTCAGGAAAGCCGTGGTGTTGAGGCCGGGGACGGCGATCCGCCGGCTCCGGAGGGCCTCGGGCGTGATCGGCTCCCGCGTGACGACGATCGGCCCATAGCCGCAGCCGAAACTGCCTCCGGAATTGAGAATCAGATAGCGGCCCCCCAACCGGGTGTAAGCGTTGAGCGAAACCGCCGTCACGTCGAGCGCGCCCGCCCGCGCCAGGCGGTTGAGCGTCTCGATGTCCTCGATCCGATGCCGGAACTCCAGCCCCTCGACGTCGACGAGCCCCCGGGCCAGACCATAGAACATGAAGGCGTCGTCGGCGTCCGGACTGTGACCGACGACGAGGGGCGCGCCCGTCCCCGCGGGCGAACCGGCCATCACGGGCCGCCGCCCAGGCGAGACGAGCGGCTCGCCGAGGCCCCCGCCCCCCAGCCGACGGCCTCCGGCCCCGGCCGGCCGCCGGACTCGACGGCCCCCCCGCGGCGAAGCCTGGCGGGGATGGCCTGGCGAAGGGCGGCCGTCACGGCCGCCGAGAGTTCGGCAATCCGGTACGGCTTCTGAACGAAACCGACCATGCCGTCGTCGAGAATTTCCTGAGCCGCGCCGTCGCGGCCGTAGCCGCTGGAGAGAATGGCCCGCACGTCAGGGTTGAGCGCCCGGAGCCGGCGGAAGCACTCCCGTCCGCCCATGCGCGGCATGACCATATCGACAATGACGAGGTCGATCCGGTCCTTCTGGGCGGCGTAGACGTCGACGGCCTCGGCTCCGTCGGCCGCCTGGAGCACGTCGTAACCCAGCCGGGCGAGCATCTCGGCGGCCAGCCCCCGGACGATCTCCTCATCATCGACGACCAGGATGCCCCCGGAGCCGGCGATCAGGCCATCAGCGGCGAGCAGCCGAACGGGGGCCTCGGCCTCTTCGGCCGCCAGCGGCAGATAGACGTGGAACGTGGCCCCGCGTCCGGCTTGGCTATCGACCGCCAACGTGCCGCCGTGGTTCTTGACGATCCCATAGACCATGGCCAGGCCCATGCCGGTCCCCTTGCCGGGGGCCTTCGTGGTGAAGAAGGGCTCGAAGATGCGGCTGCGGTGCTCGGGGGGGACGCCGCAGCCGGTGTCGATGACGTTGAGCTGGGCATAGCGTCCGGGCGGGGCGTCGATCAAGGCCCCGGGGGGACGCTGGAGTTCGACGACGTCGGTCTCGAAGGTCAGTTCGCCCCCCTGGGGCATGGCGTCCCGCGCGTTGAGCGCCAGATTGAGCATGACCTGGTGGATCTGAGCCGGGTCCCCGGTCACGAGCACGGGCGAGCCGCGCAGATGCTGCCGCAGCGCGACGCTCTTGCCCAGCGTCCGGCTCAGAAAGGCCACGACCTCCTGCACGACGGCGTTGAGGTCGAGCAGCGTGTTCTGAAGTTTGCCCCGGCGGGCGAAACCGAGTAGTTGTCGCGTCAGCTCGGCGGCCTGCTCGGCGGCTTTTTCGATCACGGAGGCGGCCTCGTAGACCCGTTCGCCGGGGGTCGAGGCCAGTTTGAGGAGGTTGCTGTAGCCGAGAATGCCGGTCAGGAGGTTGTTGAAGTCGTGGGCGACGCCGCCGGCGAGCGTCCCGATGGCTTCCATCTTCTGCGTGTGGCGCAATTGCTGCTCCAGGGCGCGCTTTTCCTCCTCGGCCGTCTTAAGTCGCGTCAGGTCGGTCACGACGCCCCGGATGCCGACGATCCGGTTGCCCTGGACGAGCGGGCTGGCGTGGATGAGGACGGGGAACGTGCTGCCGTCCTTGCGCAGGGCCACGTATTCGGTGCCGCCGGTGCTCTCCCCGTGCAGGATGCGTCGCAAATTGGAGCGGGCGCGCTCCCGATCCTCCGGGACGAGGACCTCGATGCCGTCCAGCCCCCGCTCCAGATCGGCCGGCGTGAACCCGAAGGCGACGGCCCCGGCCGGGTTGACGAACGAAAGCCGCCCGACGGCGTCCAACTCAAAGACCGTCTCCGGCAGCGCGTCGGTCAACTCCCGGTAGCGCCGCTCGCTCTCGCGGAGGGCCTCCTCGGTCTGCCGACGGCGGGAGACGTCCCGGAGCGAGCCGCACATCCGAACGGCCCGGCCGCGCTCGTTCCAGAGGGCGCGGCCCCGGGCGCGGAACCAGCCCCAGGTCCCGTCGGCGCGGCGCAGCCGATACTCGATGTCGTATTCGGCCCGCCGCTTGAAGTGATCGACGACGGTGCGCAGAACGACCCTGGCGTCCTTGGGGTGAATCCAGCCGAAGAACTCGGCGGTGGGGATCGTGCACGGGCCGGCGCTCGCGCCGGGCTCGGCCCGGCCGAGCATCTGGAGCAACTGCGGCGCGATATAGATGGCCTGCTTGTCGATGTCCCAATCCCACAAAGCGTCGCTGGAGCCCTGAATGGCCAGCGCGTAGCGCTCCTCGCTGTCTCGCAGCCGCCGCTCCGTCCTGAGGCGCTCAAGCTCGGCCCCGGCGCGCGCGGCCAGAACCCGCAGAATGGAAGATTCGGCCGCGTCCAGCTCGCGCGGCTCGACGTGGCTGACGGCGATATGGCCGATCACGCGGCCCGAGGCGTCCCGCAGCGGCAGGCCGTGGTAACTCTCGACGCCCAACCGGGCCGCCTCTTCGTCCTCGGGGAAGCGTTCGCGGACGCCGCTGGCGTAGAACCGATCCTCGCCCCCGGCCACGACGGCTTCGCACGGCGTTCCGGCCAAGGCGAACTCCTGATCCTCCAGAAATCCCTCGCCTCCCCAAAGCGCCAACGTCCGGACGCGCCCGGGGGAACTCTCCACGCATTCAGCGATCATGACGAAGCGGACGCAGAGCGCCTCGGCGACCTGGCGGGCCAGGGAACGAAAGAACTGGTCGCCGGTGGCGCCGGCCGTCCCCTCGACGATCACCTGGAGCGTCCGCTGGGCGCCCTCGCGCTCGCGCATTTCCGCTTCCAGGGCCGTATTGGCCCCGGCCAGCTCCTCGGCCAGGCGATTGACGCGACGCACGCCGCGGATGGAGGTCCCGAAGTAGGCCACCCCCAGCCCCGTGATCGTCAGGCCGGTTAGGAGGGCCCCCCAGGGGGTGAACGTCCGGTGAAAGGCCACGAGGTCCGGCCGGGCGGCGACGAAGAGGAGCGACGGCTGACCGGCCACGGTCAGTTCGCGCCCCCAGATCGGATGCCCTCCGTTCACTTGAGCCGCCAGGCGCGCCTGGATCCGGGCGGCTTGCTCCGCTTCGGCCGTTCCGTTGCCCTCTCCGTCGGCCGGCCGTGATAACGGGATGAGACAGAAATCCAGGCCCGAGGTCCGGACGGCCGCCCAGAGGCGGGAGTCCCCCGTCCGCTCAAAATGCCCGACGGCCGCCACGTAGCCGCACGGCGCGCCGGCGGGCTCCTCAGCTTCATGGGCGTGAGAGGCCGAGCCCCAGACGGGCGCGATCGCGAAGTATTCCAGCCGTTCGCGCCGCCCCTCTATCAGCGGGCTAAAGCCGATCAGCGCCATCTGGCCGGAGCCCACCGCCTCCGCCAAAGCCGCTCCCGCCAAGGGGTGGCTGCCCAGGTCGAGCCCCAGCAGCTCATCGGCCGCCGGGCCGGGAGGGAGAACCTCGAGGATGGGCAGGGCTTCGGCCTGGCGACCGCCGCGGCGAGGTTTTGGCGCCCCGGGCTCCGAATGAAGCCTCCAGGGCTGCCGGCCCCGGGTCGCGGCCTCGGTTTCCAACGCCTTGGCCTCGAAGATCGGGACGCGCGCTACCCAGGCCAGCCTCAGCCCCTCGGCGTGCCGGGCGCTCACGGCCCGGGCCCGATCCGCGAAGTCTTCCGGGGCAAGCCCTGTTGAAGTCGACATGGCGCCCGACCCCAGCGCGGTGGCGGCCTGACGGGCCTCGCGGAGGCTTCCGCCCACGCGGTCGGAGAGAAGCATGGCCGCAAGGCTGGCGGCGCGGACTTCAAAGTCGCGGGCCAGATGGCGTCCATCCGCCCGTCGGGTGTGGTACCACCCCCAGGCTGAAAAGCTCAGGCCGAGGACGGCCACGATAGCGAGCGGCGTCCAGTCCCGGAAGGACCGGGCCGACGCCACGGCCGGCCGCCGAGGTCGATCGGACTGTTTCGGCTGCAACGTCCCGCTCTCGTGCGCCCCGGGCGCCTCTAACGTCCGCAAATTAAGCCGCCAAGGGGCAATATAGGGCCACCCGGGGCTTATCGGCAATTCCCAGGATGAACATGAGCCCCCTCGGCCCCGGCCGTCGGCTCGCCGGCGCCTTCACCTCCGGCTTTTTCCTTGGCCCGCCGGGAGAGCCCCGGTAACCTGGAAGCTCGTGGCGCCCGTCGGCCGCGGCGGGCTCCGCGCCAGGCTGACGGCGGGAGCGCCCCGCCGAGGTCCCCGCATGGCTGTTTCGTTCGAAGCTCTGGAACCGCTGCTCTTGAAGGTGGAGAAACCGGGCCGGTACGTCGGGGGGGAGTTCAATCAAATCGTCAAGGAGGGCCCGGAGGTCCGCGTCCGGTGCTGCCTGGCCTTCCCCGACGTTTACGATCTGGGGATGTCCTACCACGGTTATTCGCTGCTTTACGAGCGGATCAACGCGCGTCCGGGATGGGCGGCCGAGCGGGCCTTTACCCCCTGGCCTGATTTTGAGGCGCTGCTCCGGGAGCGGGGGCTGCCGTTATTCTCGCTGGAGACGCGCCGGGCGCTGGCCGAGTTCGACGTGATCGGCTTTACGCTCCAGCACGAGGTCAACTACACCAACATCCTGAGCATGCTGGACTTAGGGGGGCTCGCGATCGAGTCCGCCGACCGGACGGGTCCCCTGCCGCTCATCCTCGGCGGCGGCGAAGGGGCCTATTCGCCGGAGCCGATGGCCCCCTTTCTGGACGCTTTCGTTATCGGCGACGGCGAGGAAGCCATCGAGGAGGCGCTGCGTCGGGTCGAGCAGGCCAAGGCCGAGCGATGGAGCCGCGACCGGCTGCACCTGGCCCTGGCCGGCCTGCCGGGCTTCTACGTCCCGCGATTTTACGACGTGGACTACCAGGCCGACGGCCGGATCGCGGCGATTCGACCCAATCGCGAGGGGGTCCCCGCCGTCGTCCGCAAGCGGCACTTCAACATCACCGGGGACATGGGGGCCGTCCGGCCCGTCGTCCCGCTCTTGCGGACGGTCCACGATCGGTTCGCCATTGAAATCCGGCGCGGGTGCACCAACGGTTGCCGGTTCTGCCAGGCGGGGATGATCACGCGTCCGGTGCGCGAACGCTCGGTGGATCAGATCGTCGAGATCGCCCGCCGCGGGCTCGCCAGCACCGGTTACGACGAGGTCTCGCTCCTCTCGCTGAGTTCAGCCGATTATACGCAGATCGGCGCGGCCGTCCGGCGGATGACGCGCGAGTTCGGCCCCCATCGCGTTTCGGTCTCCCTCCCCTCGTTGCGGATCAACGCCTTTGACGTTGACGTCGCCGACGAGATTCGGGGGGTTCGCAAGAGCGGTTTCACGTTCGCCCCCGAGGCCGGCACCGAGCGCTTGCGCAAGGTGATCAACAAAGAGGTCGATCAGGGGGATTTTCTACGGATCGTCGACGAGGTCTTCGCCCGCGGCTGGCAGACGGTCAAGTTCTATTACATGATCGGGCTGCCCACCGAGACCGACGCCGATCTCGACGGCATTGTCGAGATCACGCGCGCGGCCGCCGCCCTCGGCCGCCGCCGCCACGGCCGCCGCGCCCTCGTTAACGTCACGCTCTCCCCCTTCGTCCCCAAATCCAACACTCCCTTCATGTGGGAGCCGCAGGTTCCCATGGAGGAACTCGAGCGCCGCTATCACTACGTCCGCGGCCGGCTCAAGGGGGGGACGATCGACGTGAAGACGGCCGACGTGCGGTCCAGTTTCATCGAGGCCGTCCTGGCCCGGGGGGACCGCCGCCTGGCCGCCGCGCTCAAGCGCGCCTGGCGGCTGGGGGCCCGCTTCGACGGCTGGAGCGAATATTTCCGCTTCGATCTTTGGATGCGCGCCTTCGCCGAGACCGGCCTCGACCCGACCTTCTACGCCAACCGCCGGCGGAGCGAGGACGAGATTTTCCCCTTCGATCACATCGACTCCAACCTCGGCAAGCGCTTCCTCTGGGCCGATCAGCGCCGCGCCTGGCGGCTGCGCGTGATGGAGGATTGCGCCGTCGGCAAGTGCGCCGGTTGCGCCGCCTGCAACGAGACGGTCGATCACATCCTGGCGCTCAATCAGCCCGGGGCCGAGCCCGAAGGACTCGAACGCTATCCCGCCGCCCAGATCCACGGCCGCGACGTGAAGCTCCATCGGCTGGCGGCGGGCCGCCGCCTGGACGACCCCGACGAGGACAGCCTTCTGCGCGCCGCCGCCAGCCGCTATCGGGAGCGGGCCGGCCGGCCGGAGGCGCCGGAAGCCCCGGACGAACACGAGACGGGCGGGCGCGGGGGGCCGAACCTTCGCTTCCCGGAGCCGGCCCGCGTCCAGCGTCTGCGCTTCACCTACACGAAGGAAGGCCCGCTGCGTTATCTGGGCCATCTGGACCTGGCCAAGGTGGTCGGGCTGGCGATGCGGCGGGCGGGGGCGCCGATGGCTTATTCGGAAGGCTACAACCCCAAACCGCGGCTCATGTTCGGCCCGCCGCTGCCGCTCGGGGTCGGCGGCCGCGCCGAATTGTTCGATATTTTGCTGACCGAACGCGTCGAGCCGGAGACCCTTCGGCGGGGCCTCAATCACGTCGCCCCCTCGGGGCTGGAGTTCGTCGCCGTCGAAGCGATCGATTTGAAGGCCGACTCGATCGAAGCCACGCTGGCGGCCTCGGTCTTCGCCGTCGAGCTGGCCTCAGAATCGCTCGGTCTTTCGCGGGACGACGTGGAGACTGCGCTCGCCCGATTCCGCCTCGCCGAGACGACCCCCGCCCGCGTGCGCAAAAAGAACGGCGAGCGGACGATTGAACTCGCGCGGGCCCTTCGGTGGGTGCGGCTGGCGGCCGAGCCGGAGGCCGGCAGCGCGGACGCCGACGGAGCCCCAGGGGGCCCCGGCCGCCTCACGGTCCTCCTGGAAATCACGCACGCGCCGGGGCTCTTCGTTCAGCCGCAGGTTGCCCTGGGCGTCCTGCTGCGGCGCGAGCTGGAACTGGGGGAGAACGTCCGGGTCGATCGGCTGGCCCTGGTGACGGCCACGGCGGCCGAAGAACTTCTCTCGGCGGCGGGAACGATCGTCGCGACGGCCCGGTAAGCCCCGCGGCCGGGAATTCGATCCGGAGGCGTCGGCGCCGGTCCCCGTCAATCCGCGACGGCCCGCGACGGGGACGGCGGCTCCAGAACGGATCGCTTCACGCGGCGCGGCGCGCCGCCGGCCGACAAGCCCGCCTCTGGCGAGGACTCTCCGATGCGCACCTCCCGGATCGACCGCGTGGCCGAGCTGATCAAGGAGGAAATCGGCGAGATTCTCGACCGGCTCGTTCGCGACCCCGCCATCCCGGAAATGGTGACCGTTCATTCGGTCAGGATTTCCAAGGACCTCCGCGTGGCCGACGTGAACGTCACCTTTCTGGACGATGAAGACCCCAAGCGGGTTCAACGCGCGATGGCCGCCCTCGGCGAGGCCGCCGGGTTTATCCGGGCCGAACTGGGCCGCCGCGTCCGAATCAAATATCTCCCGGAACTCCGCTTCCATTACAATCCTTCCACCCGTTACGCCCTGGGTCTCGATCGGCTCTTCAAGGAGATTCAAGCCGCGCCGCCGCCCGGGAGCGAAGCCAAAGAGACGGACTCCGCCTCATGACGCCTCCGAGCCGCCTCCAAAACCTCTTGCCGACCCTGGGGCGCCTGGCCGGCCTGCTGCTGGCGGCGGCCTTTCCCCTCGCCGGGCTCGCGCAGGATGAAATCCGCCTGGAGGGAGGGCGCGTCATCGAGGGGCGCCTGCTGGGGGAAACCGAACAGGCGATTCGCTTCAAGACCGACAAATACGGCGTCGTTTACATCGCCCGGCGGCACGTCCTTGAGATCGCCCGAGGCGCCAAGCTCCCCCCCACGCCGACGCCCGCCCCCCTCGACCAGACGGATACCAGCCCCATTCCCTCCCGTTTCCAACGCAGCCGCCTGGATTTGGACCGGTCTCAGCCGGTCGATCTGCTCTCGACGACGACGGGCAGCCAGAGCTTGCTTTATGAGGCGACGGTCTGGGCGCTGACCGAGAAAATCAGCCGGGGGCGGGAATTGACCGAGGTTGAGGCCGTGATCCTCGGCCGGCTGCTGCGCCGCAGTCCGGAGGAAGCCGCCCCGCTCAACGCGCTCGAACGCCGCGCCGTCGAGCTGGCCCGCCTTTCCGGGATCTCGGCCGAATCGCTCCCCACGGCGCTCTCCCCCCCGCCGCCGCCGGCGCCCCCCGGCGAAGCGCCCCCCTCAGCCGCCCCGTCGGCCGGGACCCCCATCGAAATCGATCAGGGGCGCATCCAAGAGGCTATCAGCCGGATTTCGGCCGGGGGCGCCCCTGGCCCCGCTGACCTTGAGCTGCTCGCCCTGATGCAGCGCAAGAAGCAGGAGACGCCGGACGCGCTCACCCCCCTGGAGCGGTCGGTCCTGACGGCCGTCGAGCTGTTCCTGCAGCGCCCATCCGGCGCCTCGCCGACGCAACCCTCCCCTTGAGCGGCCGCCGTGGGTCGCGGGGGCTCATCCGCGCCGCCGGTTGACACGTCCTCGGCGGGGCCGCATGATACCGCGGCCCACGGGACGAATCGGGCGGCCGTGGGCCGGCTTCTCCGGGCAAGGCTGCGGGTCGAAACCTTGAAAGTGGATCGTGAATTTTCCGTGGCGGGGGTGTTCCCGCCCGTCGCACGCGAGCAGTGGGAAGCGCTTGCCGACAGCGAAGCCGGCGGCCCGTTCGACGAGCGCCGCTGGGCTCGCGCCGACGACGGGGCCCCCCTGCGCCCGCTCGCCACGGCGGAGGACTGGCCCTCGGCCGATGATCCTTGCGGCTTTCCCGGCTTCCCGCCCTATCTCCGAGGCAGCCGCCCGTTGGGGAAGGTCGCCGGCGGGTGGGAAATCCTTCAAGAGCACGCTCATCCGTCGGCTTCGGCCACGGCCGCCGCGATCGCCGAGGACCTTGAAGGGGGCGCGACGTCGATCGCCCTTCGGTGGGACGCCGCCGGCCGCGCGGGCCTGGACCCGGACGATCCGCAGGCCATGGCGCCGAGCGGCGCCGACGGCCTGATCATCGGCTCGGTGGAGGACTTGGAGGCCGCCCTGGCCCCGGCTCCGCTGGAGCACGTCGGCGTCCATCTCCGGCCGGGCGGAGCCTTCCTGCCCGCCGCGGCCCTCCTGGCGGCCGTGTGGTCGCGCCGAGGCGTCGAGCCTGCGCGAGCCCGCGGCTGCCTGGGGGCTGATCCGCTGGGGACGCTCGCCTCTGGAGGTCGCCTCCCCGCGTCGCTCGCGGGGGCTTTCGATCAATTGGCGGAGCTGGTGGGATGGGCGCGCGGGCTGGGGCCGGGTCTCCGGGCCGTCGAAGTCTCGACGCTTCCCTACCACGAGGCGGGGGCCTCGGCCGCCGAAGAACTGGGCCTGGCGCTGGCCACGGGGGTCGCCTATCTGCGGGGGCTCGGCGAGCGCGGCGTGGACGTGGAAACCGCCGGTCGTCGGCTCCTCATGACGCTCGGCCTCGGTTGCGAGGTTTTTCAGGATGTCGCCAAGCTCCGGGCGGCCCGCCAGCTTTGGTGGCGGGTCATGAAGGCGTGCGACGCCAGCCCCTCGGCCTCGGTGCTCGTGCTTCAGGCCCGCCTGAGCCGCCGCGCGCTGACGGCCCGCGATCCCTGGATCAACGTCGTGCGGGGGACAACCGCCGGCCTGGCGGCGGCCATCGGCGGCGCCGAGGTCGTGGAGATTCTGCCTTTCGACGCGGCGATCGGCCTGCCCGATGGGATCGCCCGGCGACTGGCCCGCAACGTCCAGCTCATCCTGCGCGAGGAAGCCCATCTGGGCGACGTCATCGACCCGGCCGGCGGCGCCTGGAGCCTGGAGACGCTGACGGAGCGGACCGCCGAGGCCGCCTGGGGGATTTTCCGGGCGATCGAGGGTCAGGGGGGGCTCCCGGCGGCGCTCAAGTCCGGATGGGTGGCCGAGCGTCTCTCGGCGGCCTGGGCCCGACAAGAAGCCGAACTACGCACCCGTCGGCGTTCCGTCACCGGCGTCAGCGACTTCCCCGATCTGGCCGAGGAACCGCTGCGGCGGGCTCCGCCGGACCGCGCCGAGTTGATCCGCGCCGTAGGAACCCGCGTGGCCGAGGCCCGCGAGCGCTTCGAAGTCCAGGCCGCGCTGGCCGCTTGCGAAGCCATGTTGCGCAAGGACAACAGCCGCCCCACTTCCCTGATGAGCGCGCTCATTCGCGCGGCCTCGACCGGCGCCCCGCTGGGCGCGATGGCGGCGCTCCTGGCCGCCGGCTCGAAGCCTGAGACGATCGCCCCTCTCCCCCTCCGGCGATGGGCCGAACCGTTCGAGCGCCTGCGCGAGGCCGCCGACCGATTCGCCGAGGCGACCGGCGCACGGCCCGCGGCGGCGCTGATCGGGTTGGGAACTCAGGCCCACGGCGCCCAGAGGCTCGATTTCGCCCGTCATCTGATGGCGGCGGGCGGCATTGAGTCCGTCCCTCTCGGATGGTTCGCGGAGCCCGAGGCCGCCGCGCGCGCCTACGCCGACTCCGGCTCGGCGCTGGTCGTCCTCGACGGGCTGGAACGCGCCGACGACCCCTTGGCCGAACAGGCGCTAGCCCTTCTCAAGCCGCTCGGCCCTCGCCGGATCGCGCTCGTTCTCGACCCCGGCGCCGAGGCCGAGGCCTGGCGACGCCTCGGCGTCGGCGCCTTTCTTTATCCGGGCGGGGACGCCCTGGAGGTCCTCGCCCGGCTCGGCCGTGATCTCGGAGTCGAGTGATGCCGCCGCTGCCGAATTTCGCCCAGTTTCCCTATGAGCCGATCACGCGCCGGGCCGGCGAGGGCTCGGCGGCGAGCTGGCGTGACCGCGCCGAGGCCGAGGCCGGCGGTTCGCTGGAGGCTGTGACTTGGCCGGCCCCCGAAGGCCTGGCGATCAAGGCGCTCTATACAGGGGCGGACCTGGCCGAGGTGGAGCATCTGGCGACGTGGCCGGGGTTTGCGCCGTTCGTCCGGGGGCCTTACGCCACGATGTACGCGACGCGCCCCTGGACGATCCGTCAATACGCCGGCTTTTCCACGGCCGAGGAATCCAACGCCTTCTTCCGGCGCAATCTGGCCGCCGGGCAGCGGGGCCTTTCGGTGGCCTTCGACCTGGCGACGCATCGCGGTTACGACTCCGATCATCCGCGCGTCGCCGGCGACGTCGGGATGGCCGGCGTCGCCGTCGATTCTCTCCTCGATATGCGCATCCTTTTCGACGGCATTCCGCTCGATCAGACGAGCGTCTCGATGACGATGAACGGGGCCGTCCTGCCGATCCTGGCCCTCTATATCGTCGCCGCCGAGGAGCAGGGGGTCCGGCCCGAGCGGCTCGCGGGCACGATCCAGAACGACGTCCTCAAGGAGTTCATGGTTCGTAACACTTACATTTATCCGCCGGAGCCCTCTCTGCGGATTGTGGCTGATATCTTCGGCTACACGGCGGGGCGCATGCCCCGGTTCAACGCCATTTCCGTCTCCGGTTATCACATGCAGGAAGCCGGAGCCACGGCCGATCTGGAGCTGGGTTACACGTTAGCCGACGGGCTGGAGTATGTCCGGGCGGGCCTGCACACCGGGCTCGACGTCGACGCCTTTGCCCCGCGGATCTCCTTCTTCTGGGCCGTCGGCATGCACTTCTTCATGGAAGTGGCCAAGCTGCGCGCCGGACGGCTGATCTGGGCGCGCCTGATGAGAGGTTTCGAGCCCAAAAATCCGCGCTCGATGATGCTGCGCGCGCATTGTCAAACCTCCGGCTGGAGCCTGACGGCCGCCGAGCCGTTCAATAACGTCATCCGGACCGCGGTCGAGGCGCTCGCCGCCGCCCACGGTCACACGCAATCCCTGCACACCAACTCCCTGGATGAGGCGCTCGCCCTACCGACCGACTTCAGCGCCCGGATCGCCCGCAACACACAAATCCTCATCGAGCGGGAAACCGATACGTGTCATCTGATCGATCCCTGGGGGGGGAGTTACTACGTCGAGCGCCTGACGCACGATCTGGCCCGGAGGGCCTGGGCGCACATCATCGAAATCGAGGACCTCGGGGGCATGACCCGCGCCTTGGAGACGGGGCTGCCGAAGCTCCGGATCGAGGAGGCCGCCGCCCGCGCGCAGGCGCGCATCGACGCCGGACGCCAGACGATCGTCGGCGTCAATCGCTACCGCGCCCCCGGCTCCCCCCCGGTCGAGATTCTGCGGGTCGATCACTCGGCCGTGCGCGAGCGTCAGGCCCAGCGGCTCAAACAACTTCGGGCCGAGCGGGATGCGACGGCCGTCGCCGCCGCCCTGGAGGCGCTCACGCGCGCCGCCGAGACGGGCCAGGGGAACCTGCTTGAGCTCAGCGTCAACGCCGCGCGCGCCCGCGCCACGGTCGGGGAAATGACCGACGCCCTCGTTAAGGTTTTCGGCCGCTATCAGGCGCCGACCCAGGTCGTCTCGGGCGTTTACAGCGGCGAGATGGGGGAGGAGAGCGAAGCGATCGCCCAGGTGCGCGAGGCGGCGGCCGAATTCGCCGCGCGCGAGGGCCGCCGCCCGAGGATTCTGATTGCCAAGATGGGCCAGGACGGCCACGACCGGGGCCAGAAAGTGATCGCGAGCGCGCTGGCCGATCTCGGTTTCGACGTCGACGTGGGGCCGTTGTTTCAAACCCCCGCCGAGACGGCTCGCCAGGCCGTCGATAACGACGTTCACGTCGTCGGTGTCAGCACGCTCGCCGCGGGCCATCGGCGGCTCGTCCCGGAGCTGGCCGAGGAACTGCGCCGACTGGGCCGGCGGGACATTCGCATCGTCGTCGGCGGCGTCGTCCCCGATCAGGACCGCGCGGAGCTGGCCGCTGCCGGCGTCGTCGCCGTCTTCGGCCCGGGGACGGTGATCAGCCAGGCCGCGGCGGACCTGCTGGAAAAACTCGACCGCCGCCCGGCCCCCGCCGCCGCCGGCTGAAAGCCGCTGCGGCGGATTCGAAAGCGAGTTAAGGTAAGCAGGTAAAGCCGCCGGACTTAGCTCCCCGCTATTACTTCACCTCGGCGGGTCGTGCGAGGCTCACGTGAACGGGGGGCGCCTACGCCGGCAGGCCGTGGCGGTCGGCCACGGCGCGGCGGAACCAGGCCGGCAGCTCGATCGTCCGGCGCGTCCGCCGGTCCACCAGCGCCATCGTCTGGCGGCACGCCGCGCAGAGCTTCGGCTCCGGCGCGCCGACCCACAGCTCATGGCAGTATTGGGCCGTCTTCCGGCCCAGGCCGATCATCCGCGAAATGAGCCGATACGGCTCGCCGACGGCGAGGCTCGCCTGAAACACGATGTTCGTCTCCAGCACGAACTTCCCGATCCCCAACCGGCCCATCAGGGGCCGACTGAGCCCGAGGGCCTCCATGTAGCCCCGGTTCCCGTGGTAGAAGATCGCATTGTATTCTTCGAGTTCGACCTCGCCGGAAGGTCCGACCCAGGCCCCTTCGACGTGGCCCTGATGCGTCGTGACCCGCCTCTCGGGCGCAATCTCCGGCAGCGGCTCGACCCGCCGCGACGGGGGCTCCTCATAGGCTTGGGCCGCCTCGCCGCCGGTCCGGGCGAGCGCGCCCTCCTCGCCGAGGGCCGGCCCGACGCTCGGCCCCTCGACGATGCACTCGGCCGTGAGGGCCGGGTCCGGGGCCAGCCGCTCGACGAAGACCGCCAGCCGAGTCAGCTCGGGCGCCCCCCTGAGCGGCAACACGCGCACGGCGACCTCCTGATCGACCCGAAGCTCGGCCCGATAAAGCATCCGCACCCGCCGGGGGGAAAGGGGCGGCGGCTGGGCCGGGCTCGCCCCATCGGGCCGCGTTTCCTCCTGGAACCGACGCAGCCCGCGAGCCACCAGCCGGAAATAGAACCGCACGTTGACGTGGTCGTTTTCGTCGAGCCACGCCTGAACCGTGCGGTCCCGGTAATAAGGGCGGCCTGGGACGGAGACGGTCATCGGCGGCGGGGCCGGACTGTACCACCGACGCGGCCGTCGGCTCAACGCCCGGCTTGAGTCTTGCATTCATCCGCCGGCCGTGGAGAAATCAGAGCGCCCATCCCTGGAGCGCGGCGGGGCGACGTCTCCCCACGGAGGAAGGCCATGCGAGGGCATCGCCGTCTCGGGTTGGTCGGCTTGACGCTGGCGGCGCTGGCCGGCCCGGCCGTCCACGGTCAGGACGCCGCGATCGGCCAATGGCGCGCTTACGGCGGCGACCGGGCCAACACCAAATATTCGCCGCTGGATCAGATTCACGCCGGCAACGTCGCCGCCCTGACCATCGCCTGGCGCTGGGAGAGCGTCGATAACGAGCTGGATCGACGCCAGCCGGAGCTTCGCCTGGGCCAATCCTGGTTCGAAACCACGCCCCTGATGATCGACGGCGTCCTCTACTTGAGGACCTCCTACAGCCAGGTCGCCGCCGTCGACGCCGCCGCCGGCCGGACGCTCTGGGTCTATGACCCGGAAAGCTACCGTGCGGGCCGCCCGACCCAATTCGGTTTCGTGAGCCGGGGCCTTTCCTTCTGGACCGACGGCCAGCAGGAAAGGCTGATTTTCACCACCGGCGACGGGCGGCTCATCGCGCTCGACCGGCGCGCCGGTCGGCCGTGCGAGGACTTCGGCGACGGGGGCCAGGTCGATCTCAAAACCGGTTACCGGATGCCGATCACGCCGCGGCTCATGAATTTCAGCTCCCCGCCGGCCATCTGTCGGGAGGTGGTCGTTGTCGGCTCGTCGATCTCCGACGCCCCGGCGACCAAGGAGATGCCGCCGGGCTTCGTCCGCGGTTACGACGTCCGCTCCGGCAAGCTCCTCTGGACGTTCAACACGATCCCGCAGGCCGGCGAATTCGGCAACGAAACGTGGGAGGACGGCTCGTGGCAATACACCGGCAACACGAACGTCTGGTCGATCATCAGCGCCGACGAAACCCTCGGCACGATCTATCTGCCCGTCAGCACGCCGACCAACGACTGGTACGGGGGCCATCGGCTGGGCGATAACCTTTTCGCCGAAAGCCTCGTCTGCCTGGAGGCCGCCACCGGCCGCCGCTTGTGGCACTTTCAGATGGTCCATCACGGCCTGTGGGATTATGACCTGCCGGCGGCGCCGATCCTGATCGACCTGACCGTCGAGGGGCGACCCGTCAAGGCCGTCGCTCAGGTCAGCAAGCAAGGCTTCTGTTACGTCTTCGATCGCGCGACGGGCCGGCCCCTCTGGCCGATCGAGGAGCGCGCCGTCCCGCCGTCGGATATCCCCGGCGAACGCGCCTCGCCGACGCAGCCTTTCCCCACTCGACCCCCCGCCTTCGAACGCCAGGGCGTCACCGAGGACGACCTGATCGATCTGACGCCGGGGCTCCGCGCCGAGGCCCAGGCCATCGTCGCCTCGCGCCGTCTCGGACCCCTCTTCACGCCCCCCAGCCTGCAGGGGACGACCAACCTGCCCGGCTGGGCCGGCGGGGCCAATTGGGGCGGGGCCGCCGTCGATCCCGAAACGGGGATTCTCTACGTCCCCTCGATCACGCGCCCCATCCTCGGCACACTCGCCAAGGCCGATCCCAACCGCACGAACTTCGCCTACACCCGGACGGGATCGATCTACATCGAGGGCCCCCAGGGGCTGCCGCTGATCAAACCCCCCTGGAGCCGCGTGACGGCCATGGATCTCACGCGCGGCGAAATCGCGTGGATCCAGCCGCTGGGCGACGGCCCTCGCCGGCATCCGGCGCTGGCGGGCCTGGAGCTGCCGCGGCTTGGTTCCGGCAGCCGCGGGCTTCCGCTCCTGACTCGGACGCTCCTCTTCGTCGGGTCGGACTGGACCTCGGAGCAGGCCACCGGCGTCGAGGATCGGTTCCTGCACGCCTTCGACAAGGCCACCGGCGAACTCCTATGGGAAATGCCGATGCCGCTTTACGTCAACGGCGCGCCGATGACATATCTCCTGAACGGCAAGCAATACCTGGCCGTCGCCGCCGGCGGCGGTCCGCGCGAACCGTCGGAGATTATCGCGCTGGCGTTGCCCTGAGGCCCGGCGCCGCGCGCGGCCGGCCAGGACATCTCAATCACCGGGAGGCGTCAAAGTGAGCCCTTTTATGGCTGTAACCAAAACCCGCGGCCGGGCCGGCTTGACCTGGGCGGTCGCGGCGCTCGCCAGCTCGGCGGCGCTGATGCCGTCAGCGGCGCGCGCTCAACGCTCCGCCGGGTCGGATTATCTCTCGCCCGAGCTGCGCGCCCGCGTCCAATGGCTCCGGGCCGAAATCCGCCGCGAGCCGACCACGCTCGCCACGCTGCGCGAACGGACCGAAGTCCTCTGGCCCTGGGCCAACGCCTTCAGTCTTCAGGGGGGCGTCCTTCCGGTCGAGCTGCCCCTCATCGCCGGGCTCGTCTTTTCGCGCGAGGGGAACTTTGGCGGCATTCCGATCGACCCCCCGACGGCTATCGACCGGTTCACCCGCGAACTGGAGGTCAAGGAGGCCAACCCGCGCGCCGTCGGCGAACTCACCAGCTCGGCCGCCGAGCCGATGGTCGCCCGCAGCTATCAGACGATTACGCAGACCTGGACGGTCGGCGAGATGGGGATGGCCGTCGGCGGCGGCGTCCTGCTCGCCCGGCACTTTATGTCCGATCACGGCTTTCCTTACCAGACCGACCAGCCCGCCGCCGATAACTACGTCACCCTCCGATGCTCGAACCCCCGGGCGCGGTTCGTCCCCGACACCGAATCCCTCGCCGGCATGCACGGCGGCTTCCGCACGACGCTCGACACGCTTGCGTTCCGTCTGGAAGCGGGCCCCCTCGTCGCGGGGGATCGCGTCGAGGTTACTTACGGCGATCGCTCGGGCGGTTCCCGCGGGTTCCGGATTCAAAGTTACAGCAACGATCGGTTTCCCTTGCCGATCTATGTTGATCTTGAGGGGGAGGGTAACTATTTCACGCTGCCGATTTTTCCGCACCGCGTCGTCGGCGGGCCGGCCGCCGGCGTTCACGGCTTCGCCCCCTCGGTCGTCGCCGTCGGCGAACGGTTCGAGGTGTCGATCCGCACCGAGGACGCCTATTACAATCGCGCCTCGGGCCCGATCCCGGCTTACGAGATCACCGTCAACGGTCGGCCCTTCCGATCGCTGGCTGCCGGCGGCCCGGCGATCGCCCTCCTGGCCGACGTCGCCTTCGACCCCGCGGGCGTTTATCGGTTCGAGATCGCCTCGGCCGACGGCGTCATCCGAGGCGTGGCCAACCCCATCCTTGTCGGAGCTCAGCCCGCCGAACGCATCTTCTGGGGCGAAACCCACGGTCACTGCGGCTTCGCCGAGGGGCAGGGGACGCCGGAGGGCTTCTTCGAATTCGGCCGCGACGACGCCCGGCTGGATTTCCTGACGCTGAGCGAGCACGATCTCTGGCTCGACGACGCCGAATGGGCGCGCCTGCTGGAACTGACGCGCCGGTATCACCGCGAGGGGTCCTTCATCACCTTCGCCGGCCATGAATGGACGCAGGACACCGTCCGGGGGGGTCACCACAACGTTTTCTTCCGCACCCCCGAAGGTCGCCGCCGCGCCAACGTCCAACGCGCCCCGATGCTCTCGGACCTCTTTCAGACGCTCCGAAGCGAAAATGACCTCAAGGATGTCCTCATTATCCCGCACGCGCACGAGGCCGGCGAGTGGCGCCTGACCGACCCCGAACTCGCCCGTCTCGTCGAGATCATGTCCATGCACGGCACGTTCGAATGGTATGGGCGGGCGTTTCTCGCTCAGGGCTACCAGATGGGTTTCATCGCCGCCTCCGACGACCACCTGAGCCATCCGGGTTATAGCGGCACGCTCATCCGCGGGCTTTTTCAGCCGGGCGGGCTCGCCGCGGTCGTCGCGCCGGAAAAAACCAACGACGCGATCTTCGACGCCCTGCGCGGGCTCTCGACCTACGCGACGACCGGCGAGCGCCCGATTCTCCGCTTCAACCTCAACGGCGCGGCGATGGGCCGGCGCGTCCCCTTCGACCCCGAGCGCCGTCTGGCGGGCCGGGCGATCGGCGCCTCGCCCATCGACACGATCACGATCTTCAAGAACGGCCGCCCCCTCCGCGACTTTGATTACCTGACGGCTCGTGACCGGTTGACGTCGACCTACCTGCTGAGCTTCTGGTCGGAATCTGATCCGCTCAAGCGCGATAACCCCCGGGCCATCAAAACCTGGAGCGGGACGGTGACGATCCACGGCGCGCGGCTCAAGCGGGCGCAGTTTCCGCGCCGCCACAATGTCTATTCCGAGCAACTTAACGTGAGCCCCGCCGACGGCCGGATCGGATTCACCGTCATGACCCGCGGGCGGGACCGTTCGATCCTCCTCGAACTCGACGGGGCGCGGCCCGAGACCACCGTTGAGATCACACTTGACCCGGGAGCCGAAATGCAGCCGGGGACGGCCATCTACCGCGTGCTGGAACCTCTGCCGGGGTCCACGCGTTCGGTCCGCCTGAGCGACCTCAAAGCCGGGCGCGGAAGCCTGGAGTATCCGGTCCGGCGTTACGTGGATACCATCACGCTCCGGGCGATCGACCCCTCGGCCTCGATGGATCGGGAGTTTGAGTGGGTCGATCACGTCCCGACCGCCGCCGCGGTGGGCCCCCCCGGGGAGAATGAGACCCCGACGGGCGAGGGGGATTATTACTTTATCCGGATGACGGAACTTTCGGGAACGATGGCCTGGTCCAGCCCCGTCTGGGTCGGCGGCTTCCGCCCCCGGTAGCCTCGGCTCAGCGAGCTCTATTGGGCCGGGCTGGACCGCGACTGGGCCTACGCCCGGTATCAGCTTGAGTCGCCCGTTAAGCGCGACCCCGCCGCCCTCGCCAGATTTGTTCGCCTCTCCCCCCCGCCGTTTTCGTCCCTTTTTTGCATGCCTCGCCCCACCCCTCGCCGGGCACGCCTTCCGAACGCAGCTTGCCCCCGAGCCCACGCAGAGATCGCGCAGCCAAACTTCGGTCTAAGAGACGAACCAACGCCGAACCCCGAAGGGGTTCGACAACCGGTGGTCCAGAAGGTGGAGGCGCGGCCGGTTGATGACCCCCCCTGATGATGCCCGGTTCAGAGCGGCCGATGGCAGACGATGCACTCGGTCGAGGAGATCGTGTTGAACGGATGTGTGATCGGCACGATCTCCACCGGGTGACAGGGCAGACACGGCTCGCTCAAGTTGATCAGACCCAACTCGACGAGGACGGGCGGCGGCGGCCGGGCCACCACGTGCTCGTGCGGATCGCCCCGGTGACAGACGGAACAGCGGTTCCCCTCGTCGAGCGGCAGGTGACACGTCGCGCAATGGAGATAAGGCCGCCCGCGGAAGCTGGCGGTGTGATTCGGCGGCTCGGTCGTTTGGTGACAGGCCTCGCAGAAGTCTTGTTGGTGACACACGGCGCACGACTGCGGATTATCGATCGCGTGGAAGCCGTGCGTGCGGGCGCGGAAGGCGGCCGTGTGCGACGGCGGGCGCTCGATGGCGTGGCAGGCGTCGCAATCCTCGGTTTTTATGTGACAGCGCGCGCACCGATCGGGGTCGGTCAGGTACGTCCCTCCATGAATCTGGCTCCAATTGGCCTGGAGGTGATTGCGCGGCCGGGTTTCCGCCGTGAGGCTGAAATGACAAAGGAAACAACTGGCCTGCGACGGCTCGGCAAGCCCGGGAAAGTGACACGCGAGACAGTCTTCCATGCGGGGGAACGTGGCCCGGGCGAAGGGTCCGCGGCGCAGGACGTCGCCGTGGCAGGTCGCGCAACTGACGGTCTCGTGACCGGCGTGGTCGAAATTGGCCTCGGCGTAACTGGGGCGCGGCGCCCCCGGCGAGGGCTGCGGCGTGAGCGAATGGTGACACAAGAGGCAGGAGCGGTCGGCGGGCCGCTCGGTTGTGGCGGCGGCGTGACATTGGACGCAGGAGGCGTGGCGGGCCGGAACAATGAGATCGAGGCTCGCGTCCACGTGGCAGGTGCGGCAATCCGGCGTGTAGGCGGCGTGGCGGGCGTGAGAGAACTTGAGGGCGTCCTGACGGTGGCCGATGAGCCGTCCGGCGAGCGCGCAGCTTTCGATCCAGGCAGAGGCGGCCACCAGGAGGACGACGCCGGCGAGCACGGTCCAGCGGGCCTCGCCCGAGGGCTTGACGAAGAGGGCGCGCGGGCTCATGGCGTCTCCTTCTTGGCGAGCGAGCGATGGAAGTGATAGGTGAAGGCGAGCCGGGCCGTCCAGCCGTTGCCGCTGAAGGCGTCGGTGTCCTCCCAGGCCAGGTCGGCGCGCCATTCATAGTGGTCGGCGGGGCGCCAGCGGACCTCGGCGAAGTAGACGTAGCTGCGGAGTTCTTCGAGCAGGAGGTCCACGTCGTCCTGGCCGTTGAGCCGGGTCGAGAAATCGATCGGGTCGAAGTCGAAGTGGGAGAACGAGGCGCCGATCGAGAAGGTCCAGCGGGGATGGGGGCGATAACTCGCCTGGCCGGTGAGCGTGAGGAGCCGATCCAGTTCGTTGTTGAAGGATTCGACGCCCGCCGTCAGGTCCAGGTTCCGGACGAAGGCGTTGAACCGCGTCAGGTGCAAGTAGGCATGGTTGGATTCGACGGAGTTGAAGGTGTCCTCGGCGTTTCCCTCGTGGCCGAGCCGACGGCGGACGGAGCCGCCGAGCTGGGCGAGCCAGGCCTCTCCAAAGTATTTGCTTACGTTGGCGGCCAGGCGGACGGTCGGGGCGCGCGGGCCGAGAATGCGGCCGAACTCGGCGAGGGCCCGGGCGCGGGCTTCATCGCCCGTGGCGCGCTCGCGCGGCTGGACGTAGAGGTCGAGATCGAGCCCAAGCCCCCAGCGTTCGATGAAGCGCGTCAGGTGGGCGCGGAAGTCGCGGATGTCGCCCTCGATGAATCGGAGCCGCGTTGTGGTCCGAAGTTGACGGCCCCAGGTCTGGTTCCAGCGCCAGGCCGAGGCCGTCAGGACCTCGCTATCATCCTGGAGGGCGTAGACGTCGAATTGATGCTGAGTCCGCCAGGTGGGGCGCCAGACAAGGCCGCCGCCGATCAGCCAGGCGCGACGCGTCGAAGCGTAGTACGAGACCGGTCGGCCGCCGAAGACGAAGAAGCTCAGCGGGCGTTCGCGATCGACCCAGACGGTCGCGCCGTCGAAATGGAGGTTATCGACCTCGTAGAGCCATTGGCGGCCCAGGCGGAGCGTGGAGAGGCGGCCCAGATTGCGCAGGTCGAAATAGGCTTCCGAAATGCGAACCCGGCGCTGGTCGAGCGCCTCGTCGAAGGCGTCGTCGGCGTCGATGTCCCACAGGCCCCAGCCGGAGAGTTTGAAATCCAGCCGGTTCTGGACGATGTCGGCGATGCGGAGGCTGGTGTAGTAGGTCGCGTCCCAGTCGCTCCCTTCGGCGTCCCGATCCCAGCGCAGGCGCGATTGGAGCCGCAGGTCGAGTTCCTGGGCTCGGCCGATCCGCGGCGCGCCGAGGCTGGCCGCCCCGACGACGACGACGACGCACCACAGGGGCGGGCGATTCGACGAGGCTCCGGGGAAGCTCACCGGCCGAAACGAACCCCTCAGGACCGATCAGCGGGGAGGCCGTCTGGAAAACGCCCCGCACGAGGGGAGCCGAGGCCTCCGGGGCGTGACCTTCCCACAGGGCGACGGGACGATCAAGCCCGGCGGCTGGCCGGGTCGGTCCCCCGATGGATAACCGCGGGGAGGCGAGCCCCCGGCGGGGGTTCATTCGAAGTCGAGGCGGGCCTCGATCTTGAATCGGATGGCGTCCTTGACCGTCTGATAGGCCGGGCAGGCGGTCGGGTGGAATTCCAGCGCGCGTTCGGCCTCGGCCTTGTGCTCAGCGGGGATGGTCAAGCCGTAGGTGACGCGGATCTCCGTGATCCGGATCGTCTTCTCGAAGCGTTCGATGTCGCCTTCGATCTCGGCGACGAGGTTATTGGGGTAAGCCGTGATCTTGCGCGCGTACAGCGCGCCGGCGAAGGTGCCGGTCAGTCAGCCGCCGATGGCGGCGATCATGTGGTCGAGCGTGGCCGGCAGCTCGCGCTCGGGCTGGCGCTTGTAGAAGGCCGCGATCCCGCCGTGGACGCCGTAAAGCACCGGCTCGGCGAACGGCTCGATATAGGCGCGGCGGAGGGGCGGCTCGTCCTGAACGATCCGCGCCCGGCAGGTCTGAACGAGTTCTCCCATGAAGGGCCTCCTTCTCGGCCGAGGGCGTCATTTCACCATGAGCGGAGCCAGGCATTATGTCAGAGCCCCGCGGCCGCGGGCAACCTCGAACCGGACGCCTCGGTTGGCCATAAACGAGGCGCCGAAGCCCAGCGATCATCCACGCCCCCGATTTGGGCAGCCGCCGTTTGTCTGGAGTCCGCACTCCATACAGACGAGGGGACATGCGAACATTCGGGGCCGATCTCCGCGGTTGAAAGCGCGGGGCGCTTTCCGCTAGAAAATGGGGTTCGCGGGTCCGGGCCGACGCGCTCAGCCGGAGCCCCACGCGGCCACCGGCGCGCCGGGCCGTGTCGGTCCCGGGGGACGAAGGCCCACGCCGCCGCGCGAGCCCGCCTGCGGTGGGCGACTAGCTCAACTGGTAGAGCAGCGGACTCTTAATCCGTTGGTTCAGGGTTCGAATCCCTGGTCGCCTACCACTGCGTCCCGCCGCCGAGCCGCGATCTAAGACAACCTGCCGAGCCGTGCGCAGAGCGCCGATCCTGCCCCGGAGACTTGTAATCCTTGTGGGCTCTCGGTCGGCGGGCTCAATCTGATTTGTGTCAGGGGGAGCCCAGAAAGCCGCTGGGGCGGATCGGGAATGCAAGGCCGCGCGGCCTACGAGCCGGAGGGCTTTGGCGGGCTTCAATCCATCCCGCTGGAGCTGTTGGCCGTGGGAGCCTTGGCGGCCAGATCCGGGCGGAGGCGGAGCGCGCGGGCGTAGTGCTCCTCGGCGAGGGCAACCTGGCCGAGGCGCGCCAGCGCGAGCGCGTAGTTATAGTGGGTCAGGGCGTCTTCCGGGTCGAGGCGGAGGGCCTCCCGATAATGCGGGAGCGCCTCGGCGGGGCGACCGGCGGCCGCCAGCGCGTTCCCCAGATCGGACAGGAAGGCCCCCTGGGTCGGATCGAACGCAACGGCCCGGCCCAAGGCGGCGATCGCGGCCTCGGTCCGGCCCAGAGCCTTGAGCGCGAGGCCGTGCTGATAGTGGCCCGCGGCGGAGGCCGGCTCCAGCTCCAGCGCCGCGCGGCAGGCGGCCTCGGCCGCTTCGAGCCGGCCGGCGAGCCGGAGGGCGCGGCCGAGCGCCAGACGGGTGACGGCGCGATCGGGCTCGAGCGCGACAGCGCGGCGCAGCCGTTGGAGCGCCCCCTCGGCGTCGCCCTGGCTCAGCTCGATTTCAGCGATGGCGGCCAGCGCTTCGACGAAATCGTTCCGGATCGCCAGCGCACGGGCGAACGCTTCGGCGGCCTCGTTGGCTCGGCCGGCCCGGCTGAACGCGAGGCCGAGGTTGTAATGCCCGTCGGCGTCGGAGCCGCCCAGTTCGAGCGCTCTGCGGAAATGTCGGACCGCCGCTTCGGCGTCTCCCCGGCGGAGCAGCAGGGCGGCCAGCTCCCGGTGGGGGGCGGGATCGCGCCGGTCGGCGGCGATCCGGGCCCGGTGGGCCTCGATTTCCTTTTCGGTTTCGTGGGCCCAGAAGTCCTCGGCGAGGTGGGCTCGATCGGCGGGCGAGCCGGTCAGAACCTCGATCAGCAAGTACCCCATTTCATCGGTCGAGCGGCCCCCGAACCGGACCCGTCGCGGCGGGCGGCTGGGGTTGCGCGGATTCTCGGCGGAGTTGTCGTAAGTGTAACGCATATAGAGCCGCGCTCCGGCGGGGAGCAGCATCGGCTCGGCCAGTTCGTATTCGTCCTGGCGGTTGAAGTCCCAATGCTTGATCCGGATGAGCCAGCGTTTCTCCCCGTCGGGCAGCCGCGCCCAGGCCTGAATGTCCCGCCCGAGGTAGTGCGCGTGCGGGTAAAGGCTCAGGACCTTGACCGGGACGGGCAGCGTGTAGGCGTCGTCGATCCGGTAGTCGCGCGCGCCGGGGGGGATATCGATCGCCTTCGAGCCCAGGCGAAGAAGGAAAGGGGGGAAGGCGGGGGGCTCGGCGGCCAGATGCAGCCCCACGGCGACCCGCACGGGCTCCGGCCGCCCCGACGGCAGGAGATGAAGCTGAAGGACCAGATCGCTGGCGGGGTTGAGCCGCCAGGCGCTGGCCTCGGGTTTGAGACGCGGGACCTTGCCGGGCGTCCAGCCGACGAACTGCCCATCGGGAATCGTCGCCGAGCCGACTTCCATCTCGGCGTCGAAGCCCGGAGCGGCGTCGGCGGCCTCCAGGCGCCGGGATTCGCCCGTCGGGTCAACGAGGAGCATGGCGTGATGGATGACGCCGGGATTATCGGGGCGGAACTCGACGGCGCGAACGTGGAGGGCCGGGCCCGTAGGCCGCGGCAGCCAGAAGTTGCGAAACAGGTCGGCCCCCTCGGCCGGGACGAGGAAGGCGTCTCCCATCTCAAGGGCGAGATCGGGTTTCCCCAAGGCCCAACCCTCGGGGAAATCCGGTGGCGCCGGCGGATCGGCGGGATCACCCATCGGCGCCCCCGCTTCGGCCCAGAGTCCCAGGAGGGCGATGGCCTCGGCCGAGAGCCGCCGCTCGCCGGCGAACCGCCCATAGCCGGGATCGGGGGGCCAGGGGGGCATGATCCGCTCGGCCGTGACGGCGGCGATCTGACCGGCGCGCTTGCGGGCGTCCTCGTAGGTCAGGAGTGGAAACGGGCCGGCCTGCCCGGGCCGGTGGCAGGGGCTGCAGCGCTGGAAGAGGATCGGGGCGACGTCCCGCGCAAAGGTCACCGGACCCGTCGGCGCAGCGGGGGTTTCCGCCGGCGCCGTGGGTCTTGGTTCGGCGGGCGGGTCGTCCGCCCCGCGGCATCCGAGCGCCAGGAGGATCGCCGCGACGGGCGCCGCCCTTGCCCGCAGGGGAAGCGCTCGGCCGGGGAAGGTCATCTCAGGTCCGCGATCAGACAGCCGACCGCCGGGCCGCCCGGCGGGGGAATCGGCTTTCCCGCCAGCGAGGCCTCCAGAACGTCGGCCAGCTCGCGTCGCGTTGGCCCGCCGGGGCGCGGCTGGGCCGGCCCGATGTAGCGATCGTCGATCCGCCCTAGGTAGAGAAGCCGCCCCTCGGCCGAAACGACGGCGGCCTCGGGCGTGACGGTGGCCCCCAGGCGCCGGGCGAGGCGATGCTCGGGGTCGCGCGCCGCTGGGCCCGGCAGGTCGTAGGCCTTCTGGTGGCGGGCGATCGCCTCGGCGGTCTCCTCGCGATCCAGGTAAACCCGCCAGAAGCGGACGCCGCGCGGCTCGAACGTCTCCGCCAGGCGCCTCAACTCCGGGCCGTAGCGGTTGGAGATCGGGCAATCGGATCGGATGAAAACGAAGACGCGCGTCGTTGGCGGGCCCCCCAGGGGGTCGATCGGCGCGCCGTCGAGGTCCCAAAGCCGAACGCCGCCGAGGAGGGTTCCCCCGGCGGCGAGGCGATTATCGGGGGCCGGCCGAGCGTCCCCTCCGTCGCCGCAGCCCACGATCAGGCCCAGCCAGCCGAGCCCTATCGCGATCATTGCCGAGGGCCGAGGGGCGCCTCTCATGGAAGAAACCCTGAGCCCGCCGCCGGAGGAGCCAGCGGGCCGCCGCCGCGACCGATTCGAACCGACGCCGCCACTATAGCCCGGCGGCGGGCTCCTGCCAAGGCGACCGGCGCGGCGGTGGGCGGCGCCGCGGGGCTTCGCGGCGGGCGGGGGTTCGCGCCTCCCGGCGGCAAACTTTGCTGGTCAGGCCCAAACGGGGATGCTACAAAGGAAGTCTTAGTCTCCCCGAAGGAAGGGATGGTCCAGCATGAAACGTTCATGGGTCATCGTGGCCGGCCTCATTCTGGCGCGCGGGGGGCTCTCGGCGGCGGCCGAGGCCGAGGATCAATGGGGCTATTGGCGGGGCCCCTGGGCCACCGGCGTCGCCCCCCGGTCGGACGCGCCGCTCGCGTGGAGCGCGACGGAGAAGATCAAGTGGCGGCTTGACGTGCCGGGGCTCGGTTTTTCCACGCCGATCGTCTGGGAGGACAAGATTTTTCTGACGTCGGCCGTGCCGGTGTTCCCCGCCGGCGTCGAGCCGACGCCCCGCCCCCGCGGCATCTTCGGCGAGCAGCAGCCGACGATCCCGGAACGGTTCATGGTGCTCTGCGTGGACCGGGCGACGGGGGCGATCGTCTGGGAACGCGTGGCGATCGAGACCATCCCGCACGAGGGGCATCATTCGGCGCTTTCCAGTTACGCCAACGCCTCGCCGGTGACGGACGGGGAACGCGTGTACGTCAATTTCGGCTCGCGGGGGCTTTATGCCTATGATCTGGAGGGGAATCTCCTCTGGTCGCGCGATTTCGGCGTCAAGATGCGGGTGTTCAATCGATTTGGGGAGTCCTGCTCCCCCGCGTTGTATGACAACACGCTTGTGTTACAATTTGATCACGACGCCGGCAGCTTCGCCGCGGCCGTTGATAAACGCGACGGCAGTCTCCTCTGGCGCATCGACCGCGAGGAGAACACTTCCTGGACCTCGCCGCACATTCTCGTCCACGACGGGCGGCCGCAGGTGGTGCTGAACGGAACGAACTTTGTCCGCGGTCATGATCTGGCGACCGGGGACCTGATCTGGAAGTTCACGGGCATGACGCGCGGCGTGATCCCCACGCCCGTCTCGGGCCTCGGGATGGTCTTCGTCGCCAGCGGGACGAACGGCCAGGCGATGAAGGCCGTCCGCCTCGGCGGCTCGGGCGACTTGACGGGGACGCCGTGGGAAGTCTGGGGCCTGACGAAGGGGACGCCGTACAACCCGACGCCGCTCCTGTGGGGGGAAGAGTTGTATCTGATCAAGGATCAGACGCGCGGCGGGACGTTCGTTTCGTGTTTCAACGCGCGGACGGGCGAGGCCTATTATGAGCAGGCGCGCCTGCCGCAACCGTATACGATCAAGGCCTCGCCCGTCGGCGCCGGGGATAAGATTTATCTCCTGAGCGAGGAGGGGGACGCGATCGTGCTGCGGCGCGGGCCGACGTTTGAGGTGTTATCGATCAACCCGATGGGCGAAATGTTTCTCGCCTCGCCCGCCGTCGCCGGCGGCGAACTCTATCTCCGCTCCCGCGAGCGCCTCTACTGCGTCAGCGCGGACTAAGGGCCGCCCCCGGCTTGAGAACGGAGGCCGCCCTCAGCGGCCGGAGCCGGCGGCGGGGGCGGGGTTGAAGGGGTTGGGGGAGCCCGCCGGGGGGCGGAGGACGCGGGCGCGGGCGAGGGGGTCGCCGACGACGATTTGTTGCCAGCTAAGACTGAAGAGGGAGGCGTAAGCGGCCTCGGCCCACGTAAGGCCTCGATTCAGGAAGGCGTCGAGCAACACTTCGTTCTGCGCGGCGGAGAAGGAAAACGGTTCCCAGACGTTGCCGATGCCGAGCGTGCCGCCGGCGGCGATGAAGTCGGCCAGTTGGGTTTGCGGCCGGCCGGGCCGATCGCCGAGGCCGCCGAAGGCGCGCCCGTTGAAACTTTCCAGCGTGTTGAAGATGGCCCCCGGGGCGAAACGGAACGTGCCGATATAACCGGTCGAGGTCGGGGCGTCGAGCCCGAGATCGTTGGCCCCATAGCTGGCGTAGGCGATCAGGGGCCGGCGGACCTCGGCCCCGGTGAGGAAGTTTTCGGTCCGATCGAGCACGACGCCCCATCCGTGACGCCTGAGAAGCTGGGCCGCGCGGACGTAGTCGGCCTGATCGAGTTCGGCGGCGGCGTTGGCGTCGAGCAGGATGACCCCCAGGCTCTGATCGAAGTTGATGTCCTGGGCCCGGTCGAGGGCGGCCAGCGTCGCCGGCAGCGTCGGCCCGTCGAGCCGAACAACCAGATAGATGTCGCCCGGGGTGAGGCGCGCGGGGGCCTCCCGCGGCGTGACGGCCTGCCAGCCGGCCTGCCAGATGCGGCCGTGGTCCTCAGCCTGGAGGATGTCGATGAAGCGTTTGCGGCGCGTCAGGTGCGCGCGGTCGAACTCGGCGAAGGGGCGGCGCTCGCCGTGATAGGGGTTCAGGATGAACCCATCGGCCTTGGAGTCGTAGAAGCCGCCGCGATCGTTGAGGGGGAGGTCCTGCCAGAGGAGCGTCAGTTCGGAATCGACGCTGGCGGCGGTAAAATCGCCTCGCTCCAGCCACTCCTCCCGCATCGTCTCGGCCCGGTCGCCGACGCCCGGGCGGTTCAGGTCGTCGAGCCGGTGGGGAATCCCCTTGGTCAGCGCCAGACAGAGAATCCGTTCGGCGAGGCCGGGCCGTTCGACGAGATAGCGGCGGAGGGGGCGCTGGAGAGCCTCGCGGAACGTGTCGTAGTCGATGGTGGGCCGCCCGACGAGGGTCGGGTTGGCGAGATCGAGCGTCAGGACGCCGGGCCGAAGCTCGGCGTAGCGGGCGCCGACGGCCGCCGAGTCCGGGTCCGCGCCGTTGACGATGACGAGCACGCGATCCGGCGTCAGCCCGACGGCGGGGCCGACCCCCAGGAGCGCGAGCAGAAGCATCAGCCCCCGGCGGGCGGCCCGACGCGGAGCCGCGGTCGCGGGGCCGGGCCTCAGGGGAGGTCGGCGGCGCTCAAGGCCGGATTTGGGGATGACAAGGCTCAAGGAGGGGACTAGGATACGCCCGACCCGGAAAACTCAGAGAGCGCCCCACGTCAAGAAGGGAATTCTCGCCATGGCCCACCCGGAAATCAATGAACTCATGGAGCGCCTGCCGACGGCCTTTCAGCCCGATCAGGCCGAGGGGTTGGACGTGGTGCTGCAATTCAGCGCCAGCGGCGCCAAGGGGGGCGACTTCTACCTCACCATCGCCGGCGGGCAATGTCAGGCCGCCGAAGGCGTGCATTCCAGCCCGACGACGACGTTCAAGGCCGACGGGCAGGATATGGTGGACCTCATGAGCGGGCGCGCCGACGGAATGAGCCTGTTCATGCAGGGGCGGTTGGCCGTCGACGGCAACATGGGGATCGCCATGCGCATGGCCTCGCTGTTCAAGGCCGGCTGAGGCGGGCGGCCGAGCCGGGGAAAGCCGTCGCGTGGCCGGACCACCGCCGGAATCGCCCGCCGCGTCGCCTCGCCGGGGCTGGGCGCTCCCCCTCGTGATCCTGAGCGTCGTCTTTCTGGCCCGACCGGTCTGGTGGGACTTGGCGCGGGTGGCCGGGTGGGTGGCGTCGCCGGAGAGCGAGCCTTCGGCGGCGGTGGAGTTCTTCGCCCTCAATCTGGAGGCCAAATATGTCGTCGGGTTCATGGTGCTCCTGGAGCGGGCCGGGCCGCCGGGGGAGGCTTCCCGCGCCCGGATGCTGGAGCGTCTGGCCGAAGCCGAGGCGGAGGAGTCTCCGAGCGCGGACTGGGTCCGGTCCCGTCTGATCCTGCTGCGGTACTTGGGGGACGAGCGGGGCTTCGAGCGCGTTGCCTCGATGTCGCCCCGTCAGCGGCAGGCTCCCTCGGCTGCCGAGGGGGTCGCCGTCGAAACGCCCGCGCTTCCGGCGCGGGAGTTGGTCGATCGTCTCTATCTGGAGGAACGGCCGCTGAAGCCCGGCGACCTTGAACCGGCGCGGCGGGAAATGGGATTTCTAGGTCGGCTGGCCGCGCTCGAGGCCGAGAGGCGCGAGGCGGCCCCGGGGCGCGAGGCGGCGCTCGCCCGGCTGGAGGCCGAGGCGGTTCGATACACGTTCATCCTGGCCGGCGTCTTCACGGGCCTTATGGGCTTGGGCGTGGCTGGGCTCGTGCTGCTCGCCGTCGGGTTGCGGTCGGCGGCTCGCGGCGGTTGGGCCGGGCGGATGCGGTCGCCTTCGATCGGCCTCGGGCTGCTCTGGGAGACGTTCGCGCTTTATCTGGCGGCGCTGGCCGGGGGGAGCCTCCTGCGAGAGGCGTTCCCCGGCGGGGGGCTGGGGCCGGCGGTGATGCTTGAGTTGGCCGCCCTCGGCTTATTGTTCTACCCGCTCTTTCGTGGGGCGAGCTTTCGTCCGTGGCTTGAAACGCTGGGGGTGAGTCGCGGTTCCGGGATCGGGCGGGAACTGGCGAGCGGGCTGGCCGGCTACGCGGCGGCGTTGCCGCTGATGGGGCTGGGGCTGGTGGCCTCGGCGGCCCTGGCTTCGGCGACGCCGCTCAAGCTCGGCGAGGGGGTCCATCCGATCGCTCCGCTGCTGGCCGAGGAGGGGGGCTCGGCCGGGCGCGTGGCGATGATCGTCGCGCTCGCCGTGGCGATCGCGCCGATTCTCGAAGAGTTACTCTTCCGGGGCTATTTCTACGCGGCGCTGCGGCGTCGGCTCAGCGCCCCGGCGGCCGTGGCGCTCTCGGCGACCGTGTTCGCGGCGATCCATCCGCAGGGGGTCCTTGGGCTGGCGCCGCTGGCGGCGATCGGGGTCGCCCTGGCGGCCTTGCGGGAGTGGCGGGGCTCGTTGATCGCGCCGATCGTGGCGCACGCCGCGGTCAATGGCGTGACGATGACCGTGCTCCTGGCGGGGCTCTAACCGTCCGCAGGCGGGCACGCCCGGCGGGAACCGATTCCCTCACTTTGTTCGTGATCTTGCGCGGGGGGCGGGTCAAGATGGAGGAGGCGAGCGGCCCTGCCTTGATTGGCGCGGGCCCGGCGGATGGGAGGTTCAGAGAAGATGAAAGGCGCGCGGGCGAGCAGATGGGGGAGCTGGGCGGCGGCGGCCACTTTGGCGCTCGCGGCCACGGCGGCGGCCGTGGGGCTCAAGCCGACGCCGGCGACGGAGGAGCAGCGGCGTTCGTTCGCCGGCGACGGGGAGATTCGCGGGCGGCTTCTGTGGGCGGACGGCTCGCCGGCGGCCGAGGAAAGGTTCGACCTCGTGGCCTATGACGGCCGGGTGGAACACATCAAAATCAGTGAGATTGTTACCGACGCGGAAGGGCATTATCGAGCCGCGGGGCTCCGGGCCGCGCCCGGTTACCGATACCGGCTTTGGTTGACGAGCGACGCCAATCAACGCACGTATTACATCCCCCTCCCGCGGCCGGGGGCCTCGGTTTCATATGATTATCAGTTTCAGCCGCGACTGGGAGAACTCGCCCCGGAACACATCATGCCGGACCTGGGCGGCCGGCCGGTGGACCTTGAAACATTCCGCGGGAAGGTGGTGATACTTAAGTTCTGGGCCGTGTGGTGCGGGCCGTGCCACGCCGAGATGATCCGGCTCGGTCAGACGCTGCGCGAGCGGCCCGATTGGAAGGATCACGTCGTCGTCGTCGCCGTGAACGCCGACCCCGCGCGCGCCACCGTTACGCGCTTTATCGAAGAGCATCGCCTGGAGGGGATGGTTCACTTGTTTGAGGAAGGCAAGCGATGGGAATCGGTCCGGGATCGCGCCTTCCGGATCAATTCGGTCCCGTTCACGTTCGTGTTGGATCGGCAAGGGATCGTCCGGTTCCGAAATGACGACCCGACGGGGGTCGAGACGCTCGTGGACAAATTGATCTCCTCCCCGGAGGCGTAAGCCCCGGACCGACCGGTTTTGTGACACGATCAAACGATGACGCCCGCGCCTGAGCCCACGGTGGATTGCCGGATTGAGCGGCGAGGCGAAGGGGGGGAAGTAGCCTGGGTCACGCTTGATTATCGGGCCCGGCTCAACATCCTGAACAGCCCGCTCATCCTTCAGTTGACCGAGCGATTCCGGAGTTTGCGAGATCGGCCGGAGCTGCGCGCGGCGGTTCTCGCCGGGGCGGGGGAGCGCGCCTTCATCGGCGGGGCGGACATCAATGAGATGATGGGCCTGGATCGGTTCAGCGCCGAGGGGTTCATCACCCGGCTGCATGAGCTCTGCGCGACGATCCGCGCCCTGCCCGTTCCGGTGATCGCCGGCATCCGGGGCTATTGCCTGGGGGCGGGGCTGGAGATCGCGGCCTCGTGCGACCTGCGCGTGGCCAGCCGGGATTCGACGTTCGGCATGCCGGAGGTGCGCGTGGGCATCCCGTCCGTGATCGAGGCGGCGCTCTTGCCGCGGATGATCGGCTGGGGTCGGGCGAGCCGGTTGCTGTTGACGGGGGACATGATCTCGGCCGAGGAGGCCGGCCGATGGGGGCTGGTCGAGGCCGTGGTCGAGGCCGAGAGGCTGGAGGCGACGGTCGAGGCCTGGCTGGAATCGATTTTTCGGTGCGGGGCTCAGGCGGTCCGGTTACAGAAGGCGCTCCTGACGGAATGGGAGAACCTGGCGCTGCCGGCGGCCATCGAACGGGGGATTCGCGCCTTTGGGGAGGCCTATCGCGGCGCGGAGCCGCGGATGATGATGGAGGCGTTCATCAACCGTCAGCGCGCCCCGCGGGGCGGTGAGATGAGTTACTCCCAAGACACTGAGGCACCCGGGGAACGATAGGCCGGCCGCGGTCACCGCCGGCGTGGCATCATTATGGTTAAAATTTATTCGGTATTTCAGTAACAGTTACAAAAGGCGCGCGCGCCGGGGGAGGGGGGGCAAGCGTTCACAGGTTGCGGAATTCGTCCTCCCAATCGAAGCCGGGGCGGGTGACGATCGATTCCATGCGCTGGAGGCGGCGCTCCAGACGGTCGAAGGTGGCCCGCACGCGTTCGAGCGCCGCCCCGCGCGAACTCTCGAAGTTCGACCAGAACTCCTCCTCTTCGCTCGGCGGGGCGACGCGGCGCCGTTGCGGCTTCATGATCATCGCCAGGATGAAATAGGCGATCACGGGAAAGGGGAAGAAGAAGGCCGTCCCGACGATGAAGAAGAGCCGCATGGCCCAGGTCGGCAGCTCGAAATGCTCGGCCAGCCCGGCGCAAACGCCGAGCAGAACGCGATCCTCCTCGCTGCGGTAGGGCCCCGTGCGTCGGCGGCCGTGGCGGTGGCGGCGATGGCAGAACATGGGGTCGAAAACCTCGTCGGGCGTCGCTTCGGGGGGTGGCCCCGGGTCGAAGCTCAATAATCGCTCAAGTAACTGGGGCGGCGCTTCATCATGATCGCCAGGACGATGTAGACCGGAACCGTCGTCCAGAAGAACGGGAGGCTCAAGAGGATAAAGGCGAGCCGCACGCCCCAGGGGGAGAAGTCAAAGTATTCGGCCAGGCCGCCGCAGACGCCGAAGAGCACGGCGTCGTCGCTCCGGTAAAGGCCTCGGGATTCGAAGTAGCGGGTCCGTCTCATGAGATTCTCCTCAGGCGCTCCTCCCAGCCGGCCTGAGGCGACCGGGCCGGCGGGAGGGCGAAAAATCCGAAGAAGCCGAAGAAGCCGTAGAGATCGGAGTTGCCGGTGAGCAATCCCAGCAGGCCGATGAAGCCGACGTAGCCCAGGTAAGCCGTCCAGCGTCGGAAGCGTCGTTGCATGGGGGTCACCTCGCCGGGCTCGTTTCAGACCGAGCGTCGGCCGCGGCCGCGCGGCTCGGTCAGGATCGTCTCCAGGTTATCGACGCGGCGCTCCAGGCGGCGGGCCAGCTCCTCGAGGCGGCTCGTTCCCGCCGCCTCAGGCTCCGGCTCGACGGCCCGCCTTCGCCGCCGCGAGCCCCGGCCGAGGCAGCAGACGACCAGGGCGAGAATGATCAACCAGAAAATCGCGCCGTGTCCGAACATCTGAGTTAACTCCACGAAGGCGTCGGCCGCCGAGCGAGGCTAGGGCCGCCGCTCGGGGTCGCGGCCGCGCCGGCGTTCCAGCAGGATCGTTTCCAGGTTGGCCATGCGGTTTTCCATCTTCTGAAGGCCGGACCAGATGTCTTCCAGGGACTGGACTTCCTCGTCGGTCAGGCGCGTGCGCCGGCCGCGACGCCGCGTCAGCGTGGCGAAGATCAGGAGCAGGAAGATGATGGTGACGGCCGTCAGGCAGCTCATGGCGACGATGGCCAGGACGAAGATTTCACTGCTGTCAAAGCCCAGGTTCATCGGTCCTCCTCCCCAGGTCCAAGCCGGATCGGGAAAAGGGTTGCGCCCGAAGAACGGCCACATGATCGGAGGCTCCCTTCAGCCCGCGCCGGGCGGGGTCAGGCTCGAGGCTCTTCGACGTCGCGCTTGAGACGCTCCAGCTCCTGCTCGATCTCCTCTTCGTGCTCCAGGTGGACGAACTGCTCGCGCAGGGATTCGGCTTTGGGCCGGAAGGCGTTGATCAGCTCCACGTCGGCCTCCATCCGTTCGATGTTGTTCTCGTAGGCCTCGAACTTGACGAAGGCGTCGGAGGTGTCGACCTGGCGCAGGCGGCTCTGGGCCTGATAGCGCACCTGAGCCGCGGCCCGGCGCTGGATGATCGTCCGCTGCTTGTCGCGGGCGTCGTTGAGCTTGGCTTCCAGTTGGGCGATGTCGGACTGGAAGTTGGCCACCGTCTCCTTGGCCCGCTCCAGTTCCTCGCCGAGCGTCTGGACCCGCCGCGCGTAGTGGCGCTTCTCGTTCAGGGCCGCGCGGGCCAGGTCGTCGCGCCCCTTGCGGACGGCCAGCGTCGCCTTGTCGGCCCATTCCTCGACGGCCAGGCGCGCCTCGGCCAGCAGCCGTTCCAGCTTCTTCTGCTCGGCGATGACGCCGGCGCAACTGGACTTGACCTCGATCAGCGTGTCCTCCATCTCCTGGATCATCAATCGGACCATCTTCTCCGGGTCCTCCGCCCGATCCAGGATAGCGTTCAGGTTCGCGCTGACGATGTCGCGAAAGCGAGTGAAAATACCCATGATGGTCGCTCCATCGATGCGTCAGCCGGGGTGGGGACACCCGACGGCTTTGCCCTTTGTTGTTTACATGATCCGGGCCAACGGCCATCCGTCATCGTAAACCCAGGAATTTCAGGGGCTTAGAACGGCACGGGGTCGCTCCCGTGGCCCGGGCCAGGATCGTCAGGTCGGCAAGTTTGGCGTTGAAAAGGCCCAGGATTGGTCTAATTTACCATCAATGACCGCCACGGCGCTCCCTTCCGATACCCCTCAGGGCCTCGGCCAGTCCGAAAGCTTTCTCCTCCTTCAGGAGCGCATCTCCCACGCCGCCCGGACAGATCGGCCCGTCATTTTCATCGGCGAACGCGGGACCGGCAAGGAACTGGCCGCCTCGCGCCTGCATCTGCTCTCCCGCCGGTGGAACCAGACCTATCTGACGCTCAATTGCGCCTCGCTCACGCCGACGCTGATCGAGTCGGAACTTTTCGGCCACGAGGCCGGGGCGTTCACCGGGGCCACTCGCCAGCGCAAGGGGCGCTTTGAAATGGCCGACGGCGGCTCGCTCTTCCTGGACGAGGTCGCCACGATCCCGATGACCGTCCAGGAGAAAATCCTGCGCGTCGTTGAGTACGGCCAGATGGAACGGGTCGGCAGCTCGGTGACGCTGCGGGTGGACGTGCGGCTCATCGCGGCGACCAACGTCGATCTGCGGCGCCTGGCCCGCCAGGGCCGGTTCCGCCAGGACCTCCTGGACCGCCTTTCCTTCGAGGTCATCACGCTCCCCCCCCTGCGACATCGGCGGGAGGATATCCTCCTGCTGGCCCAATTCTTCGCGCGGCGGATGGCCGCCGAATTGGGCCTGGCCACGGTCCCCCGGTTCTCCGAACGGGCCGAGACGGCGTTGCTGGAGCACCCCTGGCCGGGCAACATCCGCGAACTGAAGAACGTCGTCGAACGGATGGTTTACCGCTGCGCCGATGACGAGGTCATCGAGGCCATCATCTTCGACCCGTTCCATTCCCCCTACGTCCCGGCCGAAGCCCCCTGGCCGATGCCCGCCGATGAGGACGAAGCGGATTCGCCCGGCGAAGGGCTGGCCGACCAGGCGGACGACGCCGCGGCTGCCGAAGGGCCGGACCGCGCGCTGGATCGGCTGCCGCTGGAGGCGGCCGTCCGGGCGCTCGAAGTTCAACGCCTCCGCCATGCGCTTCAGGCCGCCCAATACAATCAGCGCCGGGCCGCCGAAGCGCTGGGGCTCACCTACCACCAGTTTCGCGGCTATTATCGCAAATACCGCGATGAACTGACGTCATGAACGTCCCGCCCGCCGGCCGGAACGGGCCGGGACGGCGCCGCGGCCGCCATGGATAGCATCGTCGCGCTGATCCGTCGCCGGGAGGCGGACTTCGCCGCCTTGCCGGCCGTGATCGAGGGGACGCGGAGGCTCACCCACGGCGAGCTTTACGACCGGGTCGATCGGCTTTCCAAGGCCTTCATGGGTCTCGGCGTCCGTCCGGGCGAGGTCGTCGCCGCCTGGCTCGGCAACGTTCACGAGGCGATCGAGTGCGAGCTGGCCGTTCTCCAGATCGGCGCCGTCTGGGTGTCGCTCAACGCCCGCCTGACCTGGGCCGAAGCGGCGAGCGTGCTGGCGGCGGCCCCGCCACGAGCGTTCGTGACCGACGAGCGAGGGTTGGGGCGGCTGGAGGCCTCGGGCTCGGACGAGGCGGCGGCAGGGGCGGCCGTGGTGGCGACGCGCATGCCGGAAGCCGGGCGAGACGGGCCGTTCAGAGGACGACTCCACGCTTACGAGGCGCTTCTGGCGGCCCACGAACCCCGGCGCCCGACGGTCGAGGTGGAGCCCGAGGCGATCGCGCGGCTCCGATACACCTCCGGAACGACCGGCCAGGCCAAGGCGGCGATCCTTCCGCATCGCGTCTATCTGGCCTCGCTCAAAAATTTGCAGCGGGAGTTGCACCCGCTCGGGCCGGACGATCGCGCGTTGCACGTGGCTCCCCTGACGCACGCCAGCGGCGCGCTCGTTTTCCCCCTCCTGGCCGCCGGCGGGGCCAACGTGCTCATGGATCGCTTCGACCCGGCGGAAACGCTCGCCGCGATCGAGCGGCATCGGGCGACGACGATGTTCGTCGTCCCGACGATCCTCGGCCGGCTGGCGGCGCACGCGGACTTCGCCCGGCGGGACCTTTCGAGCCTCCGGTCCGTCATGTACGGCGGCGCGCCGATCTCGCCGGAGCAGCTCGCCCCGGCGCTCCGGCGGCTCGGTTCGGCGCTCGTTCATATCTATGGCATGACGGAGGCCCCCTATCCGATCACGACGCTCAGGCATCGGGACGTCGGTCCGGTGGACCCTCGGCTCGGTTCGGTCGGGCGGCCGACGTCCATCTGTCAGGTGCGGATCGTGGACCCGGCCGGGGCGGAACTGCCGTCCGGCGAGATCGGCGAAATCGAGGTCCGGGGCGAGAACGTGATGAGCGGCTACTGGAAGGACCCCGAGGGGACTCGCGAGGCGCTGCGGGAGGGGTGGTTAGCGACGGGCGATCTGGGGCGGCTGGACGCCGACGGGAACCTTTGGGTCGTGGACCGCAAGAAGGAAGTCATCATCAGCGGCGGGTTCAACGTCCACGCGGGCGAGGTCGAGCGGACCTTGTGCGGGCATCCGGCCGTGGCTGAGGCGGCCGTCGTCGGGGTTCCGCATCCGGACTGGGGCGAGCAGGTGATCGCCTTCGTGGCGCTCCGGCCCGGGCGGGCCGCGGCCCCGGAGGCGCTGACGGCGTGGTGCCGGGGGGTGCTGTCCGGTTATAAGTGTCCGCGGCGGATTGAAATCCTCGACGAGTTGCCGAAGAACCCTGCGGGGAAAATCTTGAAGCCCGAGCTGCGTCGTTATCTCACAATCTCAGGATAAGTAATCATACCACCAACACACCAAGACAAAAAGAGGAGGGAGGGCAGGGGTAACCGAGGCGCGGCTTTTATTCGCGGCCGGGGGAGTAACAGATTCAGGCTCTGCCTTCTTCGACCTTCGAGCGCCCTCCTCTTCCAGAGTATGCATTTTTGTGTCTTGGCGTCTTGGGGGTTCTCTTCTTAAGCCGTGAGCAATTTCTGAAGCACCACCCGGTCGTCGAATCGTTCGCAGGCGACCTCGCGGGCGGCGCGGGCGTGCGCGGCGTAATCCCGCTCGACGCGCTCAAGGGCCTCGCGGGCTTCCTCGGCGTTCCCCCAGGCCAGAAGGCCCCGCCCGGCCGGGATGAGCTCGCTCCAGCCCGTGTCCTGCACGACGGCGGGGCGGCCGAGCGCAAGGTAACAGGCCGTCCGGTCGCTGAACCAACCCGTCCGATGCCGGACGTAGGTGCGCTTGGCGACGCTGAACTCCCCGCGGCTCGTCGAAAGGTAACTGTGATACCGCCAGAGATCGCGGGAGACGGCGAAGGCGTCCACGCAGCGCCAGCCGCGCGCGGCGAGGAACTCCCGCGGTCCGTTGAGAGCGAGTTCGACCTCCGGGCCGCCGGCGGAGCGGCAGCGATTCGCCAGGTCCACGACGGCCAGAAATTCCTCGTCTTTATTGCCCCCCACGTCGGTGAAACTTTCGATTTTCCAGGTCATCACGGTCGTCCACACGTTGCGCGGCGGGAGCGCGCCTGAAGGGGGGGTCCAGAGATCGACGCAGATGGGTTGGCAGGTGGGACGCCAGACGAAGTCGCCCGTCGGAACGTCACACCGGGGGGAGCCGACGTGGCCGCCGAAAGTGAAGAGCCGATCAAAGCCGCGGAAAAAATCGACGTACCAACGGGCGCGTGCGTTGTGCGGGGCCGCGCGGCGGGCGTTATCCAGGGCGAGCTGCGTGAATCCCGGATCGCTGTCGATGAAGGCTTTGACGGCGATCGCGCGGTAATGATCGCGCCAGACCCAGCAGCCGCCCGAGAGGACGACGAACAGATCGGCGTCGCGACAGATTCGGCGCCAGCGTTCGGCCTCGATGCCGTGATGCCCGCCTTGATAATCAACGTAACACCATCGGTCCCCGAACCCGAAGGGGCGCAAACTGCGGTCGATATAATCGAGGGCGTAGCGCGGGTCCGTGGCCAGGGCGTCGATCTCGGGGTCGTAGTTGGCCTCAAGCGTGTCTTCCAGGTAATACACGTCATGCCCCAGGCGGCGGAAACCGAGGAGATACATCAGGCTGCACCAGGTGACCCCCCCCCAGGGGTAGCGGCCGATGATGCCGGCCAGGATGACGCGCATGGGGGGGTCAGTCTCCTTCGGAGGCGAGGGCGTCGCATTTGACCGCCTGGCCGAACGCCGACAGACGGCGGCGCAGATCGTCGCGGGCCGAACGCAGGGCCAGGGCGGCGGCCCCGCCTTCGGCGGCGAGATCGACGAGCAGGCGGACGAGCCGTTCGACGTCGCGTTCGGCCGTGCGGAGCGTCCAGCGTTCCTGGCCGAGCGAGGCGGCGAAATCCCAGACCTTGGGTTGATATTCCAGCGCGACGAACGGGACGCCGGCGACGGCCGCCATGGCGCAGGCGTGAAGCTTCTCGCCGAGGAAGACCTCGCAGGCCGCCAGGGCTGAGTAGGCTTCCAGAAACCGACAGCGGACGTCGAGGAGCGGGGGGCTCGTCGGATCGACGGCGGCCCGGAGCCGTTCCAGAAGCGGCCCGTCGCGGCTCCAGACCGGAAACCAACTGAAGGACCAGCCGGCCTCGCGCAGCCGACCGAGGGCGGCGGCGACGAACTCGACCAGGTCGGCGTCGCTGGTTCCCCACAGAGAGTCATTGGTCGAGCCGACGTTGACGCCCAGCCGCCTCGGCGTCGGCCGGCGCTCGACGGGCGAACGCAACCACAGATAGGGATCGCCGACGCCCACGGCGTTCTCGAAGCCGTGTTCGCGCAGAAGGTCGAGCGAGGCCGGCCCGCGGACGCCGACCCGACGGCACCGCCGAAGCAGGGGAACCCATTGGGCGAATTGGTCCCCCCAGAAAGCCGTATCGCCGACGCCGCTGCCGAAGACGACGCCGCGGCCGGCCGCGTCGAGCGCCTGACCGAAAACGTCGATCAGCCACGGGGATTGATTGATCAAGGTCCCGCCGCCGAGGATCGCCAGGTCGTAAGCCGGGGGATTGACGGCCACGTCGATCTCGGGGGCAAGCAGGTCCCGGATAATCCCGACGAGCGCTTCATCGCCGTGGTTCTCCGTCCCGGTGGCGTAGCCGATATAGCGCGCTCGCAACGGGCGATCGGGCGAGGTCATGGTTCGGGGGCCTCGATCGTGTGGAGCAGCAACGCTTCGAGGTCCTGGATCATCCGCTCGGCGGAAAAGCGGACCTCGGCCTCCCGGCGCACGGCCTGGCGGTCGAGCTTCTCCACCCGCTCAAGCCCCGTCAGCAGGTCCTCGGGCTCTCGGCCCAGCCAGCCCGTGCGGCCATGATCGATGATCTCGGCGACGGCGCCCCGGTCGTAGGCCACGACGGGCAAACCCGAGGCGAGCGCCTCGACCAGCACGAGGCCGAAGGGTTCGGGCCGCCGGATCGGGTAAAGCAAGGCGCGCGCCCGGGCGAGGAATTGGGCCTTGTCGCGCCCCCGGAGTTCGCCCGCGCATTGGACCCGGCGGCCGTCGACGCGCGGGGCCACCGCCTGACGGTAATAGTCGTTGACGGGGGCCGCCAGCCGCAGCGGCAACCCCGCGCGCGCGCAGAGGTCGATCGCCTCCAGAACGCCCTTATCGGGCGTGAAGCGACCGAGGAAGGCCACGTAATCCTCGCGCTCGGCCGGCTCGGCCACGCCGTAGCGACTCAGATCCAGCCCGTGAGGGACGACGTGGACGCCGGGGAGGCCGTCGAGCGCGGCGGCCTGAAACCGGGAGCAACAATGGACGCGGCGGCGGCGCGTGCGCCGGAGCAGGAAGGTCGTGTCGGGTCCCGGCTCGACGTGAAGGCTGTGCAACGACGGCGTGGGGGCGGCGTCGCAGAAGAGGAGCCCGAAATGGTAGGCATGACAATGAATCACGTCGAACTGGCGGGCCCGGGCGAAGGCCTCGCGCGCCTGGTAAGTCTCATAAAGCTGCCAATCCCACTTGTTCGGGTCGGCGGTGTAACCGGTTTCAACGGGGCTCAGCAGGCGGACCGAGGCGCGGGAGTCCGCCGTCGCGAAAAGCGTAACCTCGTGCCCGAGGGCTTGCAGGCCCTCGGCGAGCAAGGCCACGACGGTCTCAATGGAACCCTCGCCCGGCGGCGGGACCGGGTGGGCGAGCGGAGCTATTTCGGCGATGCGCACGGAGCTTCGGTGGCCGGCGTCGGGCGGGCTTCGACGGCCTGAGCGCGCCAGAGGCGGGCGTAGGGCCCCCCCCGCGCGATCAGCGCCTCGTGGCGGCCCGCCTCGACGATCTCGCCGCGAGCGACGACGAGGATGCGATCGGCCCGCCGAGCCGCGGCGAGCCGGTGAGCCGCCAGGAGAATCGTTCGCCCCCCGCGCAGGCGTTCCAGGGTCTCCAGGACGTGACGTTCGGTCTCGGCGTCGAGCGCCGAGGTCGGCTCATCGAGCAGCAGAACGGGCGTCTGGCGCAAGAGGGCGCGGGCAAGACAAAGGCGCTGACGCTGACCGACCGAGAGCCGCACGCCGCGCTCGCCCACGAGCGTCCCGTAGCCCTCGGGCAGTTCCCGGATGAAAGCGTCGGCGGCGGCGCCTTCGGCGGCGGCCTCGATCGCCTCGGGTGTCGCCGCGGGGCTTCCATAGGCGATGTTCTCGGCGATCGATCCGGAGAACAGCGGGCTCTCCTGCGGGAGGAAGCTCATCTGAGCGCGCAGCGAGGCCAGCGTCGCCTCGCGCAGGTCGGAGCCGTCGAGCGAGAGCGCCCCCCGCCAGGGATCGTAAAACCGAAGGAAAAGGTGAAGGAGGGTGCTCTTGCCGCCGCCGGTCTCCCCGACGAGCGCCACCATTTCGCCCGGCTCGACGGCGAAACTCAGGTCCTGGAGCACGGGCCGGCCGGGGGCGTAGCCGAAAGCGACGCCCTCGGCGGCGAGCGCGCCGCGAGCCCGGGCCAGGCGGCGGGCGCCGGGACGGTCGAGGACGTCGGCCTCGGCGTCGAGGATTTCAAACAGGCGCGCCCCGCCGCCGAGCGCGCTCTGGACGCTGGAGGCCGTATAACTCAGGACCGAAAGCGGCGCGTAGAGCATGGCCAGATAGGCGTTAAAGACGAGGAACTGCCCGATCGTCAGCGCCCCGCCGCGCACCTGACCCAAGCCGACCCAGAACAGAAGCGTCGTCCCCAGGGCCAACGTCAGCGCGATGCACAGGCCGAAGCCCCCCTGAGTCCAGGTCATTCGCCGGCGGCTCTGGACGCCCCGCTCGCAAGCGGCCCGATAGTCCCCCAGCTCGCGGGATTCCTGCTGAAAGGCGCGGACGAGGCGGACGGCCGAGAGCGTCTCCTGAGCGCGCGAGGCGGCGGCCCCTTCCTGATCCTGATGGCGGCGGGAATCGGTCTGGACGCGCCGGGCGTACCAGCGAATGCAGACGATCAGCGGCGGGACGACGGCCAGGGCTACCACCGTCAGGAGCGGACTCAAGGCCATCATGACGACGAACATCCCGACCAGCGTGAGGCTGCTCTTGATCGTTCCCATGAAGCCGGATTGAAAGGCGGTCTCGACGGCCGAGGCGTTGTAAGTCAACCGGTGCACCAGATCGCCGACCCGATGATCGTCGTGGAACCCGAGGGGGAGGAGCTGAAGCCGGGCGAGAAGATCGGCGCGCAGGTCCCGAATCATGCGGGCGCAGGTCGACGTCGACGTCATCGTCGAGCCGAACTGGACGAGCGACTCCAGGGCGTGAATCGCCAGATATCCGCCGCAGGCCAGCGCCAGAAGCCCCGCCGGCCCCCAGGCCAACCGCCACGGGCCCAGGGCCAGCGGCGCGCCGCCGGCCACGTTATCGACCAGAATCTTGAGCGGCCAGGGCTTGAGCAACCCGAAGCCCGTGGCCAGGAGCATCAAGCCCAACTGCAAGGCCACCGCGCCGCGATACGGCCGGGCGTAACGCAGGAGCCGCAGATAGAAACGCCAGCCGGGGAACGCCAGGGCGGCCATGCTCAGGGTCCGAAGCGCATGAGATCGCCGTTGCTGGCCGTGCCGTTGGTGGGGTCGTAGTAGATGAGCAGCCCGCTGCCGCCTTCTTCGACGGCGGCTTCGTAATCCTGATCGGGCCCGCGGCTGAAGAGGGCCCAGCGGCCGCGGCGGCGGCGCTCTTCCGGCAGGTAAAAATACAGCGGCGAGAACTTCATCGCGTCGTTCAGGTTGGCGCTCCAGAAGGCGTAGGGCTCGGCCTTGTTCAGCCGGAAAATCTCAAGCGGGATCACGCTCAGATAGGCCACCGGCGTCGTCAGGAAGGTGAGCCGGGGGTAGCGTTCCGAGAGCGACGTGAGCGGCGTCGGCGGGTAAGAGTTCCAGTCCGTGTGGTAAGCCTCCAGCCCGGTGGCCAGCGTCCGCAGATCGTTCTGCGCGCGGGCGACCTTCGAGCGGACCTGCGCCTCCAGAAAATTCGGAATGGCGATCGAGGCGAGGATGGCCAGGATGGCGACGACGATCAAAAGCTCGATCAACGTGAAGGCCCGGCCGGAGCCGGCCGGAGGCCTCCCGCGCCCGCGTTTCCCCCGCCCGGGTTCAGCGACCTCGCTCACGGCGTTTTCACCTCCGGATTAAGCTGACGGGGCTCGGGGGCGGCCGGCGTGGGGGGCCGGCCCGGCTCGCGTCGGCGTCGCGTCCGGACGGGGTTGAAGGCCAGCTCGCCGGCGACAGCCTCAAGGAGGGCGACAACGCCCCGGCGCGCCGCCAGCGCCTGCACGAAAAGCGCCCAGGCGACGAGAAGGAAGCCGACGGCGAGCAATCGGGCGACCACCGTGCTCTTGAGCCCCACGGCCAGACACACGAGGCCGGCGGCCCCCCAGAATAAAACCTGAAGGGTCGTCGGCAAAAGCTTGAGTCTCACGAGCAGCCGCCGCCGTCCGGCGCCATGGTCCTCCTCGGCCGAGACGATCCGCAGCTTATACCACCAGGAAAGGAGCACCGTCAGGTCCCACGGTTCCCATTGCAGATTGGGGGCGTGAATCCAACCCCATCGGCGCATCCGTTCGGTCAGCCGTCGCAACACGTCCAGGCGGCTCGCGCCCGCCTCTCCCCAGAAGTCCAACCTCCGCGCGCGGTCGTGGACCGGCGAGGCCTCCGGGGCGGGTCGCGGCCAGGCGGCCCCGACGGTCCCGCGCGGCTTTAGGAGCGTCACAAAGCGCATCGACCCGCGGAGGAGCGGCTGCGCCACCCACAAGCCCCAGAGCAACCCCAGTCGTCGCAGGGGAGCCGGGCCCGAAGCCTTCCAGGCGGCCCAGGCTTGAAAGCCGCTCACGGCCAGCGAGACGGCCACTCCAGCCAGCCCCAGCCTGAAGGCCGCCGGGGCGAACAACCCCGCCAGGATAAGGGCGAGAAACAAGAGCCACGCCTCCGGCGAGACGACGGCGTGAACCCAGCCCGGGGTCGGGCGGGCATACAGGCACTGGTAACCGGCCGAGCCGAAGACGCCATAGTGGACGTGTCGGCCGCCGAGGGGGGAGCGCCCGAGGCCGCCGCCATAGATCACCCCTCGCCAGAGCGATTGGCCCCGGTCGTTAAAGCGGTGAGGATGCTTGCGAAGGAGCAGGGCCTCGGCTTCGCCGTAGCCGATCTGCTGCCGCAGATAGGCGCCGACGGTGGCCCGCCGGTGATGCCAGACGAAGGCCGCCGTCGAGAAGACGACCCGCCGGCCGGCCTCCTGCAGCCGCCAGATGAAATCCACGTCGTCGCCCGCCTTGCGAAACAACGGGTCGAAGCCCTCCAGCCGGAGAAGGACCTCGCGCCGGAAGGCCATGTTGCAGCCCGGCACGTGCTCGGCTTCGGTCGGGCTGAGGAGAACATGGGCCGCGTGGCCGGGAGCCAGCGCGATCGCCCCGGCGACGATGCCCGGGGCCTCCGGCGTCAGGTTGGGCCCGCCGGCGCCGTCGGCTCCTTGCCGCTCCAGGGCCAGAACAAGATGGCGCAGCCAATCGGGGTCGGCGCGGCAGTCGTCGTCGGTGAAGGCGATGATTTCGCCGCGGGCGAGCGCGACGCCGGCGTTGCGCGCCGAGGAAAGCCCGAGATTGGCCTGACGATGGACGCGGACCTCGGGGAAATCGGCCAGGATCGCCTCGGTGGCGTCCGTCGAGCCGTCCACGACGACGATCGTCTCGTAGTTCGGGTAAGTCAGCCGCCGCAGCGAGGTCAGGCACGCCCGCAGCGTTCGCGCCCCGTTATAGGTCGGGACGATGACGGAGGCCGAGGGCCACGTCCGCACGTCCGCCGGCCGCGCCTCGGCCGCGAAGACGTCGGCGACGGCCTGGAGCGCGGGCCGCGGGCGGCGATCGCGATCGGTCAGGCCGAACGCCCAGTCCTCGATCTCATGGCCGCCGGTGTGCCACTGGTCCGTCCAGGCGAAGACGACCGTCCCGGCCAGGCCGACGTCGAAGGCCGTCTCCAGGTGAGTCCGCAGGAGGTCGGCCTGGCGTTCCTCCCCCTCGCGCCAGGCGTCGACGCCGAGCTCGCTCAGGAGCACGGGCCGCTCCGGGTAAAGATGACGCAGCCGGACGAGATATTCACGGAACACCCCCGGATCGTGCAGATAGACGTTGAACCCCAGAAAATCGAAGAAGGGAAGATGCAGGTATTCGGCCGAGGGGAACGTCGCAAAGCCGATCGGGAGCCCGCGGGCGACCGATCTGGCCCTCCCGTAGAGCCGCCGGAGCCAGGCGCTCACCCGCCGCGGGCCCGCCCACCGGATCAGATCGGGCGGGATTTCATTCCCGAGCAAGACGCCAAAGACGGCCGGCAGAGCCCCCAGCCGCTCGACGGCCTCGACGACCGCGCGTTCCGTAAGCGCCTCCAGCCGCCGGTCGCCATAGAGGGCCAGATGCTTCGGCCAGGGCACGTCGACGAGCAGCCGCAGGCCGGCGGCCTCGGCGGCCCGGGCAAAGGCCTCCCCCGGCAGGTCGTACAGGCGCAGGCCGTTGGCCCCGATCGACGCGATCGCCGCCAGGTCCTCAGCCGTGCGCGGCCCGACGGGGTAGCGGTCGCCGCCGGCGTCGGGCCGCTGAGGGGGGTAGGCGACGCCCTTGAAGCGCCACGTGGCCTCCCCCTCATAGAAATGAAACCCGCGGGGGGCGATCCGATTCACGAGGCCGGCCTCGGAAGGATTGACCACGAGGACACGAAGACACAAAGTCAGGCCGTTGAAAAGGTAATTCTTTGTGTCTTCGCGCCTTCGTGGATGTCTTATCTCGCCCGCATCGTACGAAGCGCCTTCAGCGGCGCAACTCCCAACGGGGAACGGCCGTTAACGGCGGCGGAGCTTCCCCGGCGAGCGTCACGTCATCCAGCCGCGCCTCCAACCTCGCCGTGAAACCGACCGGCCCCGCGAAAAAGTAAAAGAACAGGAACCGCGTCTGCCCCAGCAGCTCCTCCAGGCTCCGCCCGCCGGCGTTCTCAATGAGGTCCGGCGACCGCAGATCGAGCGCCACCGGATGAAACGTTCCCCCCGCCGGCGCCGTGTAAGACCAGAAGATTTGCGGGAAGACGCCGGGGGAGACCTCCGGATACGTTTCGAGGATGACCTGGAAGACCTGGCCGTTGAGCGTCTGATTAAAGGAGAAGAGGAACTCCAGGCGCTCGAAGGAGGTGATGTCGCCGGGGCTCGCGAGGGTGGAGGCCCCGACGACACCCGGCATGGGGACGCCGAAGCCTTTGTCGATGAAGCCGAACTCTTGAGGGACGGCGAACTTGAGCGCCCCGACCGGCGTCTGCCCGGCGGCCAACGTGAGGCCGGAGCCCGCCAGCGTCAGCGTCGTCAACCCGTTGCCGTCGCCGGGGACAAAGTCAGGAATCCAATCCCGTCCGAGGGCGTCCACGAACAAGTCGCGATCCTCGGCGTCTTCCAGGACGAACGGCCCGTCGGCGGCGGTTTTCCCGCCGATCTGGCCCGCCGCCGGCCCGACCAACACCAGCCCCACCAGGATTCCCCCCAGGATGCCCCACTCCCCGGCCCCTAGACGATGCAAACCCTTGGCGTTCATGGAGTTAGCCTCCTCTCGCCCCAGGGACAACCACCCCCCCTTGACGCCTGGCAAGGTCCAGCCGCGATAGTCCTCCTCACGCCCTCAGTATAGGCCGAGCCCAGGGAGCGACAACCGAATCGGCCGTCGGGCGGGGGGAAGGCGGTCAGCGTCGGCGGCGGAGTTCCTTGAGGAGTTCCTCGACGGCGACTTCAAGCTGGCGATCGCGGCCGGCGAGGTTATCTTCGGGCGAATTCTCGACGTGGATGTCCGGCGGGACGCCGTAATTTTCCATGTTCGTCCGGCGCCGGTCGGCCAGATAGACCCCCGAGCTGGGGGTCCGCACCGTCGAGCCGTCGATCAGCCGATGGCTCCCGGTCCCGATCACCCCCCCATAAGTGGGCGTGCCGATGACCTTCCCCAAGCCGAGGGCTTTGAACCCGGCGGGAAACATTTCGGCGTTGGAGCCTGAACGCCAGTTCTGTAGCACCGCCTTCGGCCCGAAGTAACCCGAGGCGGGGCGCAACGTCGGCTCCGTCCCGCGCGGCTGAAGGAGCTGATACTCGCGCTGGACGAGCAGCCCGAGCAGCTCCTGCTCGATGTTGCCGCCGCCGTTCCAGCGCTGATCGATGACGAGCGCTTCCTTCTCCCGATACTCGCGCAGCTCCCGCTGAAACTTCCGCAGCGAGGGGGCGTTCATCGCCTGGATGTGGACGTAGCCGACGCGGCCGTCGGAGAGCCGGTCGGTCATCTCCCGCCGCTCGCGGACCCAACGCTCGTATCGCAACTGACCGAAGGCGTTGAGCGAGGCCGGCTCGATCCGCGTCGTCCAGGCCCCCTCCTGCCGGGGTTCGTTGTTGAAAGTGAACTCGACTTTGGGGTTGAGGCGATGATTGAGCAATCGCCAGTAATTATCGCCCGCGCGGACCGGTTCGCCGGCGATGGCGATCAACCAATCCCCGACGGCCACGCGGACCCAATCCTTGTCGGCCGGTCCGTCCCGGTAAATGTGTGTCACGCGATAGCGCCCGGCCTCGGCGTCGGGCTCGAGGTCGAGCCCCGGATGGTGCGTCTGCACGTCGGCCGGCGAACCCCGCGGGCCCGGGTTCGCGCCGGTGTGCGAGGCGTTCAGCTCGCCGATCATCTCGTTGATGAGATTCATGAGTTCCGTCCGGTCGCCGACGTGCTCGACCATCGGGCGATACTTCTCCCGCAGGCGATCCCACGCGACGCCGTGCATCGCCGGGTCGTAGAAGCGGTATTTCATGGTTCGCCAGGCTTCCTCGAACATCTGCGGCCATTCCTCGCGCTGATCGATCCGGACGCTCACGGTGAAGTTGACCCGTTCGCGCGTCCCGCGCGCGCCAACCGCCGCGCCCCCTTCGGCCGCCGCCGGGAGTCGCGTCCAATGGACCGACCGTCCCTCGCGGAAAAAGAGCGTTCGCCCGTCGGCCGTCAGCGTCAGATCGGCGATCCCGCCCTCCGGCGGTCCCGGCCGCTCCTCCTCGGCCGTTTCGTCCCCGCCGGCGCTCCCCGTCAGGACGCGCGTCAGATTCTTGCCCGTCTCTTCGATCCGATAGATCACTGGGACGGTGCGGGACCCGTCGCCGGCGGGCTCCCGCGTGACGAAGACGACCGTCTTGCCGTCCGGTGTCACCGTGAACGTCGTCACGCCGTACGGCATCCGCGTCACCTGGCGCGTCCGCCGCCGCAAGCCCTCCCAATCGATTTCGATGGGCTCGACCTTCTTCGCCCGCGCGCGATCCGGCCGATGGGGCCGCTCCCCCTCGCCCTCGGCCGGCTGCTCCCCCTGGGGGGGCTCCCCTTCGGGTCGGGTTTCGGGGGGGGCTTCGGGGCGGCGCTCCTCGCTCGCTTCGGCGGCGGGGGCGTCGGCGTCGGTGGGTTCGAGGGGGTCGCGCTCTTCGCGGCTGAGCGTGAGGACGTGGATCTGCGCCGGCGAGGCTTCCCCGAGGCCCTCGATCCCCTCGCTGCGGATGAAGAAGAGTTTGCGCCCGTCGGGGCTGAAGGCGGGGGCGCGCTCGCTGAACGGCTCCTCGGTGAGCCGCCGGGCCTCGCCGCCGTCGGCGCCGACGAGGTGCAGCCGCCCGCGATAGGCGGCGTCGGGTTTGGCGTAGGCGATCCAACGGCCGTCGGGCGACCAGAGGGGAGGCGAGATCGTGCCGTAGGCCGAGCGGTCCAGCTCGACGAGTCCGCCGTCCAGTTTGACTTTGCGCAGCACGAGATCGGTCGCCGTGAACGCCAGCGCGTCAGATTCCGGCGACCACGCGAACCCCAGCTTGAGCACGTCCAGATCGCTCAGCCGGCGCTCGTCCTTGCCGTCGACGCCGGCGATGTAAAGTTCCTCGCGGCCGCTCGCGTCAGAGATGAAGGCGATCGATTTGCCGTCGGGGGCATAGCGAGGAGCCTGGTCGCGCGCCGACCGGTTCGTGACCTGGACCAGGTCGCCTTCCTTGACGGGAGCCGTGAAGACCTCGCCGTGGATGGAAAAGACGAGGCGGCGGCCGGAGGGGGCGAGGTCATAATCGTCCAGCTCGCTCCGGAAGGTGCGCATTTGGGACAGGTTTTGCTGCGTCTCGGCCGCCAGGCGGATCGGCAGCGGCTCGGCCCTTCCCGCCGCGAGGTCGAGCTTCCAGATACCGAAATCGCGCTCGAAGACGATCACCTTGCCGTCGGCGCTGAGGGCCGGCCAGCGCACCTCTCCGTCGGCGAACTCCGTCATGGCGCGCGCCCGCCCGCCCCGCTCCGGCGCGCGCCACAGGTTGGCCACGGCCACCTCCCCCCGGTCGCTTACAAAATAGATGTAACCGTCGCTCCCCCACATCGGCCACGTGTCCATGCCGTCAAAATCCGTCAGTTGTTCGAGCTTGCGAGCGGCGAGGTCCATGACGATCACGTCGCTCTGGTGCGCCCCGCGATAACCTTTGCGCCAATAAACCTGGGATTTGGCGTTATAGGCGAGCCGGACGCCGTCGGGTGCGTAGCTCGCGTAAAGCCCCATATCGGGCCCCGCCGGCCGCGGCATCCCGCCGTTCAGCTCGACGGTGTAGAGCTTCGGTTGGAAGTCCTCCCGTCGGTTGCTGGAGAAGAGCACGGCCGAGCCGTCGGGCGTCCAGCCGAGCGTGATGTCGTCGGCCGAGTGGTAGGTCAGTTGACGCGGCGTTCCCCCCTCGGCGGGCATGACGTAGATGTCGAGGTTCCCCTGCCGCGCGCTGGAAAAGGCGATCCAGCGTCCGTCGGGCGAGAACCGGGGGTAAACGTCGCGCTCGACGTGGACCGTCAGCCGGCGAACGTCCTCCCCCGTCTCGGCGGCCGTCCAGATGTCCCCGTAGTATGTGAATACGACCTTTCCCTCGTGATAGTGAGGGTAACGCAGCAGGCGGGCTTCGTCGGCCCGGCCGACCGCGACCGCCAGCAGACTCCAGAGGAGCCACCCGAGGCGTCGCGTCCGCTCCGTTATCCTTGAGCGGGGGTTCCCGCGGGGATTTGTCGCCTCGCCCCGGAGACGCCGAGTTGACAGCCTCGCCCGGAGGAACGTCATCGTTGGTTTCAATGAGGTGCGCATCGCGTTCTCCTGGAGATTATATGTCAGCGTTGTTTCTTGAGGCGTTTCCCGATCGCTCCCCGTATTACGAAGCGGGTCCAAGTGTGTGTTACCTCGATCAGGTCTCCGGGGCCTTCGCGTCTCCGTGAATGATGAATCCCTCGACGATGCGACCTTGACCACGCGGGCGAGGCGAGCGGAGCGGGCCTCAGCGCAGATAGATGGGATTGGAATAGATCCAAGGGCGCTCTTCCCCGTCGATCGTGAGCCAGCCCTCCACCCGATAGACGCCCGGATTTTCGGGCGCGTACTCCAATCGATTCTCCACCCGTTCGAGGAGAACCTCGCCGTTCCGGATCAGCCGCGCTTTGCACGTGAGCGGAAATTCGGCGATCAGCCGCAGATGTTCGCCGAGGGGAAGCTCCTCCCCCATGAACCCCGCCCAATGTTGCAGCCGCGCCTCCGGTCCGCCGCTCTGCCGGACGGCGAGGTAACGGAAGCCCGTCGGGTCGGCCATCCAATCGTGGGACACATAAACGCGGCCGGCCTTGACCGCGCGCCGCAGAGCCGGCTCCGTCAGTTCCTCAGCCAGGATGTGTGTGCTGACGTTGTAAAACGAACGGTAATAGGGGTCAAAGTCCAGCCGGAGAAGGATATCCCCCGGCTGGCGGCCGCGCGTCATTTCGAGAATGCCCGGCCGGTCGTCCGCTGAGATCACCCGCATGGCGTCGTCGTCGTCAACGATCGTCCCGAGCCGGACCGTGCGCTCGTCCACCATTTTAATGATAAACACTTGATTATGATGACAATCGTTGGCGGCGACGCCGGTGAGCGGGCGGCCTTGAGTGTCCGTGTCCCATTTGCGCAGATAATCGGCGGGATAATCGAGCTGCGCCGCCAGAACTTCGTCGGGAAAGAGCTCCACGGCCCGGGCGAGTTCGGCCGCCCGCGGCGGGTCCGTCATCATCCCCGCCACCGCGATCAACAGCCCCTGATCGTCCTTGGCGTCGGCGTGGCGGTTATAGATTTCCATTCCCGTGAGCCCCTCGGTCGAAACCTCCGGCGGATGATCCTCATAGTGGCAGAGAAAAATGAGCCCGTCGCCCGCCGCGATCGCCGGGATCAACGCCTCCGGGGGGGAGTCCATCTTTTCCATCACGCTCGCCTCGGGGTGAATGAGGAACCCGTGGGTTTCCGAGCCGGGGACGAAGAGCACCCCGTCGCGCAGCCCGCGCCAGCCGGCCATGAAATCCCGCGGCGGGCGAAAATGATCCGAGAGAAAAATCGCGCGCACGCCCGCCCGCCGGGCGTCGGCCAGGATTTCCGGCAGCGTGCCGCCCGTATGGCGCGAGTCCTCGGCGTGGGCGTGAAAAATGGCCTTCACGTCGGTCAAGCCGGGCAGCGGCGGCAGCTCCTGCCGAAGCCCGCCGAGCCGCTCGACGTCCTCGCGCGCCGCCCGCAGCCGCTCCGGCGCGATCCGCTCCACCGAGGTGTATTTCCGTCCGAGCGACTGACCGGGCGCGGCGGCCCGGGCCGAGGCGGCGAGGGCCAAACCCGCTCCCAGGCATATGAGCCCCACCGCCATCCGACGCTGCCACATCGTCAGGACGCCTCCTTCCCTCTCTCCGGGACCGGTTTCAATGGGCCGGGCCCGCCTGAAATTAAGGCCAATCGGCGAAGCGCTTGCCAGAACCTTTTGCGGTGAGCGAGACGGGAACTCGCCGAAGGCCACGCGAGGCGGCTCCACGGCGGGAGAGCCCAAGGCTGGAGCGACGCGGTGGTCGGGTCGCGATCCTCGCGATGGGGGGTCTCCTGCTGCTGAGCGCCGTTGCGTTGACTCCGCTGGCGTGGCCGGTGTGAGTCAATCAGCCGCCGCGGCCGCCGGCTAGATTCAGCCACACGACGCCGATCACAATCACCGTCAGGGCTGACGCCTTCGCCCCCGTGAGCGGCTCCTTGAAGGCGAGCACGCCGATCAGGGCGATCGCCGCCGTCCCGACGGCCGACCAGATGGCGTAAGCGACGCTCAGGTCAATCCGTCGGAGCGCGAGCGTGAGAAGCGCGAAGCTCACGGCGTAAAAAACGAAGATCAGCGCCGACGGCAGCCAACGCGTGAACCCCTCGGAAAGTTTCATGCACGTCGTGCCGGAGACCTCAAAGGCGATCGCGGCGATCAGATAAATCCATTCCATCGGCGTCCTCCCTTCCCGGCGGCGCCTCTCTGGCGGTGGGTCTCGCCCGTCGGTTGCGGCTCGCCCCTCGGACGGCCGCGCACCGTGGAAATCGAAACAACCGGCGGGCTCTCTCCGTCGGATCGGTTCTCCGGGCCAGCGTTTCTGGAGAACCCGCGTTAGAGCGACGGGCGGCGGTCAGCCCACGGACGGGCGGCCTCGAACGCCGCGGCGGCCTGAAGCACCGCGAGGTCCTCGAACCGGCGCCCCACGATCTGGAGCCCGATCGGCAACCCATCGGGCGTGAACCCGCACGGCACGCTCGCCGCCGGCTGTCCGGTCAGGTTGAACGGAAACGTGAACGGATGCCACCCCGTCGAACCCACGTCGATCCCGTTGACCTCCCGCGGATACTCATTCATCGACCGCGGATGGGGGAACGGCGGGATGGCCATCGTCGGCGTGAGCAGAAGATCGAAGCGTTCGAAGAAATCCTGGACGGCGGCGTGCATCGCCTGGCGCTCCTCCTGCGCGGCCAGATACTCGGCGGCCAGAATCCCCCGGCGTTTCCAGACGAAACGCGTCAGATCGGGGTTCATTCGGGACGTCCCATCGGCCTCGATGTGGCGCAGATCGGCCCCGACGATCTCGGCCGACATGACGCGTTTGAAAATTTCGCGGGCCGGCTCCAGCGGCGGGGCCGCCGGCTGGAGGCGACAGCCCAACTCCTCGAAGGCCGGAACGGCGCGCTCAAAGGCCTCGCGCACGACGGGGTCCACCAGCGCGAACCCCAGATCCGCCGACCAGGCCACCCGCCAGCCGCGGATCTCGGTCCGGTGGCGATCCAGGTAGCGTTGCGGAGCGAGCGGGGCCGAGGTCAGGTCGCGCGGGTCGAACCCGGCCATCACGTCGAGCGCGAGCGCGGCGTCGGCCACGGTGCGCGTGATCGGCCCGTGGTGCGAGAGCGTCGGCCAGCCGTCAACGCCGGGATGCCGCGGGACGAGACCAAAGGTCGGCTTCAAGCCGAAAACGCCGCAGAAGGAGGCCGGGTGCCGGATCGAGCCGCCACCGTCGGAGCCATGGGAAATTGGGGCGAGCCCGGCCGCCGTGGCCGCCGCCGCCCCGCCGCTGGAGCCCGACGGCGTCCGGGTCAAGTCCCACGGGTTGTTCGTTCGGCCGAAGAGGTCATTGTCGGTGATCGCCAGCCAGCCGAACTCCGACGTATTGGTCTTGCCGAGGATGATGGCTCCGCCCGCGCGCAGGCGAGCGACGACGGGAGCGTCCCGATCCGGGACGCGGCGCTCGAAGACGTGCGAGCCGGACGTGGTCGGCAGGCCGGCCGTCCAGGTCAGGTCCTTGATGGAGATCGGGACGCCCAGGAGCGGGCCGGGCGCCTCCCGCCGCCGCCATTGCTTTTCAGCCTCCGCCGCCCGGCGCCGGGCCGTCTCGGGGGCGAGGGCGATATAGGCGTTGAGCTTCGGATTGACGGCCTCGATCCGGGCCAGGAAGGCCTCGACCACCTCGACCGGCGAAAGCTCGCCGGATCGGTAGCGTTCGACCAGCTCGACGGCCGGGGCGTAGCCGAGCGTTTCGGTTTCGGCGGGGCTCAAGCCCATGGGCAACGCCCCCGCGGGGCGCCGGAGGCTCGGAAAATAACGCTCATCGGACCCGCTCCGCCTGCCGATACGAACCAGGGAGTCGCGGCGGCGGGCGGGGGGCCGAAGGGGGCATTGTTCCAAAGGATCGAACGGATGGACAGCGCTTTTGTCCCCGCCACGGACCTGATGCGGGTGCTGCGGATGCCGCGGGAGGCCTTCGACCGGCGGCGTCACGACCGCTTCCAGGTCGAGGTTCACGTGAGGCTGGAGTTGTCCCTGCCGGAGCTACGGGCGGCTCCCTATCGGTTCTCCGGCCAGACGGCTGACGTATCGCTCGGGGGGGCTAAACTTCTGCTGCGGTCGCTCCCCAGGGCGTTCTATCTGGGTCTGCTCAAAGGACGGCGCCCCTGCGGCCTGCGCTTCGTGAATCCGCTCAACGGCGAAGAAATCGGTCTGGCCGGCCGCGTGGCGTGGGTGGATTTCGTCGGCGGCGAGGGCCCCACCGGCGTCTGTCTGCTGGGGATCGAGTTCGAGGCTCCCCCGGCCGACGGACCGTACGCCGAATTCATCAAGACGTTGACGGCGTTGGGGACCGACATGGACCTGCCCGCCGGAGGGACCGCGCCGGGCCTGAGCCCTCAGTCGGTCTGAATCTCGTACTGCTCGATCTTCTTGCGCAGCGTGTTGCGGTGGATGCCGAGCAGATCGGCGGCGCGGTGCTTGCTGCCGCGCGCGAAACGCAACGCGCGCAGGATGGCGGCCCTCTCCACGTCGGCGAGCGTCGGCGGGGCGTGCGCCGGGCGTTCCGGCCCGCGGCCGTGGGTCGGGGTGTCGGTCAGCGCGAGTTGCGCGGCGGTGGATTCCCGGTCCAGCGGAACCTCGGGGATCTGGAAATGCTCGGTCCTCAGGAGCCCGTCGTCGCAGAAGATGAGCGCGCGTTCGAGGCTTTGCAGCAACTCCCGAACGTTGCCGGGCCAACCGTAAGCCTCCAGCGTTTTCCAGGCCGAGGGATCGATGCCCCGGAAGGGCTTGCCGACGCGGGCGGCCAGCGTCGGGGCGAAGTGCTCGACGATGACGCGGATGTCCTCGCGCCGCTCCCGCAGAGGCGGCAGCGCCACGGGCAGGACTTTCAGGCGGAACAACAGGTCCTCGCGGAATCGGCCCTGACGGACGGCCTCGTCGAGATCGCGGTTGGTGGCGGCCAGGATGCGGACGTCGGTCTGAATCGGGCGGACGCCGCCGACGCGGTAAAAGATGCGCTCTTCCAGGAACCGCAGGAGCTTCGGCTGGAGTTCGATCTGCATCTCGCCGATTTCGTCCAGGAAGAGCGTGCCGCCGTCGGCCATCTCCACCTTGCCCCGCTTCATCTGGTCGGCCCCGGTGAAGGCGCCCCGCTCGTGGCCGAAGAGTTCGCTCTCGATGAGCGTCTGCGGGATCGCCGCGCAGTTGATGGCGATGAAGGGCCCGCCGCCGCGCGCGCTCTGCTGATGGAGGGCGCGGGCCACGAGTTCCTTGCCCGTCCCCGTCTCGCCGGTGATGAGGACGGTTGAGTCCGTCGCGGCGACGCGCAGGACCTGGGCCCGGACGGCCTCTAGGGCCTTGGAAACCCCCAGGATCGCCCCCACTTCGGCGCCCGAGCCCTGGCCCAGTTGATCGATCCGGATCGCCTGACGCACGGCGGCCGACACCAGCCGGGACAGCGCCTGGAGGAACGAAATGTCCTTGAGCGAGTAATCCTTGCCCTCGGGGCGTTCCAGGTGGATCGCCCCGAAGACGTTGGCGCGGTCGAACATCGGGACGATCATGGCCTTGCGAGGCAGACGGCTGGCGGCCTGGCCCGCCGGGGCGAACAAGGAGGCCGTCAGGACGGCCTTCCCCTCGCCGACGGCCGTATAGACGGCGTCGCGATTGACGTGCATCTCGTCCCCCTGCGTGATGGCCGTCAGCGGGACGACCTCTTCGTCCCGGCCTCGCAGCAGAATGCTGCCGGCCGAAGCGCCGACCAGCTCCAGCAGATGACGCAGAATCTTGTTCAGCACGTCCGGAAGATCGGTCGTGTCGGTCTCAAAGACCTGAGCGAGCTTGAGGATGAGGGAGGTGGCCTGGTCGATCCGGGGGTCCGTATCGGAGGCCCGGTCCAGGACGCGCATCGTCTCGTCCTGCTCGGGGTCCAGGTGGATGAGCGTGTTGGTGAAGCGGGCGGTTTTAAGCTCCTGCGGGGCTTCGAAGACGAGCGTGGTCTCGCCGATCCGGACCTGATCGCCGCGCCGCAGGCGATACTCGGTTTGGGCCTGCCCATTGACGAAGACGCCGTTCTTGCTGCGCAAATCCGTGATCTCGTAGCCTAAACCCCGGCGTCCGATCTGAGCGTGATAGCGGCTGACGAGGTTGTCGGCCAGCACGATGTCGTTGTCGGGCGCGCGGCCCAGGCGGGTCGATTCGCCCAGCGTGAAGCGCCGGCCGACGTGGTGGCCCGAGGTGGCCAGCAGCGTGCTCATCCGAAGATCCGGTCGCGCCGGCGCTCATTGTAAGCTAGCTTTTGAGCCGGCGTCATGGCCTCAAAATCGGGCTCCTCGTCGGCCGCCGGGGCCGGCCTCGGCCCCGCCGTCGGCGCCGGCGGCCCTTCGACCCCGCCCCCCCAGCTCTCGGGCACGACCACGCTGGCCGTCGAAAGTTCGTCGCCGGCCATGAGATCCACGGTCGGTTGGAGGTCCTCGCTCAAGGGGCGCCGCGGGCGGATCGCCAGCCGCTCGAGGACGCCGTGATAAGCCCGGACGGCTTCGGCGGGGGAGGCTTCGCCGTCGGCGACGAGCCTCAGACAGGCGATGAAGGCCGGCTGATGCTCGGCCTGGTTGATTTTACGTCCGAACAAGGCCGCGCGTGCTCCGTGGCGGCGGGCCTGATCCAGCAGGTCAAAGGCGTCGAACGTCGTCCCCGCCGCCCCCCCCATCACGCCGATGATGAGCGTCGGGTCGTAGTGGACCAGCTCTTCGAGAAACCGGGGCCCCAGATAAACCGTCTTGAGGAACAGCGGACGCGAACGGGTCGGCACGCCGGCCAGCGTGCGGACGATCGAGTCGTTGATGAAATGACCGAGCTGATCGGCCGGGACGGCTTCGGGGACGTTCGGGGCGAAGACTTCCAGGAAGTGGCGGAACGTCTGGGCTTCGGCCTCCAGTCGAAAATGCTTATAGGCCTCCAGCGACGCCAGGTCGCGCTCGACGCAGTTGTTGAACGTGATCGAATAGAGCCCGAGGTCCGGTCCGCGCCGGCGTTCCTCCTCCGCGCATTGGACCTTGCCGCATTGGATCTGGTCCAGCGTCGCCGACCGGAAGGGGCGGGACGCCACGCGCGGATAGGCTCCGCCGCGGACCTGATAAATATCGGTCGTGTCGTTGAGGCGGACGGCGGGCGTCACCGTCGACCCCTCGAAGAGCCGCTCTTCGAGGACCAACCGTTCGCTCGTGCTGGGCGACATCAGAACGACGTCAACGACCCCCTGGGCGACGACCTCGCCGATGCGGCCCAGAAATTCCTCGCGCGAGCGATAAGGCCAATTCCGGCCGGGCGACTCCGACGGGGCGTAGTCTCCCGTGGCCGGCAGGCCAAAGGCCATGTCCGGGTCCTTGGCGTCGCAGAGGATGAAGGCGCGGGGGGAGGCCGGATCGGCCCGAAGGACCTCAAGCTTTTGATCGAGCGAGCGAGGCGAACTCATGCGGCGGGCGGAGCGCCGGGGCGCGGCCTAAGTCACGTTGACTCAACGTCTCAAAACCCAAGTTATCGCTTTTCGGGGATGGGCTCAAGCGTTAACATTGGCCCGAGCTGCGCCCGTGACGGATGCCACCGCGATGAACGCTCCCTCGGCGCTCCCGTCGGATTTTACGCCCGACGATCGCCGCCTGTTGGATCAGTTTCCGAGCCGTCAGGCCAAGATCGCCCGCATACGGGAAATCGAGAAGGCGCTGGCCCGGTTGGAACTGGAGGACGAGGAAAACGACCCCGAGCTCATCCGGGCGCACATCGGCCTGACGCGCGGCTATCGAATGGGGTGCGGCGTTTTTCTCCTGGGCGTGGCGGCCATGGGGGCGCGCGTGCGACTGGAGGGGGCGGGCTGGGGGCGCCTCCTCATGCTGGCCGCCGGGCTCGCGGGGCTGGTCATGATCCTGCGCGGCTGGCTCTATCGTCCGGACCCCAAAGTCATCGAGGCCGGCTACACTCCTCACCGCGGCCGGCCCGCTTACCGCGCGCTGATCCACGAGATGGACGTTCTGGCCCGCGCCCTCGCCCAGGACCTGCAGTCGCAAGACTTGTGATGATGGCGTTGAGCACGACATGGCGTCGGTAGGAAGCGGCTGCAGTCGGAGTATTTGCGCACGACCGGCCGAACTCCTTAAGCTAACGGGCTCGACAGATGCCTCGACGAATCACCCAAGTTCGGATTCGACACTTCAAGAGCTTCGGCGACGTCAAGGTCTCCCTGGAGCCCTTGACGATCCTGGTCGGATCCAATGGGTCGGGGAAGGGCAACTTCGTCGATGCCTTGGCATGTGTCCGGGATTGCCTGGCCGACTCCGTTGACTTGGCGTTGAGCCGTCGCGGGGGCCTGGGTGCCGTGCGACGGATCTCGGCCGGTCGCCCCACCCATGTGCGCCTGGAATTGAGGCTTGACTTGGACGAGGCGGGGGAAGCCCACTACGGTTTTGAGATCGCCGTCAAGCCTAGTGAACCATGACCTTCACCACCTAACCGACCGGTCTTCGATTTCCTGGCCTCGATGGCCTTTTACGCGATCGACCCGGCCCGACTACGCGAGCTTCAGCATCCCGACATGGGGAAAAAGCTGAGGCGCGATGGTTCAAATGCAGCGGCTGTGTTGCGAGAAATCCTTCAACGGCCGAACGGCGAGGCCGTCAAGCAGCGAATCTTTTCTTTGCTCGAAAGCATCACCCCCGGCCTGTCGTCCGTGGAATACAAGTCCCTCGGTCCGCGCGAAACGGTTGTCTTTCGGCAGGACGTGGGCTTGGCCCAACCTTGGCGGTTTCAGGCCCTCAATATGTCCGATGGGACACGGCGCGCCCTTGGCATTCTCCTGGCGCTCTATCAACCCACTGTCTGCGGCCTCGTCGCAATCGAAGAACCCGAGGCGACGATCCACCCGGCGGCAGCCGAAGTCCTCCTTCAGGCGCTGCGGGATGCCAGCCAGGACCGACAAATCCTGATTACCACGCATAGCCCCGATCTCTTGGATTCAAAAGACGTCTTTGATCGCATGATCCGCGCGGTCGTCATGGAATCCGGCCAGACTCGCCTTGCCCCCGTAAGCGCCGCCGACCGCCACGTCATCCAGCAGCGTTTGTACACCGCCGGCGATCTCATGCGGATCGGCGAGCTGAGACCGGAAACCGGTGATGCGGGGCAGGCCGATAGCTTGGGCTCGGTCCCCCAATCGGCGGACCCTCAGATATGACGGGGGGGCTGGCTTCTGTCGTCGAGGGTAAATCCGAATTGCAAACGGTGCCGGCCTTGCTGCGGCGGGTCCAGGAGCGTCTTCCGACCCATCTCGATCCCTCTTCGGTACAGATTCTGAAGCCTTGGCGTGTCAAGCGGACGCAGATGTGGACCACCTCGACTTCGACCTTTGCACTCAGCGTTGCCCGTCATTCGCCCGATTTGTCCGGGCCGCCGAGAGCCTTTTCCAGGAGATTTTAGGCTCGACGCCAGAAAAGGTCTGAGCGAGGATCGACTCGGCGAGATCATCAAGGCTCGGCCGGGGCGTTGAGGGCCGAAGCGGGAGGACCGGTCAATGCGGCGGAAAACGCTCGTCCTGGCGGCGGGGCTGATCGCCGTCGCGGGCATCTCGGCCACGGCGGGGCCGATCGACATTTCCTTTGAGGAAGCCTCCCAACGCTACGTCGTCCAGGCCGGGGAGCGGCTCCTGACGGCCTATTGCGTCGGCGGGGAATTCCGCGATAAACCGATCTTCTATCCCGTCCTCACGCTCGCGGGCAGCGCCGTCAACCGCTTCTTCCCCATGGAGAAGGGCCGGCCCGGCGAAACGACCGACCATCCGCACCATCAATCCATGTGGTTCACCTATGGCGAGGTCAACGGCGTCGATTACTGGAATCTCCAGCCGACCGGCCGCCGGATCCGCCACCGCGAGGCGCGCGCCGAGGGCTCGACGCTCCACCTCAGCCGCGATTGGATCGACCCGGCGGGCGCGCGCGTGCTCGCCGAAACGGATCGGGTTGATTTCGGCTTGGGGGAGAAGGTCTGGTGGATGGACCACGACATCACCCTCACCGCCGACGAGGCCGACGTTCACTTCGGCGATTCGAAGGAAGGCGCCTTCGGCCTGCGTGTGGCCGACGCCTTGCGCGAGGCCGGCGGCTCCGGGCGCTATCTCAACGCCGAGGGCCTGGAAACCTCGGCCAACGTCTGGGGGAAGCCGAGCGCCTGGGTCGCCCTGCGCGGAACGGTCGAGGGAGCCGCCGGCCCCGAACCGGTGACCGTCGCGATTTTCTCCCATCCCGAATCGTTCAATCACCCCCCCTTCTGGCACGCGCGGGATTACGGCCTTTTTACGGTCAATCCGTTCGGCCGCCGCGGCTACAACGCCGCCCTGTCGCCCCGGGAGACTCACCTCAAACGCGGGGAGAGCCTGCGGTTGCGCTTCCGCCTGGCGGTTTACGGCGGCGTCGTGGAAAAGGCGCGCTTGGACGACGATTTCGCGGCTTTCTCGCGCTGAACTATCCCCCACGGGGGAGACCGGTTCGCTTGGGGATCATGAGATCGGTGAGAGCGTGTCCAATAAGTGGCTTCATGCCGCGAGCGCCTGATTTCGCGGGAGATAGTTGTAGTTTCTCAGTTCGGGAGCGAGACGGCGTAGCCGCCGTCGGCCCAGAGTTTCTTCAGCCGCGGGCAGTTGAAGCGAATCTTCTGGATGACCAACTTAGCGCCCTCGCGGTCCTGCA